>Ga0172382_10003023_pt1 | contig 27109 bp, 21 predicted proteins | sample Leawel138RmetaG_FD_122245 | JGI IMG/M metagenome (GOLD analysis project Ga0172382, IMG submission 122245) | Leachate microbial communities from a municipal landfill in Southern Ontario, Canada - Leachate well 138R metaG | ecosystem: Engineered > Solid waste > Landfill > Unclassified | place...
GCCGGCGGGGGAAATCGGGAAAACCTCGCCGTTCGCCATTACCGCCACGCCCGATTGACGCGGCCCGCAGCTATTTCCGGGGCACCGGATGCCACCGGAATCCTAGTCCGTATGCTCCGGCATCGCCTTCAACTGGTCCTTGGTCCAACCGGTGACGGCGTGAACCGTTCCGTCCTCGTCGCGCATGAAATCGAGATCGCCGGCGAAGACCGCCACCGGCTTGGCGCCGATGCTGAGAAACCCTCCGACATCGATGACGATCTCGCTGCCATGCATATGCGAGACGGTGCCGATCTTGTTGTCCTCGGCGTCGTAGATCGTCGCCCCCTCGAGGATGTCGGGAGTGAACTGGTCGCTCGTCAGACGCGTGTGAGTGCTGTGGTCCATGGTTCGTCTCCGTCCTGTTCGTGACGGGTTGCCCAACTCTCCCGCCAGGGCAAGTGTTCCAAAATCGGTATGAGAGGAGACTGGCTGCGCCTTCTTTCAATGTGGCGGTCGCGTGAAGGAACTTTGGCCGGAATGGGGAGTTTGGTTCGTCTCAACGCAGGAGAACGAAACAGATGCACGGAATCATATATCTCGTCGGCCTGGTGGTCATCATCCTGGCGATCCTTTCCTTCTTCGGTTTGCGTTGAAGTCTGGAGAGGATGCTGCAATGGCAATGATCGAAGAAACCGTCGTCGCGCCGGTCGCCGACGACACCCGCTCCTATATGGATTGGCCGGCTATTTTCGCCGGCGCGGCCATCGCCGCCGCGATCTCGCTCGTGCTGCTCACATTCGGCACGGCGCTCGGCCTGTCGTTGACATCGGCGCATGAGGGGCAATCCGTTTCCCTGTTCTGGATCGCCGTCGTCGGGGGATTGTGGCTCCTTTGGGTGCAGGTGTCCGCGTCTTTGGCGGGAGGCTATCTCGCCGGGCGCATGAGACGCCGCCACGGCGATGCGAGCGAATACGAATCCGACATCCGCGACGGTTCGCACGGGCTGGTCGTCTGGGCCGTCGCGACGCTGGTGGCGGCTGTCCTGGCCTATTCGGGGGCGGTCGGAACCGTCACCGCGGTCGGCCAGACGGCCGGCGCCGCCGCATCTGCCGTGGGCAGCACCGTCGCCCAGGCGGTTGACGCCCTGGACCCGAACGACCTTCTGGTCGATCGTGCGCTGCGCGGCGCGCCGGGCACCGCCCCGACCGACGAGGCCACGCGAAGCGAGGTGGGGCGCATCCTGCTTTCGGCCGCGATGTCGGACGAGGGGATGACGGATGCCGACCGCCAGTATCTGGTGACGCTCGCCGCCCAGCGCGCCGGCATCCCGCCCGAGGAAGCCGAACGCAGGATCGACGAGGTCGCCGCCGAGGCCGCCCGGATCGAGCAGCAGGCGCGCGAGGCCGCCGACCAGGCCCGCCGAACGGCGATGATCGCGGCCTTCTTCGCCGCCGCCTCCCTGCTGATCAGCGCCGCCGCGGCCTATTTCGGCGGCACGCTCGGCGGCAACCATCGCGACAAGCAGACGACGGTCGAGGGCTGGTATCGCCCCTGGTGACGAACCCCGCGTTGCAGACGAAACCGCACGGGCCGCCCGCACGGGCGGCCTTTTCGCGCCATCCTTGACGGCGCGCATCGCCGGGAGTGTAATTCCACCGTGCAAACCTTTCAAAGAGGTGCAGCCATGGTCGACGGATGGTTCTCTAAGCCGGTCTCGATCTCGGTTGGAATTGTCGGCGACGTCCGGACCGTCGAGAATGCGCGCGATGCGATGGCGCTGCTTTCCGCCAACTGGCGTGATCCGGGAAGCGAAAGATACAGGGCCGCCAAGCGCGCATGCCAGGAAGCGATGCGCGGCGACATCTCCCCCGAAATCGCCCGCCAGGCTTTCATCGACGCCGCAACCGAAGCAAGAATGCTCGCGCGCTGAAAAGCTGCGATGCCGACGCTGAGGATGGCCGCGCCGATCCCCTCCGCCAGCAGCGCGGTCGCCATCCTCAAGGGCAGGATCGTCTCGCCCCGGCGCAGGCTGCGCCCGCTGCGCGGACTGCGGAAACCTTTGTCGGCACAGGAAAGGCTGGCCCACATTCGGGCCTCGCTCGCCGTCTTCCTCGGCGGATATCGCCCACGGCGAGAGCCTTGATCTGATCGAAAGTCCCGGGATGGCGGGGCCGGATATCGCCGGGGAACCTTTCCCGTTCCGGCCGGTTTTTCGGCTGGAGAGGTCTTCCGATGACGGTCGGAGCTGTTCAGTTCCTCGCGGTCTCTCGGTGATCCGATAACGGCCGGATATGGGCCACAGGCGGGAGAAAATGATGAGCACCCGAAAGATAGGCGTCATCGTCGGCAGCATCCGAAAGGAATCCATCAACCGCAAACTTGCCGAAGCGCTGATGAAGCTCTTCCCGGATGACCTGCGCTGCGAAATCCTGCGGATCGACGATATCCCGGTTTTCAATCAGGACAACGAGACCGCCCCGATCGAATCCGTGGCCCGCTTGCGGCGGGAGGTGGCGGAGGCGGACGGGATATTGTTCGTCACGCCCGAACACAATCGCTCGCTTCCCACCGCGCTGAAGAACGCGCTCGACTGGGCGTCGCGTCCCTACGGGGACAATAAATGGGCAGGCAAGCCGGCCGGTATCGCCGGCGCGTCGCCGGGCGCCGTCGGCACCGCCGCCGTGCAGCAGCACCTGCGCAGCGTGCTCGGCTATCTCGACATGCCCACGCTCGGCCAGCCGGAAGTGTTCATCCAGTTCAAGGACGACCTGATAGACGGGCAAGGTGGAATTTCCGTCGATTCGACGCGGGAGTTCCTGCAGGGGTTCGTCAACCGCTACGTTCAATGGGTCGAGAAATTCGCACGATAACGTCCCATCCCCGAATGCCGTCCGATCATGCGCGGGGGAACCAATCCCGGTGAAGACGCATTGCCCGAACAGTCACGAGACGGTGGAGTGATGGCTGAAAAGAGGGCAGCATCCGGGACGACGAGGCAGCGGCGGGCCAGGGCAGCCGCCGGCATGAGACCTGTCTATATCGTCGATGGCGCGCGCACGCCTTTCCTGCGCGCAAGGGGGAAGCCGGGGCCGTTCACGCCCGTCGATCTCGCCGTGCAATGCGGCAGGCCGCTTCTCGCGCGCCAGCCCTTCGCGCCGGAGACCTTCGACACGGTGATCCTCGGCTGCGTCAACGTCATCGCCGACGAGATGAACCCGGCCCGCGTCGCGGCGCTTCGCCTCGGCATGGGCGAGGCGATGATGGCCTTCACGGTGCAGATCAATTGCGGCTCGGGCATGCAGTCGATCGACACGGCTTTCCGTACCATCGAGGCGGGCAAGGCCGACCTGATCCTCGCCGGCGGCACGGAGGCGCTAAGCCATGCGCCGCTCGTTCTGCGGCGCGACGCGACCGAATGGTTCGGCCGCTTCGCAACCGCAAAGAGTCTCGGGCAGCGTGTTGCCGCCCTCGGCGGCTTGCGCCCGCGCTTCTTCAAGCCCGTGATCGGGCTGGAACGCGGGCTGACCGATCCGGTCACCGACCTCAACATGGGCCAGACCGCCGAGGTGCTCGCGCATCTGTTCGACATCTCGCGCGAGGCGGCGGACGCCTACGCGCTGGAAAGCCACAAGCGCCTCGCCCGCGCGCAGGCCGAAGGCGCCCTCGCCGGCGAGGTGATCCCGGCGGTCGCGCCGGACGGGGCGCTGCACGAGGCGGACGACGGCGTGCGGCCGGATTCCTCCATGGAAAAGCTCGCCCGGCTGAAGCCCGCCTTCGAGCCACCATACGGCAAGGTGACGCCGGGCAATTCCTCGCAGATCACCGATGGCGCCTCGTGGGTCGTGCTGGCGTCCGAAGCAGCGGTCGAACGCCACGGCCTCACGCCAGTCGCGCGGATCGTGGACAGCGAATGGGCGGCGCTCGATCCGTCGATCATGGGGCTCGGCCCCGTCCTTTCGGTGACGCCGCTCTTGGAGCGTCACGGTCTGGCGCGCGCGGATGTCGACCTGTGGGAGTTGAACGAAGCCTTCGCGGCACAGGTGCTGGCCTGCCTCGCCGCCTGGGAGAGCCAATCCTTCTGCCGTGACGTGCTTGGGCTGGACGAGCCATTCGGCCGTATCGAGCACACGCGGCTCAATGTCGATGGCGGCGCCATCAGCCTCGGCCATCCGGTCGGCACCAGCGGCACCCGCATCGTCCTCCACCTCGCCAATGCGATGAAACGGCGTGGCGACAGGCGCGGCGTCGCGACCGAGTGCATCGGCGGCGGACAGGGCGGCGCCATGCTCGTGGAGGCGGCATGACGGAGATCGCGGAAAAGGGCGTGCGCCATGCGCTGGAGGACCGCGAGACGGAGCGCGGCCCGGCTTCCGTCCTGCGCCAGCTCGAGCACTGGCGGCTCGCCGTCGGCGACGACGGCATCGCCTGGCTGACGCTCGACCGCGCCGGCGAGAGCGTGAACACACTGTCGGAGGGGGTCGTCCGCGAGCTCGGCTCGATGCTGGATGCGGTGGCGGAGGCGAAGCCGCGCGCGCTCGTCATCCGTTCGGCCAAGACGGGCGGCTTCGCGGCCGGCGCCGACATCCGCGATTTTCGCGGCGTCACCGATGCGGCGGCGATCGAGGCGCGCATGCACGGCGCGCACCGCATCGTCGACCGGCTTGCCGCGCTCGACATCCCGACGATCGCCGTCATCCACGGCCATTGCCTCGGCGGCGGGCTGGAGCTCGCGCTCGCCTGCGACCACCGCATCGCCACGCCGGATGCGAAGCTCGGCTTTCCCGAAGTCCTGCTTGGCCTGCATCCGGGCCTCGGCGGAACCTTCCGCCTCACGGCGCTGATCGACCCGGTCGAGGCGATGACGATGATGCTCACCGGCAAGTCCGCCCATGCCGACAAGGCAAGGCGGCTCGGCCTCGTCGATGCCGTGGTCGAGGAGCGCCATGTCCGGGCGGCGGTCGAGGCCGCTGCCGCCGGCCGGATGAAACGGGTCGCGCGCGGCATGAAGGCAAAGCTGCTGGACCTCGCGCCCGCCCGCAGGCTCGCAGCGCGGCGCATGCGCGCCGAAGCCGAGAAGCAAGCGCCGTCGAGGCATTATCCCGCACCCTATCGCCTCATCGACCTGTGGGAGGAGCACGGCGGCGACGCCCGCGCGATGCAGGCGGCCGAGGTCCGCTCCTTCGCGCAGCTTCTCGCAGGAGAAACCGCTCGGAACCTGATCCGCGTGTTTTTCCTGCGCGAGGCGCTGCGTGCGAAAGGCAAGGGCGACAGCGGCGTCGCGCATGTACACGTGATCGGAGCCGGCACGATGGGCGCGGAGATCGCCGCATGGTGCTCCGCACGGGCCAAGCGCGTCACGCTGGCCGATCTCGATCCCAAGGCTTTGGCGAAGGCGATCGGCGTCGCCTCGAAATTCTACGGCGGCAAGCTCCATTCCACGATCGAGCGCCGCGACGCGCTCGACCGGCTGATGCCGGATTTCGCCGGCGACGGCGTCGACAAGGCCGACCTCGTCATCGAGGCGATCGCCGAGAAGGCGGAGGTGAAGCGCAAGGTCTATGCCGACATCGCCCCGCGCATGAAGCCGGGCGCGATCCTCGCCACCAACACCTCCAGCATCCCGCTGGAGACCCTGCGCGAGGACCTTCCGCATCCCGGCAGCTTCGTCGGCATCCACTTCTTCAATCCCGTAACGAAGATGGAGTTGGTCGAGGTCGTCGCCCACGACGAGGCGGATGACGAGACGCTGCGGCGCGCCCGCGCCTTCTGCGGCGACATCGACCGGCTTCCCGCGCCGGTGAGGAGCTCGCCGGGCTTCCTCGTCAACCGCGCGCTGACGCCCTATCTGGCCGAGGCATTCCTGCTGCTCGACGAAGGCGCGAAGAAGGAGACGATCGACCGGGCGGCCGAGACGTTCGGCATGCCGATGGGGCCGATCGAGCTCGCCGACCGTGTCGGGCTCGACATCGGGCTGGAAGTGGCGCGCAGCCTTCGCGAAGCCTTCCCCGACGAGGTGCCGGAGATCCCGGCATGGCTGAAGCAGAAGGTCGAGAGCGGCGACCTCGGCCGCAAGTCCGGCAAGGGGCTCTACGACTACGACGACAAGGGCAAGCCGAAGAAAGCCGAGGCCGACGAGCCGCCGAAGGACATGGCGGACAGGCTGATCCTGCCGATGCTCAACACCTGCGTGCGCCTGCTGCGCGAGGGCGTCGCGGAGGATGCGGACACGATCGACGCCGCCATGATCTTCGCCACCGGCTTCGCGCCGTTCCGCGGCGGACCGCTGCACTATGCGCGCGAACGCGGCATCGAGGACGTCGAGGCCGCCCTGCGGCGACTCGAAGCCGCGCACGGATCGCGCTTCAGGCCCGACGACGGCTGGGACATACTGCGCGGAAAGGGCTGAGCATGGCCCGGCCGCTGGTCCACGAGGACCCCGACATCCTCGCCGATCGCATCATCGACAGGCTGGGCGGCCGCATCGTGCTCGGCCTGCCGCTCGGTCTCGGCAAGGCCAACCGCGTCGCCAACGCGCTCTATCGCCGCGCCGCGGCCGATCCGTCGATCTTACTCGACATCTACACCGCGTTGTCGCTAGAGCCGCCATCGGCCGGCTCCGACATCGAGCGGCGTTTCGTCGAGCCGCTGGTCGAGCGGCTCTATGGCCGTTACGAGCGGCTCGCCTATGTCGAGGCGCTGCGGCGCAAGGAACTGCCGAAGAACGTCAGGATCAGCGAATTCTTCCTGATGGCCGGGCGCTGGCTCGGCGTGGCCGCCATGCAGCGGGACTACATAGCCGCGAACTATACCCATGCCGCGCGCATGCTGCTCGACAAGGGCGTCAACGTCATCGCCCAACTGGTGGCCGCGCGCGAGATCGACGGCGAGACCTTCTACAGCCTGTCCTGCAACAGCGACATCACGCTCGACATCCTTCCTGTGCTTCGCGGGAATGATGCGCCCTTCGTCTTCGTCGCCGAAACGAGCGCCGAGCTGCCTTTCATGGGCGGAGAGGCCGCGCTGCCGGCTTCGGATTTCGACCATGTGCTTCACACGCCGGGCAAGGAGCCGGGCCTGTTCGTCGTGCCGAAGCAGCCCGTGTCGGATGCCGACCACGCCATCGGCATCCATGCCGCCTCGCTGGTGAAGGACGGCGGCACCATCCAGATTGGGATCGGGGCTCTCGGCGACGCGCTGACGGCGGCGCTGATCATGCGCCACCAAGCGCCCGACCTCTTCGGGCACACGCTTCGCACGCTATGCGGCGGCACGGTGCCGGAGGGCCGCGAGACCGGGCCGTTCGACAAGGGCCTTTACGCCGCGAGCGAAATGTTCGTCGATGGTTTCATGGAGCTCTATCGGGCCGGCATATTGAAGCGGAAGGCGGCGGACGGCGCGTTGCTGCATGCCGGCTTCTTCCTCGGCACGGAGGCCTTCTATCGTTTCCTGCGCGATCTGCCGGACGAGGAGCGCGACCTCTTCCAGATGCGCGGCATCTCCTTCGTCAACGAGCTCTACGGCGGCGAGGACGCCAAGCGGGCCGACCGCGTCGAGGCGCGTTTCGTCAACAGCGCGATGATGGCGACGCTTCTCGGCGACACCGTTTCCGATACTCTGGAAGACGGCAAGGTCGTCTCCGGCGTCGGCGGGCAGTACAATTTCGTCACGCAGGCCTTCGCGCTCGACGGCGCGCGCTCGATCATCACGCTAAACGCGACACGGAAATCGAAAGGCCGCAGACAGTCGCGCATCCTGTGGAGCTACGGCCGCTCGACCATCCCGCGGCATCTGCGCGATGTCTTCATCACCGAATACGGCGTCGCCGACCTGCGCGGGAAGAGCGACCGGGATTGCATCGCGGCGATGGTAGAGATCGCCGACGGCGCGTTCCAGGAGGATCTGCTCCGGCAGGCCCGCGACGCGGGAAAGATCGAGGCGGGCTACCCATCGCCGATGAACAACGGCCCGGATGCGGTGTCGGCCGCCTTGCGCGAGGCGCGCAACGGCGGCTATTGCCGGTCGTATCCGTTCGGCACGGATTTCACGCCCGTGGAACGGAAACTGCTCCGGGCGCTTTCATTTCTGAAAGAGAGGACCGCCACACGGTCGGGGATGGCCAGTGCCATCTTCTCGGCGATGGCCGCACGCGCCGGGCGCGCGGATCATGAGGAGGCGCTGGCCCGGATGAAGCTCGGCAGGACAAGCGGGTTTCGCGAGATGGTCTACAGCCGCCTGCTGACATGGGCGCTGGAACGAACCACTTCCGGGGATGCGCTGGACTGAACCCCCTCCCGAAGCGAGCTGCCTTCATTCGCCTCATCGCGGGCTATCGCGTTTCCGCCGTCTTCGAGCAGGCGAGCGGTCATTCGCTCCGTCGATCGACAAGATCGTGCACATGACGCGCGATCACGCTCTCCTCGTCAGTCGGGATGACGCGTATCTCGACCGCCGAGCCGGGCAGGCCGAGTTGTCCGGCATGCGCTTCGTTCGCAGCCTCGTCGATCTCCGCGCCGAGCCAGCGCAGACGCGCGCAAACGGCCTTGCGGACGACGGCGGAGTTTTCGCCGATGCCCGCGGTGAAGACGAGGCAGTCCAGCCCTTCGAGCGTGGCGGCCATCGCGGCGACCTCGCGCGCCGCCCGGAATGCGAACAGCTCGATCGCCTCGCGGGCGCGCGGGTCCTCGCTCGCCTCCAACTCGCGCATGTCGCCCGAGAGCCCGGAGACGCCGAGAAGGCCCGATTTATGGTAGAGCAGGTCCTGCAACTGGTCCGGCGTCATGCCCTCCTCGCGAAGGAGGTAGAGCAGCACGCCCGGATCGACCGCGCCGCAGCGCGTGCCCATCACCAGCCCGTCGAGCGCGGAAAAGCCCATGGTGGTGTCGAGGCTGCGCCCGTCCCTGATCGCGCACAGGCTGGCGCCGTTGCCGAGATGGGCGACGACGGTCTTCATGCCGGCTTTTCCCTCCGCGCCCAGCCGCCCCGCGACATATTCGTAGGAAAGGCCGTGAAAGCCGAAGCGGCGGATGCCCTTCGCCTCGTAGGCGCGCGGCAGCGCAAAACGGCTGGCGGGCGGCTCGATCGTGCGGTGAAAGGCGGTGTCGAAGCAGCCGACCTGCGGCAGGTCCGGGCGTAGCTCCGCGACGGCGCGGATCGGCGCGACGCTGCGCGGCTGGTGCAGCGGCGCCAGCGGCGTCAGCCGGTCTATCGCTTCGATCACCGGCGGCGTCAGCCGCACCGGGTCGGCAAACGCGCCGCCGCCAAGCACGATGCGATGCCCGCAGGCGGCGAGCGAGCGCCCCGGGAAAGCTTCCTCGATCCAGCGCAGCAGGCTCTCGATTCCGGCAGTCAGGCTCCTGCCCGGCATCGCCTCGTCGCACAGGGCCGTTCCGTCCGGCGCCTTTGCCCGCAGGCGCGGCCGCGCACCCGTCTCCAGCGTCCCACGCGCAACGGCCCGGGGTCCGCCCGACGCGTCCGTCTCGTAGACGCCGAACTTGACGCTGGACGAGCCGGCATTGAGCGCGAGGATCAGGTGGCTCATCGCCGGGCCGCTGCGCCGGGGGGCCAGCGCCAGTCGCGGATTTCCGGCATGTCCTCGCCCTGCTCGCGGACATAGGCGGCGTGCGCGGCCAGCATGCCTTCGAGTTCGGCGACGAAGCCGGCTGCCCGTTCGTCCCGCCCCGGCAGGCGCCGGATAGCGGCGAGCGCCAGATGGAAGCGGTCCAGCTCGTTCATCACCGCCATGTCGAAGGGCGTCGTCGTGGTGCCTTCCTCGCGGAAGCCGTGGACGTGGAAATTGTCGTGGTTCGCGCGTTTGTAGGTCAGCCGGTGGATCAGGTAGGGGTAGCCGTGATAGGCGAAGATCACCGGCCGGTCGCGGGTGAACAGCGCGTCGAACGCCGCGTCGGTGAAGCCGTGCGGATGCGTGAAGTGGGATTGCAGCGTCATCAGGTCGACGACGTTGACGACCCTGATCTTCAGCTCCGGCAGCGCCCGGCGCATCAGGTCGACCGCGGCAAGCGTCTCCATCGTCGGCACGTCGCCGCAGCAGGCCATGACGATGTCGGGCTCCTCGCCTTCCGCCACGGTGCCGGCCCAGTCCCATATGCCGGCGCCGGCCCGGCAATGGCGCTCCGCCTCCTCGGCATCCAGCCATTGCGGCGCCGGCTGCTTGCCGGCAGTAATGACGTTGATGCGGTTCCAGGTCTTGAGGCAGTGGTCGGTGACCCACAGCAGCGTGTTGGCGTCCGGCGGGAAATAGAGCCTGACGGTGTCGGCCTTCTTGTTGGCGACGAAGTCGGCGAAGCCGGGGTCCTGATGGCTGAAGCCGTTATGGTCTTGCCGCCACACATGCGAGGTCAGCAGATAGTTGAGCGAGGCGATCGGCCTGCGCCATGCCAGCTCCGCCGACACCTTCAGCCATTTGGCGTGCTGGTTGACCATCGAATCGACGATGTGGATGAAGGCTTCGTAGCAGGAGAACAGCCCGTGCCGGCCGGTGAGCAGATAGCCCTCCAGCCAGCCCTGGCACAGATGCTCCGACAGCACCTCCATGACCCGGCCCTCGCGCGCCAGATGCGTGTCGTAGGGCTCGATCCGGTCCATCCACACCCTGTCGGTGACCTCGAACACCGCGTCCAGCCGGTTGGATGCCGTCTCGTCCGGCCCCATGAGCCGGAAATTCCGCGCCTCGGCGTTGAGCCGGATGACGTCGCGCAGGTACTGCCCCATCACCCGCGTCGCCTCGGCGGTCGTCGCGCCCGGCTGCGGCACGGCGAGGGCGAGGTCCTTCCAGTCCGGCAGCACGAGCTCGCGTTTCAGCACGCCGCCATTGGCGTGCGGCAGCGCGCCCATGCGCTTCTCGCCCTCCGGCGCGAGCGCGGCGAGCTCCGGCCTCGGCCGGCCGTCCTCGTCGAACAGCTCGTCCGGCCGGTAGCCGCGCATCCATTCCTCGAGGATATTCCGGTGCGCCGCATCGCCGCGCGCGTCGGACACCGGCACCTGATGCGAGCGCCAGAAATCCTCCACCTTGTTGCCGTCCACCTCCTTCGGTCCCGTCCAGCCCTTCGGGCTGCGCAGCACGATCATCGGCCAGCGCGGGCGGCCGCGTTCGCCGCCGCCGCCACGCCATTCCCGCTGGATCGCGGCGATGCGCTCAAGTGCAGCGTCGAGCGCCTCCATCATCGCCGCGTGCATCGGCACGGACTCCTGCCCCTCGACGAAGAACGGCTCATAGCCGTAGCCGGCGAACAGGCTTTCCAGCTCGGCGTCGTCCATCCGCGCAAGGACCGTCGGATTGGCGATCTTGTAGCCGTTGAGGTGCAGGATCGGCAGCACTGCGCCGTCCGTCCCCGGATTGAGGAATTTGGTCGAGTGCCAGGCGGCCGCCAGCGGTCCGGTCTCGGCCTCGCCGTCTCCCACCACGCAGGCGACGACGAGATCGGGATTGTCGAAGGCCGCGCCATAGGCGTGGACGAGCGCGTAGCCGAGCTCGCCGCCTTCGTGGATCGAGCCCGGCGTCTCCGGCGCGGCATGGCTCGGCACGCCGCCAGGAAAGGAAAACTGCCTGAACAGCGTCTTCATGCCCTCGGCGTCGCGGCCGACATGCGGATAGATTTCGCTGTAGGTGCCCTCCAGCCACGTATTGGCCACCATGGCCGGCCCGCCATGGCCGGGGCCGCAGACGTAAAGCACGTCGAGGCCGCGCTCCCTGATCGCGCGGTTCAGATGCACGTAGATGAAGTTGAGGCCGGGCGTGGTGCCCCAATGGCCGAGCAGCCTCGGCTTCACATGCTCCGCTTGCAGCGGCTCGCGCAGGAGCGGGTTGTCCATCAGGTAGATCTGGCCCACCGACAGGTAGTTGGCCGCCCGCCAGTAGCGATCCATCAGTTCGATCTGCCGCTCGCGTTCCCCGGCCGCCGCGGCGTCCGTCTTGTGCTCCATGGTCATCTCCCGTGGTGCCCGTGTATTGTGCCCGACCTCCCCTGCCCAGGAAAAACCCCTATCGAACGATCATGGCATCAATACCGGGACGCCCGCTCAGGGGCGAAATCCGCCGCCTCCTTGAAGGTACGAAACCGTGCAACGCTCGCCTTGTTCCGCTTGCGGGGCAGACCTCCCCCGCTGCGGAACGGGCATGCCCGTCGCCGTGACGTCGCCGAGAAGGAAGTTCGGCGATGAAACATGTGGCCGACCTTCTCGTTAGGACGGCGGCTTGGGCCATCGTTTCAAGACCGGAGAAACGCAGACCATGGCATTTGCACTCAGAAGCCCCGCCTTCGCCGCCGGCGAAAGGCTGCCGCCGAAATACTCCCGCGACGGTGAGAACGTGTCGCCGCCGCTGGAATGGTCCGACCCACCGGAGGGGACCAGGAGCTTCGCCCTGGTGGTGGAGGATCCCGACGCACCCTCCGGCACGTTCCGCCATTGGGCCGTCTATGACATCGACGCCCGGCGCACCCTCTTGCCGGAGGGAACGGCCGCCGGCGCGAAGACCGGAAGCCTCGGGCACGGCGTCAACGATTTCGGGAACGCATATTACGACGGACCGCAGCCGCCGCCCGGGCACGGCGTGCATCACTATCATTTCCGGCTGCTGGCGCTCGACGTCGACACGCTGCGTCTCGATGAACGGGTATCCATCGACGATGTCCTGAAGGAAGCGCAGAAGCACGCCCTCGGCGAAGCCGAACTCGTCGGCACGTTCGAGAAGTCCTGAAGAGCCGAGGCAGGCTCCCCTGCATCGAAGCCGATTGAGATGGAGCTGCGCTTTCTAAACTTCCCAATCCGGGGCAACGGCGTGCGGCTCGATTGGAAGGTCCAGCAAAAGCGAGCCGAAGCATTTTCCGTGGGGATCGAGCGCAAGCGAGCGCGTAACGCCGGTCGACAGCGCACCGTGCAGGACGAAATTAAGTATTCCAAGTTGCGGCAATTCAAAGCGCTCGACCTCGCCCTGGACGACGGAGCCGAAAAAATCCCGCACCGCCTCGACGGTAATCTGCGAGGAAATCAGATTATAGGCGACCTCATCGAAGGCGATGACCGAAATCTGCGAGATGTCGCCCTTGTCGCCTGAGCGTGCGTGCGCAATCTGGCGCAATTGCATGTCAGGCCACCTCGATATGAACGCGCGGCGTCACGAGCGCGCGGGGGATCAGGGTCGAGACGACGGCAACGACCTCCCTGGCACTCTTCGTCACGCCGCCGCCACCGGCCGGCCCGTTGGTGTAAAGGGTCTCGACTTCATTGCCGATCCGCACGGCCTCCCGCATCGTTTCAGTTCTCGCAACGACCCTCGCTCGGACTTCGCGGGGCTCGCAGGATGCGGCGGCACCGTTGCGTACATCCACGGCGTTTACTCCAATCAGTTCGAACCTGCTCTCCGCCACGCCGACGCCCGTCAGCTTCAGGCGCTCGGCCACGATATCGAGCGCCAGGCGCGCCCGCGCCAGAGCGCCGGATCCCGCATAGGAAATCTGGCCCTCCCCCACGAAACTGTCACGATATCCGACGGAAACCTTGAGCTGTTCGGGTCGCGGACGCCCGCTCCCCCCGGTTACGGCGATCCGGTCCGTTTCAATCTCGGTGAAGCGCACCTGCGTGAAATCGGCGACCACGTCGGGCTGCACGTAAGCCGCCGGATCGAGGATTTCGTAGACAAGCTGCTCCTTGCAGGTCGCCACCGAAAGCCGCCCCCCTGACCGGGGAACCTTCGTCAGGATCGCTGAACCGTCCGCGGAGACTTCCGCAATCGGAAATCCCAGCCGCGCCAGATTCGGCACGTCCTTGAAGCCGGGATCGGCAAAATAGCCGCCTGTCACCTGGCCGGCGCATTCAAGCAGATGGCCAACCACGGTGGCCTGTCCCAGCGTCGGCCAGTCGTCGGCCGTCCAGCCGAAACCATGGACGAGCGGAGCGACGAACAGGGCAGGATCGCTGATGCGCCCGGTGACGATGACCTGCGCGTCCATGGCCAGGGCGTCGAGTATGCCGTCAATGCCGAGATAGGCATTGGCCGAGACGATGCGGTTGCCGAGGGAAGCCACCGTGCCGGGCCGTTCGAGGAACTCGCTCGCCGGGTCCAGAACGTCGATCACATTGTCGCCCGTGACGGCGGCGACCTTGAGACCGGCAAAACCCAGCTTCCGGGCAGTGCGCGCAACTTCGCGCGCCGCCTCGACCGGATTGGCGGCGCCCATATTGGTGACGATGCGTATGCCGCGCTCCACGCAACCGGGCAGCACCGCCATCATCCGTTCCGTCAGCAGCGGATCAAAGCCGGCATTGCCGTCATGCAGCTTGGCTTTCTGGGCCAGCGCAATGGTCCGCTCCGCCAGGCACTCGAAGACGAGATAGTCGAGCCTGCCATGTTCGACGAGTTCGACCGCGGGCTCGATCCGGTCTCCCGAATATCCCGCGCCGGCTCCAATTCTGATCGGTCTCATGCTCAATCCGGATGCTTCGTATCGACCGCCGTTTCATATGCGGGCGCTCGGGTTGCCTGCCGGCGACCCCGTGATCGCTATGTGGTTTCGTCCCGGCCGCGACGCGCCGCTTCCTCGCGTTCGCGAAGTCGCTGGGTAACATCGACCCCCTGCGCGTTGCCGTCCTGCGAGATGGTGGACAGCATCAGGTCGGCGATCTCTCTCGCGGCGTCGGTCCCGCGACTTTTCAGGCCGGCGGCGGCAGAGCGCTTGTCTGCGTCGGCATAGGTCTGGCTGAGCTTGAACTTCGGCTCGAAACTGGTCACGTCGAGTTCAAAGCCGATGATATGCGGCAGCAGGGCGGCCCTGCGTTCGGGGCTGTAGCTTTCCAGCGGCCATTGCGTCGGCAGTTCAGCCTCGTTGAGCCGCACCAGATCGTCGACGATCTCGCTCGTCTCCGCTTCGCTGGATGCCAGCCGGACCAGCCCGCTTGCATGCACGACCGCATAGTTCCATGTCGGCGCGGCGGGGTGGCCGGGCGTATACCATTGGGCGGAGACATAGGCGTTCGGGCCGTTGAAGACGATGGTTGCCCGCGGATCGGCTTCGAGCGCGCGCCAGTGCGGGTTCGCCCGCGCGAAGTGGCCCCGGATCCGCACGAGACGCCCTTCGACCACATCCGGCAGCACGGGAATGTGCGAGAACTGCAACTCGTCTTCGAACATCGAAACGACCGTGCCGAACTTGAGCCGCCTGACGAGTTCGACGCCGGCTTCTTCGGGATAATCGTGCCGCGCGGCTCTGTAGAGCATGTCCGGCTCCTTTCTTCTTCACTGGCCACCAGCCGACAGGCTCAAGAAAGCCCGCCATAGTGCCGCTCGGCGAATGCCTTTGTGATGAGGCCATCCGCCAGATCCGCCGCGACCCGCCCGGGGCTGCGCCTTTCCGGAGCGCCCCATCCCGCGCCGCCCCCGACGGACAGTTCCACGATGTCGCCTTTCATCAGCGGCACGACATCGGTGCTGGGAAGGTTGATGACTTCGCTGCCGCGCCACACGCGCAGCGATCCCGTCGCCGCGTCGCGTCCGCCATTCTTGCCGCGTGGCGGGTAGACGAAATGGTCGGAGTAGTAGCTCAGGACCACCCCGTCTTCGAGCACCTCGATCGCACGCGAAAAACCAAGTCCGCCGCGGAACTCGCCTGCGCCGCAACTGTCCGGCACCAGCCGGTAGTGGCGCATGCGCAGGTGAGGATGAATCTGCTCGATGGCTTCGATCGGCGTGTTGCGGCTCGAACTGAGAACCCCGGCAAGGGCATGGGCGCCATCATAGCCGAGAGCGCCGCCATAGCCGCCGCCCAGCACGTCGCCGTAAATTCGCATAGGGCCATTGTCGCGGGTCTGGGTGAGATAAAGACCCGTCGTCGAATTGTAGCCCTGTGCCGGAACACGATCCGGGATCGCCTGCGAAAGGGCGTCGTGAATGGCGTCCAGCACCCGGTACGACGCCTCGATCCGCGCCCGGACGGGGCGGCCCGGCATCGGATTGATGAGCGATCCCTGCGGCATGTTTATGCTGATGGCGCGATTGCAGCCATCATTGGCCGGGATGGTCTTGTCGGCCAGAACGCTGCGTATGGCCGAGATCGCGGAGGCAAGCGAGGATGAACGCGAGGAGTTGAACATGCTGGAAACCTGCGGGGCCGTGCCCTCGAAATCCAACGTCATCGCGCCCTGCGACACCGTCACCGCCACCCGCACGGTCAGCGGCGTGGAGCCGCGCACATCCGCATCGACCGAGGCCTCGCCCGTCCAGCTCCCGTCGGGAATGGTCGCGATCGCGGCCCGCATCCGCCGTTCGGCATAAAGCAACGTTTCGGCCATTGCCTCGCGGATCGCCCGCACGCCTACCCGTCCGGCCAGTTCCGTCATCCGCTCGACTCCGGTGCGGTTGGCGGCGAGCTGGGCATAAAAATCGCCCCGGCCAAGTTCGGGAGTGCGGATATTGGCGAAGATCAGCCGGTCGATCGGGCCGCCATGCAGATCGCGCGACATTTCGATCAGCAATGGCGGGATGACGATGCCTTCCTGAATCAGCTCGTCGGCATCAATATTGATGCCCGCGCCGCCGCCGCCCACATCGAGGTGATGCGCGGTATTCCCCGCCCATCCGATCAGCTCGTCATCTATGATGATCGGCTGGAACAGGATGAAATCGTTGAGGTGCTGGCCGCCCGCATATGGATCGTTGAGGAAGACGGCATGGTCCGGCCCGATCGCCGACAGATCGAGCTGGGCCGCCGCCGCGCGGAATGCTTCGCTCAGCCCGCCATTGTGGATCGGGATCATCTCGGCCTGAGCAACGACATTGCCTTCCGCATCCAGCAACGCCGTCGCGCAGTCGCGCGCCTCGCGCACGATCGTGGAGAAGGCCGAACGCGTCAGGATCGCTCCCATTTCATCGGCGATCGCATGAAACGCATTCGCCAGAATCGCGAGCTGGGTCGCCTCGTAACTCATCTTTTCGGCCTCCTTGAAGACCCGCATTTGTGGGCTTCGTCATGGTGTCTGGACATTAATTGAACCCGACAATTTGGAGAATTCGAAAATTCCACGCGATTAAGCTGTTTGACCGATGAATCATGCCAACGACGCCTCGATCAGATACGGCCCGCGCCGGCGCAGCGCTTCGCCCAACACCTGCGAGAAGCGGGCGGCGGTCGTTGCGCGCTCGGCGGGCACGCCCATGCCGGCTCCAAGCTGCACCCAGTCCAGTCTCGGCGCGTCGAGATCGAGCATGCGCCCGACATTGCGCCTTGCCTCCCCGACGCCCAGCTTGCGCATTTCCCCATGCAGGATCGCGTAGCTGTGGTTGGCGAAGATGACGGTTACGACATCGAGTCCTTCGCGCGCCTGCGTCCACAGGCCCTGAAGGGTGTACATGCCGCTGCCATCCGCCTGGAGCGCGACGACCTTCCGGTCGGGGCATGCGATCGCCGCCCCGGTGGCGAGCGGTATGCCGATGCCTATGGCGCCGCCCGTAAGCTGGAGATAGTCGTGGGAAGCGGCTTCGTGCGACAGGTCGTAAAAGCCGGTGGACGAGATCACCTCGTCGCATACGATCGCATTTTCGGGAAGCTGGGCGGCAATCGCGTGGTTTACCGCCCTGACCGTCAGCCGATCACCCGAACCGCTGTCGGGCGCGGCGGGTGCTGCCGGCGATAGGAGGGGCCGTGGCGGGAAAGTCCGCGCACCGGCGAGATCGGCGATGCGGGCAAGGATCCCGGCAAGATCGTGCTGCGGACCGGCAAGATCCATGATCGCTGCATCGGGAGCCGCAAGCCGCCCGGAGCCCGTCGGATAGCCGAAAAATGTGACGGGCTCGGCTGCGCCGATCAAAACGATGATGTCGAGGCCCGCCAGCTGCGCGCGACCCGGCCCCGCCTGATAGGAAAGTCTTTCGATCGGCAACCGGCCACGGCCGCGCTCGATCCGCCCGTTCGATCCCTGGGCGAAGAAACGCGCCCCGGTCCGGGCGGCAATCCGGCCCGCATCCGCAAGCGCCGCTTCCCTCAGAGCCTGTCCCGACAGGACGAAGCCGACCTTGCCGCCCCCGTCCTTCAGCGCCCCGACCACCCGGAAAAGCAGATCCTCATCGACGTCCGGCGGCGTCGGGGCCGGGGGAGTTTCCACGGCGGCCCGGCCGTCGCCTTCCGCCCATGACAGGTCCGCCGGCAGGATGAGGGTAGCGACCGCCCCGCTTACAGACGCCGTCCATGCCGCTGCGACATCCGCCTCGATATCTTCGGGCCGCTCCATGCAGCGGACGAAGGACGACATGGGACGGGCAAGGGATTCGATGTCGCTCGTCAAAGGCGCGTCGAGCGGCAGGTGATCGGTCGAGTGTTCACCGACGATGTTTATGACCGGCGTCGCGGCGCGTCTCGCATTGTGCAGATTGGCGAGGCCGTTTGCCAGGCCCGGCCCGAGATGCAGCAACGTCGCCGCCGGCCGGTCGGCCATGCGTCCATAGCCATCGGCGGCACCCGTCACCACCCCTTCGAAGAGGCCGGGCACGTAGCGCATCTCGGGGCGGCGGTCGAGCGCCGCCACGAAATGCATTTCCGATGTTCCCGGATTTGAGAAGCAGGTATCCACGCCCAGGGTAAGCAAGGCTTCGCACAGCCGGTCGGCCCCGGTTCTGGACATGGCGCTGTTCTCCTTTCGCGATGCAGGCCTATTGCAGGCTGACGCCCCACAGCCTTGGCAAGCGGCCGGACCACGCTGCGTAACCCTGAAGGCTGGATTTGTAGGCGGACGTTACCTCGCCGGTGGCCCAGACGATCATCGGGGCGTCCTGGATGAACATCTCATGCAGGGCGTCGTAAACCGGCTGCTGCTCGGCGATGGGCGTCTGGAGCAACTTATCGGCAAGCTCGCGGGCTTCCGGGTTGGTCCACAACTTTGAAGCCTGCGTTTCCTTCGCGCCCGTGAAACGGTCGATCACGAGGCTGGGATCCGCCGACGGATTGTAGTTCCAGGTCGCCATCTCGTAATTGCCGGTGTTGTAACGCGAGAACTGCGTGGCGAAATCGACGATGTCCAGCTGCGCGTTGATGCCGGCGGCTTGCAGATAGCCCTGCACCATGACGCCCGTCTCGAACATCATCGGATAGTTCTTGTTGCTGGTGATCGTGACCGTCTCGCCCTGATACCCGGCTTCCGCGAGCAATTCGGCCACCTTGTCCGGGTCGTAATCGAAACCTGTCTCGACGGCACCATTATAGAACTGCGACGACGCCGGCACGATGGTGGAGCTTGCCGTCGCCATGTCTTCCGTCAGCGCTTCGACCATGGCTTTCCGGTCGATGGCATAATTGACGGCGCGGCGCAGCGCCGGGTTCTGCAATGCCCCGGCCGCCGTCTGAATGGCAAGGGTATAGATGGAAGGGGTGGCCGAACTGTCGACCGTGATGCCCGGCGCATTGGCCAGCGCCTTGGCATAGCTGAGGTCGATGCGCGGCCACAAATCTATATTCCCCGCCAGCAGGGCGCCGCTGGCAGCGGCCGGATCCGGGATGATGACCAGCCTGATCGTGTCGACGAGCGCCTCCTTCCTGCCCGCGAAGCCGTCGCTCGGTTCGCTGCGCGACTTGTATCCGTCGAATCTGGCGAGCACGATTTCCTGGCCGGGGCGAATGTCCTCGACCTTGAAGGGCCCGGTGCCGACCGGCACAGTGGGCCGCTCGGGGCTGTCAACCATGGCTTCGGCCATGATCGCCCCTTCCTGGCAATCCGTGCGGGCCATCTGGGTGAGCAGCTGCGGCGCCGGCTGAGCGAGCTTGAAGGCCACCTGCAAGTCGGAGAGCGCTTCGACGGACTCGATCTTCACCTGTCCGCTGCCGTCGAAATAGGTACGGCATACCCACGCGTTTTCCGGGTTCAGGTACCAGTTCCAGGTCTTGGCGACCGAGGTGGCGGTGACAGGCGTGTCGTCATGGAAGGAAAGCCCCTCCCGCAAGGTGAAGACATAGGTCAGCCCGTCCTCGGAAATCTCCGGTATGTCGGCGGCCAGCATCGGCGCGACGGAACCGTCTTCGCGCCAAGTCAGCAAACCCTCGTAGATCTGGACCTGCGGCACCTGCGTTCCCGGATCCGTGGCTCCGGCCGGAATGGCCGAGCGCATGTCGCCGACATTGGCGACCTTGATCTCGCTGGCAAAGGCTGCCGGAGCAGCAAGAATGGCGCCGGTGGCGACGCATCCCATCCAAAATCGTCTGCTCATATGCGTATCTCCCTGTTTGGTAGTTCCCTTGTCGCCATGGTTGCGGCCTCTATTGCAGGCGATGCAGCAATCAGACGTTTCGTGTATTCGTGCCGGGGATTCTCGAAGACGTCGCGGCAGGCCCCCTCCTCCACGATCTCGCCGTGATCCATGACCACGATGCGGTGTGCGATCTGCCGAACGGCGGCAAGGTCGTGCGAGATGAACACGCACGCAAAGCCGCGCTCGCCCTGCAATTTGTCGAACAGCTCCAGGACCTGTTTCTGCACCGTCATGTCCAGAGCGGAGATCGGCTCGTCCGCGACGATCAGTTCCGGCTGGTTGACGATGGCGCGCGCGATGGCGACCCGCTGGCGCTGGCCGCCCGAAAGTTCGTGCGGCAGGCGATCCTCATAGCCCGGCAACCCGACATCGGCGAGCGTGGTGCGAACGCGCAGAGTCTTTTCCCGCGCTGACAGTCCGGCATCGTGCCGCAGCGCCTCGCCGACGAGGGCTTTCACCCGCATGCGCGGGTCCAGCGACGAGAAAGGATCCTGAAACACGCTCTGGCAGGAGCGTCGGAAATCCCGCAATTGCCTGTCGGGCGCGCGGGCTATGTCGTTGCCGTGATAGAGCAGGCTCCCGGAATCCGTGTCGATCAGACGCAGCATGGCGCGCCCGAGCGTGGTTTTGCCCGACCCGCTGGCTCCCACGACGGCAACCGTCTCGCCTTTGCGTATCGCCAGGGAAACGCCGTGCAGCACCGGCTTGCGCACTCTGCGCAGCCCGAAGCGGCCGCCGCCTGCGAAGCTGAGCCTGAGATCGCGCGCTTCCAGAATGGCCTCGCCCTCGGGGCTGGCGCGCGCCACGGCCGGAGCCTGCGGCAGCGCCTCGACCAGCTCGCGCGTATAGGCCTGCTCAGGTCGGGCAAGGATTGCCGCCGACCTGCCCCGCTCCACCACCTCGCCCCGGCGCAAAACGACCGTTTCGTCGGCATAGCGCGCGACGAGCCCCAGATTGTGGGTGACGAGCAGGATCGACGTTCCGACCTCGCGCGTCAGCTCGATCATGGTCTCGAGCACCTCGCGCTGGCTGAGGGTATCCAGCGCCGTGGTCGGCTCGTCGGCGATCAGAAGGTCGGGCCGCAGCAGCATCACGCTGGCCAGCATGATCCTCTGGCGCATCCCCCCGGAAAACTGGTGCGGGTATGACGACAGGCAGCCTTCCGGATCCGCGATATGGATGCGCCGGAGCATGGCGATGGAACGCTCGCGGATTTCGGCGGTCGACAGCTTGCGATGCAGTCTCAGCCCTTCGGCCATCTGCTCCCCGATCCGAAGCGCCGGATTGAGGGAAACAAGGGGCTCCTGGAACACCATGCCGATCCTGGCTCCCCTGAGCCGGCGCATCTCCTGTGTGCCGACCGCCGACAAATCCTTGCCCTGGTAGCGGATCTGGCCTGCGGTCTGGCGAATGCCTTCGGGCAGGAGGCGCAGGATGGCGCGTCCGATCAGGGTCTTGCCGCTGCCGGATTCACCGACCAGCGCCATCACCTGTCCCGGCGCGATATCGAAGCTGACCTTGCGCACGAGCGGCATGCCGCTTGTCAGTCCGATGTCCAGATCGCGGATGCTCAGTGTCGGTTCGCTGCGAGGATGAAGTGTCATGCGCCTTGCATCCGCGGATCGAGCCGGTCACGCAGGGCGTCCCCAAGCAGGTTGACGGCCAGAAGGGACATCGCGATGCAGGCTCCTGGAATGATCGACAGCCACGGGGCCGAAGCAAGATAGGGCCGGGCAGCCGAAAGCATGTTGCCCCAGGTCGCGGCCGGTGGCGGGACGCCCAGGCCCAGAAAGCTCAGCGCGCTTTCCAGCAATATCGCCCAGCCGAACATCGACGTCGCCAGCACGGCAATGGGTGCCAGCGCATTCGGCAGGACGTGGCGGAAAAGCGTATAAAATGGGCCGTTGCCGAGCGCCCGCGACGCTTCGACATATTCGCGCTGCCGCAGCGAAAGAACCGTGCCCCTGACAACGCGGATCGTCGTCGGCGTGAAGGCAATGCCCAGCGCCACGACGATGCCATAGCGCTGCGGACCAATGACGGAGACCAGCCCGAGCGCCAGCAGGATGCCGGGAAAAGCCAGCAGCGCATCGTTGAGCATCATCACGACCCGGTCGATCCAGCCGCGAAAGAATCCCGACATCAGGCCGATCGTGCTGCCGGCGACGATCGCAACGCAGACGATGAGGAAAGCCAGAGACAGGCTCGTCCATGCGCCGGTCATGATCCGGCTGAGGATGTCGCGGCCGAATTCGTCCGTTCCCAGCAGATATTCACCGCCCGGGGGAGACAGCCTTTGGGTGACGTTCAGGCGGTTGGGGTTTGCAGGCGTCCAGACCGTCGACAATATGGCCGCGACCAGCACCACCGTCCCGAGGAAGCCGCCGATGAGGCTGCGTAATGACAGCGAGAGGGGAGCCCTGATCCTCATTCCAGGCCGATCCTGGGATCGAAGAACGGGTAGAGCAGATCAACCACGAGATTTACCAACACATATGCCAGGGCGATCACGAGCAGGCAGCCCTGAATGACGGGATAGTCCCGGCCATAGATCGCCTCCACCAGCAGCCGCCCGAGCCCCGGCAGCGTGAACACGGTTTCGACCACCGCGATGCCGCCAAGAAGAGCGCCGATGACTATGCCGATCATCGTCAGCGTGGGCGCGAAGGCGTTGGGCAGCGCGTGCTTGAACAGCACGGTGCGCTCCGGCAGCCCCTTGGCGCGGGCATGGGTTATGTATTCGAGCCGCAGCACCTCGACGGCGCTGGCGCGCGCCATCCGCGTCAGCACGCCGACCTCCACGATGACGAGGGTGAGCACCGGAAGGACGAGAAAGCGCCAGGCCTGGCCGGGATCTTCGGCGAACGACACATAGCCGACCACCGGCAGCCAGCTCAGCTTGATGCCGAAGACGAACAGCAGCAGCAGGCCGATCCAGAAGCTCGGCAGCGACAAGCCGGCGGTCGCGAGCGCCACGATCCCGACATCGGTCAGCGAGTTCTGGCGCCATGCCGCCAGAAGCCCGGCCGCGACGGCAAGAACCGACGCCACCGCGACCGCCAGAAGGATGATCATCGCCGACAGTTGCAGACGGTCCAGCACCAGGGTGCTGACCGGCTGCCCCAAAAGGATGGAACGTCCCAGATCGCCCTGCAGGACATGCTCGGCCCAGACGATGAACTGCACGGGCAAGGGCCGGTCGAGGCCGAGTTCGCTTCGGAACGCGGCAAGCGCGGCATCGTTGGCGCCCTCTCCCAGCATCACGATCGCAGGATCGCCCGGGATCATCCGGATCAGGAGAAAGACGGCCACCGAAACCAGCAGGACCGTGGGCACGGCGGCCAGAAGACGACGAAGCAGAAAACCGATCAAGCCTACCCTCCCCCGCCGTTTTCCAGACCATTTGCGTTGACGCGGACTGACGGAGCCTTGGTCATCAGCATTTTTCCAGCAGCAGATCGCCTTCCGGCAGGCAGGTGCAACGCCAGCCCGGCGGAACGAAAGTTGTCGAGGTTTCCTCTTCCAGCACTGCCGGGCCGACGATGGCTTCGCCGGCGCCGAGGGCGGCACGGGCAAGAAACAGCGCATCCCAGCGCTTGCCGTTGAGAAGGATGTCCTTTCGCTCGCGGCTGGCCGAAACCGGCAGGATGGGCGTCTTCAATTCGGCGCTGTTGCGCTGGACGATGCGCGCCCGCAGATTGACGACCTCCGTCTTCAGGGTCGCGCGCGCATAACCATAGCGACGCTTGTGCTCCTCCTGGAACACGGCATCGACCTCGCCGGCCGAAGCCGGCTTCATGTCCCGCCACAGCGTCAGCTCGAAACCCTGCCCCGCATAGCGCAGATCGAGCCCGGCCTGTATCTCGTAGGTGCCCGGCGCGAGGTCGAGGCGCTCGGCCTCCGCATCGCACAAGCGCCGCAGCGCCGCTATCGCCGCCTCATCGAGCGAAGCGTCGGACAAAAGCTCCATTTTCGATGTCACCACATCGACGATCAGATCGGCGACGAGCAGCCCGAATGCGCTGGCGATGCCAGGCGACCACGGCACCAGAATGCGCCGCATCCCCACCTCGTCGGCAACCATTGCCCCGTGCAGCGGCCCGCCGCCGCCGAAAGCGACAAGCGTGAAGTCGCGAGGATCAATGCCTCTGGCGGTGGAAACGAGGCGCACCGCGCTGGCCATATTGCTGTTGACCATTTGCAGGACCGCATCGGCGGTTGCCTGGGGCGAATCCCCGAGCCCGAGACCGGACAGGGCCGCCTCCGCCAGATCGGTGCGCAGCGCCATCTGCCCGCCGAAAAAGCGCTCGGGCCGCAGGAGGCCCGCCACCACCTGCGCATCGGTCACGGTCGGCAGGGTGCCGCCACGATCATAGCAGGCGGGACCCGGCACCGCGCCGGCGCTGGCGGGGCCGACATTCAGATAGCCGCCGGTGTCGATGGACGCGATGCTGCCGCCGCCCGCGCCAACGGTCGCCATGTCCATGGCCGTGGTACGGATCGGCAGACTGTCGACCACGAGTTCGGACCCGATCCGCGCCTCCAGCTCCGGAGCGATCGCCACATCGGTGCTGGTTCCGCCCATATCGAGAGTGAGAATGTCGGAAATGCCGTTGCGACGCGCAAACCAGATAGCGGCGCGGACGCCGGCAGCCGGCCCCGACAGCAGCATCCTGACCGCATTGGACCCGGCGGCGGCAGCCGGCATGATGCCGCCGTTCGACTGCATCAGACGCAGCGCGCCCCCGTATCCCTCATCCGCCAGCGAAGCGCCCAGGCGCTCGACATAGCCCTTGACCACCGGGCCGACAAAGGCGTTCACAACCGTGGTGACGGTACGCTCGTATTCACGGAATTCCGGCGAAACCTCGTGACTGGTGAAAACCTCCACCTGCGGGGCCCGCTCCGCGATCAGATCGCGAAGCATGCGCTCGTGATCGGGCGAGCGATAGCCGTGCATCAGACAAATTGCGATCGAAGTCACGCCATCGGCGAGCAGGCCCTCCACCTCGCGCCAGGCGGCGTCCTTGTCGAGCGGCCGCAGCACCTTGCCGGATGCGTCGATCCGCTCCGGCACTTCACGGATAAGCCTGCGCGCGAGCGGCGGCCGCGGCTTCTCGTAAAAGGCCGTATAGATATTGCCGGTCCTGTCGTGGGTGCCGATCTCGACGATGTCGCGAAAGCCTTCGGTCGTCAGCAGGCCCGTGACCGCGCCCGAGCGCGTCAGAAGCGCATTGGTGGCAATGGTCGAGCCATGCGTGAACCGCTTCACACCGGCCAGCGGGGCGTCGACGGAATGCACCGCATCGAGAACCGCCTTTTCCACCTGTCCGGGGGTGGAAGGCACCTTTCCGGTCACGACCGTGCCGTCCTCCCGCAACCAGACAAGATCAGTAAAGGTACCGCCGATCTCAACGCCAACTTGCATGCTGCCCTGACTCCCGATGCCGCCCGTTTCTTGTCTCATGGGTCGCTCCATGAGGTTTACATCCGCTCGTGACATCTGTTAAATTGAAAATTCGAGCCGATTATACGGAATTTTCAATGAATTTCTCTCATCGTGATCTCGCCCTGTTTCTCGCGGTGGCCGAGGAGCATTCCTTCACCCGTGCCGCCCTCAGGTGCAATCTGTCTCAGTCCGCCCTGAGCTCGCGCATCAAACAGATCGAAGACGAGCTGAAAACCACGCTCTTCGACCGCACGACCCGCTCGGTCGAACTGACCAGCGAAGGGCGGATCTTCGAGGAAATGGCGCGGCGCTTGTACAATGATTTTACCGAAGTTCTGGAGAATTTCCGCGACTACGCCGAAAGGCGGAAAGGGCGGGTGCGCGTTGCGGCGCTGCCATCCGTATGCGCGGCCTGGCTGCCGGGCGTCATCGCGGAATTTCGCGCCCGCTATCCGGGCATCCAGTTCTTTCTCAGCGACGGTCTGTCGGAATCCTGCCTGGAGATGGTCAAGACGGGTCAGGCCGATCTGGCCATCACCTCGGCGACGGGCCATGAAGACGACCTCCAGGCGGTGGTTCTGGGAACAGACTTCTTCCACGTCGTATGTCCGGTCGGCCATCCGCTTCTGGAAAAGGACGACATCTCGGCGGAGGATCTTGCCGGCTATCCCTTCATCCATGTTTCGCGCCACAGCAGCGTGCGCCAGCATGTCGAGGCGGCGCTCGGCCCGATGACGATGGATGCAAGGATAGAAGTGCAATATATGGGAACGATCGCCGGCCTGGTGGAAGCCGGTATCGGGATCACGATCGTGCCGGCGCTGTCGCTGTGGCAATTCAGACGTCCCCAGCTGGGTTCCCGCCGCCTGACGATTCCCCGCCTCGCCCGGCCGCTCCACCTTCTGAAGCGGCGCGGACATTCACTGTCGGCCTCAGCCAAGGCGTTTTACGATCTGCTTTTGCAGGAGCGCGCCAGCTTCGAATATATCGCCCGTGAAGGCGGGACCGAGAGGCGGCGACCGCCCCGCACCGCAAGCCGCTCCGAGGGCGGCGGCGAGTGAGACTCTAGAACTCCATGCAGGTGCTAGCGCTCCGCGCCAGCCTGCCTCGTCCTTTTGTTCATCGCCATCGTCACACCCCAGCGAAGAACCGGGTCCGGCGGGATCCAGGTGGGTGCGTTCATCCGGCGAACGTCGCGAACATCGTTCGAATCCAGCCCCATGATCTGCTCGGCCAGAAGCTTGCCGTACACGGTTCCCTTCATGATGCCGACGCCGTTACATCCGGCCGAAACATAGAGATTATCGGCAATCTGAGAACGGCGGTGGAAAACTAGACCACGGTAGCGGCGGGATAGTCCTGCTGCGGGCGGCGTAAAATCCGGCCACCTATTTCCCTTCTGTGCAGCGCAGGGAGGGATGAGGGATCTACAC
>Ga0172382_10003024_pt1 | contig 27107 bp, 24 predicted proteins | sample Leawel138RmetaG_FD_122245 | JGI IMG/M metagenome (GOLD analysis project Ga0172382, IMG submission 122245) | Leachate microbial communities from a municipal landfill in Southern Ontario, Canada - Leachate well 138R metaG | ecosystem: Engineered > Solid waste > Landfill > Unclassified | place...
CGCCTGACGGCGCAATTCACCCCCCGAGAGCACTTATGGCAAGATGAAGAGCAAGAAACACACTTCTTCAACTTCACCTTGATAGAAATATCCCCGCCGGAGCCTCCCTCACTCTCCGCTTGCGCAGCACCGGGCGGAGGCTCCGCCGCCCCGGCCCACAGGCCCCGTGCCGCTAACGGAACCGCTTGAAGAACCGCGCGCGTTCGTAGAGGTCTTCCAGCCGTTTCAGCCGCGGTTCGGTTTCATCCCAGGTCAGCGACTGCACCGCCGCCAGCAGCGTTTCGACCAGCACCAGCACCGAGACGGTGGAATCCCAGGCCGAGGGCGCCTCGACATGGCAGGCAAGCACGTGGCGCGCGTGCGCCGCGGCGGGCGAGACCCAGCGGTCGGTGATCAGGATCACCTCGGCGCCCTGCTCGACCGCCATTTCGGCCAGCTGAAGCACCGAATTCTCGTAGCGCCGGATGTCGAACACCAGCACCACGTCGCCCGGCGCCATGTCGAGCAGCGCGGGCGGCCAGGTGTTCGACATGTCCGACATCAGCGTCACGTCCGGGCGCACCACCTTCATCAGCGTCACGAAGTAATCCGCGAGCGCATGGGTGATCCGCCCGCCCATGGCGAACACCCGCCGGTCGCGGTCGGCCAGCAGCACCGCCGCGGCGTCGAAGGTCGCATGGTCGATCTGGCCCAATGTCGCATGCAGGTTCACCGCCACCGCATCGGCAAAGCGGTTCAGGATATGCGTATCCGGCGCGCGTTCCGCCCATTTGTCGTGCTTGGCAAGCGGCGAGACCAGCATCTCGCCCACGTCGCCGCGCAGTTCCGCCTGAAAGTCGGGATAGCCCCCGAACCCCAGTTTCCGCACCAGCCGCACCACCGTCGGCGTCGAGACCCCGCCCGCCTTGGCCAGCGCGGTGATCGAGCCCAGCGCCGCAACCGGATAATGGCCGAGGATATGCGTCGCCAGTTGCCGCTCGGCCCTTGTCAGGTCCGGCAGCGCCTCGCGCAGGCGGGTTTCGGTGGTGGGGCGGTCGTCGGTCATCGGGCAAGCGCGCCTCGCGCATGTGGCTCTGAACAGTTCTTAACAGAAAGCCCATGGAAAGAAACAATCTTGACAGGCCGCATGGCACTGGCCGAGGCTGCCCCCGGAGAGGGAGAAGAATCGCCATGGCCGAGGTTGCGCCAGACATCCCGGTGCCGGACAGTCCGGTGCCGGGCACCCCGGAAACGGATGCCGCAACATGGCCCGCCGTGGTGGAGAACGCCGCCGGGCGGGGCGCGGTCGTCATCGTCTGCGAACATGCCTCGAACCATCTTCCCGCCCCCTGGGGCGGGCTGGGGCTGGGGGCGGATCAGCGGGCGGCGCATATCGCCTGGGATCCGGGCGCGCTGGGGCTGGCGCGGGGGCTGGCCGGGCGGCTTGACGCGGTGCTGGCCCATGCGCCGGTCTCGCGGCTGGTGCATGATCTGAACCGCGCGCCGGACCAGCCCGGGGCGATGCCGGAACGGTCCGAGACCCACGACATTCCCGGCAACCGCGCCCTGTCGCCCGAAGCGCGGGCGGCGCGGGTCGAGGCGGTCTATCTGCCGTTCCATGCCACGCTGCACGGGCTGGTCGCCGGGCGGCTGGCGCGGGGCAAGCGGCCGGTGATCGTCACCGTACATTCCTTCACCCCGGTCTATATGGGCACCGCCCGCGCGGTCGAGTTCGGGGTGATCCACGATGCCGACGACCGGCTGGCCCATGCGGTGGCGCAGGCTGCCCGGGCGATGACCGGGCTGGCGACCGAACTCAACGCGCCCTACTCCGCCGCCGACGGGGTGACGCATACGCTGCGCCTTCATGCGCTGCCCTACGGGCTGGCCAATGTCATGCTGGAGATCCGCAACGACCTGATCACGACCCCCGGGGCCGAGACCGCCATGGCCGACATGCTTGCGCCAGTGTTGACCCGCGCCATCGAAGCGGTGGAGGGTTAGCCATGCCCCGTTTCCTTGTCGCCTATGTCCGTATCGTCGAGCGGCTCAACCACGGGGTCGGGCGGATCGCCATGTACCTGCTGTTCGCGCTGATGGGGGTGCTCCTTTGGGCCTCGATCGCGCGCACGGCCTTCACGCCGCAGATCTGGACCGACGAGATGAGCCAGTTCCTGATGGTCGGCTATTTCATGCTGGGCGGCGCCTATTCGATGCAACTCGGTTCCGCCGTGCGCATGGACCTGATGTATTCGCGCTGGAGCGACCGGACCCGCGCCATTGTCGATGCCGTCACCATCCTCGCGGTGATCTTCTACCTCGGGGTCATGCTGTGGGGCGGGGTCGAGAGCACGCAATACGCGCTGGAATACGGCGAGCGCCGCCGGGGCCTGTGGCGGCCCTATATGGCGCCGGTCAAGATCGTCATGTGTATCGGCCTCCTGCTGATGCTGCTCCAGTGCACCGCCTTTCTGATCCGCGACATCGCCCGGCTGCGGGGCAAGGAGATCTGATGTCCTACGACGCGATTGCGGTTCTGATGTTCAGTTCCATGTTGCTGCTGCTGATGACCGGGCAGCGGATGTTCGGCATCATCGGCTTTGTCGCCGCCGTGGCGGCGATCCTGCTGTGGGGTGAGCGCGGCGGCTACGACATTCCCTTCGCCCAGACGCTGAAACTGATGAACTGGTTCCCGATGCTGACGGTGCCGATGTTCATCTTCATGGGCTACGTGATGTCGGAATCGCGCCTTGCCGACGACCTCTACCGGATGTTCCACGTCTGGTTCGGGCCGGTGCCGGGCGGGCTTGCCATAGGCACCATCCTCTTGATGGTGCTGATCTCGGCCATGAACGGGCTTTCGGTCGCGGGGATGGCGATCGGCGCCACCATCGCCCTGCCGGAACTGCTGCGCCGGGGCTACGACAAGCGCATGGTCACCGGAGTCATTCAGGCCGGATCGACGCTGGGCATCCTCTTGCCGCCCTCGGTGGTGCTGGTGCTTTACGCGATGATCGCGCGGCAGCCGGTGGGGCAGCTCTGGCTGGCGGGCGTGTTTCCGGGGCTGATGATGGCGGGGATGTTCATCATCTACATCTGGGTGCGCTGCCGGATAAACCCGGCGCTCGGCCCCGTCCTGCCGGTGGAGGAGCGCGCCAGGGTCAGCCGGGCCGAGAAATACCGCCTGCTGCGCGAGGGGCTGCTGCCGCTCGGCATCTTCCTCGTGATGATGGTGCCCTTCGTGATGGGCTACGTGCGGCTGGTGGAAAGCTCGGTGATCGGCGCGCTGGCGACCACCACCGCGGCGATCCTCAAGGGCCGGATGACCCGCGCGGTGTTCGAGGAGTCGACCCGCAAGACCCTGGGCATAACCTGCATGTTCATGTGGATCATCCTTGCCGCGCTGGCCTTCGGGGCGGTGTTCGACGGGCTGCGGGCCGTCGATGCGCTGCGCAACTTCTTTCTGGAAGACCTCGGGCTGACGCGCTGGGAAATCCTGATCCTGATGCAGCTTTCCTTCCTGCTGATGGGAACCTTCCTGGACGACACCGCCATGCTGGTGATCGTCGCGCCGCTTTACGTGCCGCTGGTCCGTGCGCTGGAATTCGATCTGATCTGGTATGGTGTCCTTTACACCATCACCTGCCAGATCGCCTATATGACACCGCCGCTTGGCTATAACCTGTTCCTGATGCGCGCCATGGCACCGAAAGAGGTGACGCTGGCCGACATCTACCGCTCGATCATTCCCTTCGTGGGGGTGATGCTGCTGGCGCTCTGCCTGGTGATGGCCTTTCCGCAGATCGCCCTGTGGCTGCCACAGACCGTGTATAACCAGTGATCCCGACGGGGCGGCCGAACCGCCTTCCATGCAACAGGAGGTAAGACCATGACCACGACGAGACGGAAGTTCCTGACCACCGGCATCATCGCCGCCGGGGCAAGCACGCTTGCGGCCCCCGCGGTGGTCGGCCAGGCGCCGATCCGCTGGCGGCTTCAGACCTATGCGGGCGCGGCACTGGGCGAGCAGGTGGCGAAACCCGCCATCGACAGCTTCAACAAGATCGCCGCCGGGCAGATGGAGATCGAACTTTACTACGCCGACCAGCTCGTGCCCACGGATGAACTGTTCCAGGCCATGCAGCGCGGCACCATCGACGCGGTGCAGTCGGACGACGATTCCATGGCCTCGCCGACCGAGGTCACGGTGTTCGGCGGCTATTTCCCCTTTGCCAGCCGCTATTCGCTGGATGTGCCGGTGCTGTTCAACCAATACGGCCTGAACGAGATCTGGGCCGAGGAATATGCCAGGGTGGGCGTCAAGCACATCTCGGCCGGGGCCTGGGATCCCTGCCATTTCGCCACCCGCGACCCGATCCGTTCGCTTGCCGACCTTCAGGGCAAGCGGGTGTTCACCTTCCCGACCGCGGGCCGGTTCCTCGCGCAGTTCGGCGTGGTGCCGGTGACGCTGCCGTGGGAGGATATCGAGGTCGCGCTGCAAACGGGCGAGCTGGACGGCATCGCCTGGTGCGGCATCACCGAAGACCACGAAGTGGGCTGGGCCGAAGTGACCAACTATTTCCTGACCAACAACATCTCGGGCGCCTGGATCGGGCATTTCTTCGCCAACATGGATCGCTGGAACGAACTGCCCGAGAACCTTCAGGAACTGGTCAAGGTCTGTTTCGAACAGTCGCATTACTATCGCCAGCACTGGTATTGGGGCGGCGAGGCGCATCTGCGCGTCAACAGCGACAAGCTGGAACTGACCTCGATCCCGGACGAGGAATGGGCCACGGTCGAGGCCGCCGCCCGGGTGTTCTGGGACGAGATCGCGGCCGAATCCGAAGTGAAGGCCCGCGTGGTGCAGGTCTTCAAGACCTATAACGAGGCGATGGAAAAGGCGGGCCGCCCCTATCGCTACACCTGACGCCATGGTTGCGCGCCCCGGATCCGCCCGGGGCGCGCGCTTCCCCTGCCGCTTCCCCCCGAGACCCAGCCCCGGCGCCGCGTCGGGGCCTTGCCATGAAAGACACGGAACATGCCCGGCAATCTGACGCTCGAAACCCTGACCGCGGCCGTCGAGGCCGGAGAGATCGACACCGTTCTGGTCGCCGCCGTGGACATGCAGGGCCGGCTGATCGGCAAGCGGTTCCATGCGCGGTTCTTCATCGACGGCGGCTGGCACGAGACCCATTGCTGCAACTACCTGCTTTCGACCGATATGGAGATGACCACCGTCCCCGGCTATCGCGCCGCAAGCTGGAGCACGGGCTACGGCGATCTGGTGATGAAGCCCGACCTTGCCACCCTGCGCCGCGTGCCGTGGCTGCCGGCCTCGGCGCTGGTGCTGTGCGACCTGCTCGATCACAACACCCATGAGGAGGTTCCCCATTCCCCCCGCGCGATCCTCAAGCGGCAGGTGGCACGGGCAAGGGCCATGGGGTTCGAGCCGATGATGGCCACCGAACTTGAATTCTACATCTTCGAAAACAGCTACGAATCGCTGCGCGACGACGGTTTCGGCAACCTGCGCCCGATCTCGGGCTACAACGAGGACTACCACCTTTTCCAGACCACCAAGGAAGAACCGATCATGCGCCCGCTGCGCAACGGGCTATACGGCGCGGGGATCCCGGTCGAGAACACCAAGGGCGAGGCCGACGCGGGCCAGGGTGAGGTCAACATCCGCTATTCGGACGCGCTCGACACCGCCGACAACCACGTGATCACCAAGGCCGCCACCAAGGAAATCGCCCATGCCGCGGGCAAGTCGGTCACCTTCATGGCCAAGTATCACCACGACAAGGCGGGTTCATCCAGCCACGTGCACCAGTCGCTGTGGTCGCATGACGGCGAGGCGTCGTTCCACGACCCCGAAGACACCCATGGCATGTCGGCGCTGATGAAACACTTCCTGGCCGGGCAACTGGCCCATGCGCGCGACATCACCTGTCTGCTTGCGCCCTATGTCAACAGCTACAAGCGGTTCTGCGTCGGGCTGTTCGCCCCCACCAAGGCGGTCTGGTCGGTGGACAACCGCACCGCGGGCTTCCGGGTCTGCGGCGCGGGCACCAGGGCGATACGGGTGGAATGCCGGATCGGCGGCGCCGACCTCAACCCCTATCTGGCCTGCGCCGCGCTGCTGGCGGCGGGGCTCGACGGGGTGGAGCGCAGGCTGGACCTGGAACCGGAACTGAGCGGCGACACCTATGCGGCCGAGGACGCGCGCGAAATTCCGAAGTCGCTCGGCGAGGCGGCGGGGTTGATGCGCGGCTCGGCCATGCTGCGCGCGGCCTTCGGCGAGGAGGTGGTGGAACATTACCACCACGCCGCGCAATGGGAACTGTCGGAACAGGCCCGCGTGGTCACCGACTGGGAGATCCGCCGGGGGCTGGAACTGACCTAGGAGATTGCGCCGTTCCGGCGCGGAGGATGACATGAGCACGATGATCCGATGTATCTCGCCCATCGACGGGCAGGTCTATGCCGAACGCCCGGCACTTTCGCCCGACGCCGCGCGGGCGGCGGTGGCGCGGGCACGGGCGGCGCAGCCCGCATGGGCGGCGCTGCCCTTGGAGGACCGCATCGCCCGGGTGAAGGCCGGGGTGGCGGCGCTGGTCGCGCGCAAGGCCGAACTGGCCGAAGAACTTGCCCGGCAGATGGGCCGCCCGGTACGCTACGGCCCCGGCGAGTTCGGCGGCGTGCTTGAGCGCACGGACTACATGACCAGCGTGGCGGCCGAGGCGCTGGCGCCGCTGGTGGTCGAGGATTCGGGCCGCTTCGCCCGCCGGATCGAGCGCGCGCCGGTCGGCGTCGTTTTCGTGGTCGCACCATGGAACTACCCCTACCTGACCGCGATCAACACCATCGTCCCGGCACTGGTCGCGGGCAATGCCGTGGTGCTCAAGGCAGCCAGCCAGACCCTGCTGGCGGGCGAACGGCTGGCCGAGGCACTGCATGAAGGCGGGGTGCCCGGGGACGTGTTCCAGAATCTCGCGCTCGACCACGCCACCACGGAATCACTGATCGCCGAACGCTCCTTCGGCTTCGTCAACTTCACCGGCTCGGTCGCCGCCGGGCAGGCGATCGAGCGCGCGGCGGCGGGGACCTTCACCGGGGTCGGGCTGGAACTGGGCGGCAAGGATCCGGGCTATGTGGCCGAGGACGCCGATCTCGACGCCGCGGTGGATACGCTGATGGACGGGGCGATGTTCAACGCCGGGCAATGCTGCTGCGGGATCGAGCGGATCTATGTCCATGACAGCCTCTATGACGCTTTCGTGGCCAAGGCGGCGGCATGGGCCGAGGGGCTGCGGCTGGGCGACCCGCTCGACCCCGAAACGACGCTGGGGCCGATAGCGCATGTCCGCTTCGCCCGCACGGTGCGCGATCAGGTGGCCGAGGCCGTGGCGGCGGGCGCGCGGGCGCTGATCGACCCGGCGCGTTTCCCGGCCGACGACGGCGGGGCCTACCTCGCGCCGCAGGTGCTGGTCGATGTCACCCACGACATGCGGGTGATGCGCGAGGAAAGCTTCGGCCCCGTGGTCGGGATCATGCGGGTTTCGGGCGACGACGAGGCCGTGGCGCTGATGAACGACAGCCCCTACGGCCTCACCGCCTCGATCTGGACCGCCGACCCGGAACGCGCCGCGCGGATCGGTGCGCCGCTCGACACCGGCACCGTGTTCATGAACCGCTGCGACTACCTCGACCCGGCGCTGTGCTGGACCGGCTGCAAGGACACCGGCCGCGGCGCGTCGCTTTCCGTGCTGGGCTATCAGGCGGTGACCCGGCCCAAATCCTTCCATCTGAAAAAGGTGACCAAATGACGATCACGGCCAACTGGTCCTATCCGACGGCGGTGCGGTTCGGCCCCGGGCGGGTCGCGGAACTGGCGGAGCATTGCCGCGCGGCGGGGATATCGCGCCCGCTGCTGGTCACCGACCGGGCGCTGGCGGCGCTGCCGATCACCGCGCGGGCGCTCGACGTGCTCGATGCCGCGGGGCTCGGGCGCGCGGTGTTCTCCGGGGTCGATCCGAACCCGAACGAGGGCAACATGGAAGCGGGGATCGCGGCCTATCGCGCGGGCGGGCATGACGGGGTGGTGTGTTTCGGCGGCGGCTCCGCGCTTGATCTCGGCAAGATGGTCGCGCTGATGGCGGGGCAGACGGTCTCGGTCTGGGATCTTGAAGACATCGGCGACTGGTGGACCCGCGCCGATGCCGGGGCCATCGCTCCGGTCATCGCGGTGCCGACCACGGCGGGCACGGGCTCGGAGGTCGGGCGCGCGGGGGTGCTGACCAACTCGGCGACCCACAAGAAGAAGATCATCTTCCACCCGAAGCTGATGCCCGCGGTGACGATCTGCGACCCGGAACTGACCGTGGGGATGCCGCCCGCGATCACCGCCGGGACCGGGATGGACGCCCTCGCCCATTGCCTGGAGGCGTATTGCTCGCCCCACTTCCACCCGATGAGCCAGGGGATCGCGCTGGAGGGGATGCGGCTGGTGCTGGAAAACCTGCCCCGCGCCCATGCCGACGGGACCGATATCGAGGCCCGTGCGCAGATGATGGCGGCGGCGGCGATGGGGGCGGTGGCGTTCCAGAAGGGGCTGGGCGCGATCCATTCGCTGTCGCATCCGGTGGGCGCGGTCTACGGCACCCACCACGGGACGACAAACGCGGTGGTGATGCCGATGGTGCTCGACTTCAACCGCCCGGCGGTGGAGGATCGCATCGCCCGCGCCGCCGCCTATCTCGGGATCGCGGGCGGGTTCGACGGCTTCCGCGCGCGGGTGATGGAACTGCGCGCCGCCCTCGGCATCCCGCCCGACCTGAGCGCGATGGGGGTCGAGGAAGCGAGGCTCGACGAACTCACCGAAATGGCGCTCGAAGACCCGTCCTGCGGTGGCAACCCGGTGGAGATGACGCGCGAGAACACCCGCGCGCTCTACGACGCCTGCATGTGAGGGCGGCGAGGGCGGAAGGGGGGCCGTCTGCCCCCCCTCTTGTGCGCTGCGCGTCCAATTGTTCGCCGCTGAAAACCGTCCCCCGGACGGTTTTCTTAACGCGGCTCACCCCCGAGGATATTTTTATCAAGGTGAAGGGGTAAAAGTGCATCCTTTCACTTCATCTTGCCAACAAATACTCCCGCCGGAGGCTCCCACATGGGCCGCTTGCAGACCGCCGGGGCGAGCATCCCCCGCCCCCCGACAGTCCGCGTTGACACTCTCCCGCCGATCCTGCATCCGGGGGACAGCACGGCACAGGCGCAGAGCGAAAGAAGGACAGGCCGATGAAGATTGCGATGGTGGGCACGGGCTATGTCGGGCTCGTCTCCGGGGTGTGTTTCTCCGACTTCGGCCATGAGGTGGTCTGCATCGACAAGGATCCGGCCAAGATCGCCCGGCTGAACGCCGGAGAGGTGCCGATCTTCGAGCCCGGCCTCGACGCGCTGATGGCGCGGAACGTCGCCGCCGGGCGGCTTTCCTTCACCGGCGATCTGGCGGCGGCAGTCGCGGACGCCGATGCGGTGTTCATCGCCGTCGGCACCCCCACGCGGCGCGGCGACGGCCATGCCGACCTCAGCTATGTCATGGCCGCGGCCAGGGAAATCGCCGCCTCACTGACCGGCTACACCGTGGTCGTCACCAAATCCACCGTCCCCGTCGGCACCAACCGCGCGGTGGCCGAGGCGATCCGTGCCGCCCGGCCGGAGGCCGAATTCGACGTGGCCTCGAACCCCGAGTTCCTGCGCGAGGGTGCGGCGATCGACGACTTCATGCGCCCCGACCGGGTGGTGGTCGGCATCGAATCCGACCGCGCCCGCAAGGTGATGGGCGAGATCTACCGCCCGCTCTACCTGCGCGAGTTCCCGATCGTCTGGACCGACCTGGAAAGCGCCGAGATGATCAAATACGCCGCCAACGCCTTCCTCGCCACCAAGATCACCTTCATCAACGAGATCGCCGCGCTGTGCGAGAAGGTCGGCGCCGACGTGAAGGCGGTGGCCAAGGGGATGGGGCTCGACGGCCGGATCGGCGGCAAGTTCCTGCACGCGGGGCCGGGCTACGGCGGGTCGTGCTTTCCCAAGGACACCCGCGCGCTCGCGCGGATCGGGCAGGAACACGCGATGCCGATGCAGATCACCGAGACCGTCATCAAGGTGAACGAGGAGGTCAAGCGCCGCATGATCGGCAAGATCTCCGAACTGTGCGACGACAGCCTGAACGGCCGCTCTGTCGCCGTGCTGGGCGTGACCTTCAAGCCCGACACCGACGACATGCGCGAGGCGCCGTCGCTGATGATCGTGCCCGCGCTGGTCGGCGCGGGCGCCAAGGTTCGGGTGGTCGATCCGCAGGGCCGCAAGGAGGGCGAGGCGCTGCTCCCCGGCGTCGCCTGGGCCACGGACGCCTACGAGGCGGCGGAAGGCGCCGAGGCGCTGGTGATCCTGACCGAATGGAACGAGTTCCGCGCCCTCGACCTCGCCCGGCTGGCGAAGTCAATGCAGAGCCCGCGCATGGCCGACCTGCGCAACATCTATTCGGCCGAGGACGCCGAACGGGCGGGGTTCGAACGGTATGTCGCCGTGGGACGGTAAGGCCGGGGGCTGTCCCTGGCGTGGGGGCGGTCCGAGCCCAACTGACCGATATGCCTAGCTGGCAACCCCAACAATGACTGTAATCGTGGCCAAGATGATCAGGGCGGCTGTAGCGGTAAGCGACTTTATGGTCATGTCCAGCCTGCTGGCGAAAATGCGCCAGACAAAAAGTGCTCCAGCGGCGCTGGTCAAGACCAGGCTCCAACCAACGTTCGTATTGACAGAATACCAGATAGCCTCGCTACCCAGTGTCCGGCCACTGCGAAATCCCACGTGAGAATTTGGCGGGATCATTTCAAATGCCATCATCCAGCCAATAACGAAAAAGAGCAGAAATGGGGCCAGCATCAAGTATTTCATCCACCTGCTACCCTATCTTTCGCTACTGATTACAATGTGCGCTTTGTCCCGCAACTCGACCACTTCCCCTACCCCAGCGCCCTCACCCGCGCGGTGAAATCCTCGCCGCGTTTCTCGAAGTCGGGATACTGGTCGAAGCTCGCCGCGGCGGGGGCCAGAAGCACCACCTCGCCGGGTTCGGCCTCGGCCGCGGCGCGCTCCACCGCACGGGCCATGCTCTCGCAGATCTCGCAGGGCGTCGCGCCCAGTTGCAGGGCGAAGTCGCGCGCCGAATGGCCGATCAGATAGGCTTTCACCACCGAGCCCAGATGCGGCGCCAGCGCCGCGATCCCGCCCTCCTTCCCCAGGCCCCCGGCGATCCAGCGGATGCGGGGAAAGGCGGCCAGCGCCCGCGCCGCCGCGTCCACGTTGGTCGCCTTGGAATCGTTGACGAAGGCGACCCCGCCGCGCTCTGCCACCAGTTGCGAACGGTGCGGCAGGCCCTCGAAGCTGCGCAGCCCGGCCTCGATCTCGCGCGGGGAGAGGCCGAGCGCGCGGCAGGCGGCCCAGGCCGCGCAGGCGTTCTGGTGGTTGTGCGCGCCGGGCAGCCCGCGGATGTCGCGCAGGTCGCAGGACGCGACCTGCCGCCCCTTGCGCCATTCGGCGAGGAACCCCTTGCGCGCCACCACCGACCAACCGGGGCCGCCGGGCCGCGCGGCGGCGGAGATACGGATCACCCGGTCGTCGCCCGGCCCCTCGGCCATCTGCCCGGCGAGGAAGCGGCCCTCGGGCTCGTCGATGCCGATCACCGCGCGGTCGGGGCCGCCCTCGGCGAACAGCCTGCGCTTGGCGGCGAAATAGCCGCCGATCCCGCCGTGGCGGTCGAGGTGGTCGGGGCTGAGGTTGGTGAACACCGCCACGTCGGGGGTGAGCGCGCGGGCGAGGTCGGTCTGGTAGGAGGACAGCTCCAGCACCGCCACCGCCGCCTCGCCCGGCGGGTCGAGGTCGAGTACGCCGCGGCCGATGTTGCCGCCCATCTGCGCCGGGCGCCCGGCCCCGGTGAGGATATGGTGGATCAGCGCGGTGGTGGTCGATTTGCCGTTCGAGCCGGTGACGGCGACCACCCGCGGCGGCCGGTCGAGCCGGTCCCAGTCCGGCGTGGCGAAGGAGCGGAAAAAGAGCCCGATGTCGTTGTCCACCGGCACCCCGGCGGCCAACGCCTTCGCGATGGCCGGATGCGGCGCGGGATAGAGATGCGGGATGCCGGGCGAGACGACCAGCGCGGCCACGTCATCGAGCGCGCCGGGCGCGGTCGGGTCACGCAGCGCCACGCCCTCGGCTTCGGCCCGCGCCCGGCCCTCGGCGCTGTCGTCCCAGATCACCGCCTCCGCGCCGCCCGCCATCAGCGCCCGCGCGGTGGCGAGGCCCGAGCGCCCCGCCCCCAGCACCGCAACCACCCGCCCCTCGTATCCGCGCACCGGAATCATCCGCGCCCCCTGCCGCCCCGACCGGCGGAGAATGCGCCAGCCGGGCGGGCACCGCAAGCCGGGGCTGGCCGCGACGGCGGGATGATCGGGCAGACGGGGCAAGGAACAGGGATCCCCTTCCGTGCTTCACCGTGACAGAAATATCCCCGCCGGAGGCTCCCCAACCCTCCGCGAGCGCAGCGCCGGGCGAGGACACGCCCCCCGGTCCACAGGTCCGCGCCCGAAGGGCGTGCCCGGCCCGCCCGTCGAAGGCGCGCGCGACGCGCGCCTTCGACGGGCGGGTGCCCCGCTCACCGCACCTTCAGCGTCGCCAGCCCGATCAGCGCGAGAATGAGCGAGATGATCCAGAACCGGATCACGATCTGCGGCTCGGCCCAGCCCTTCTTCTCGAAATGATGGTGGATCGGCGCCATCAGGAACACCCGCTTGCCGGTGGCCTTGAAATAGAGCACCTGGATGATGACCGACAGCGCCTCGACCACGAACAGCCCGCCGACGATCGCCAGCACGATCTCATGCTTGGTCACCACCGCGATCGCGCCCAGCGCGCCGCCCAAGGCCAGCGCCCCGGTGTCGCCCATGAACACCGCCGCCGGGGGCGCGTTATACCACAGGAAGCCGAGGCCCCCGCCGACCAGCGCGGCGCAGAACACCAGCAGTTCCCCGGTGCCGGGCACGAAATGCACGCCCAGATATTCGGTGAAGACGAAGTTGCCGACCACATAGGCGATGGCCCCCAGCGCCGAGGCGGCGATCATCACCGGCATCACCGCCAGCCCGTCGAGCCCGTCGGTCAGGTTCACCGCATTCGCCGCCCCCACGATCACGATCATCGCGAAGGGGACGAACAGCAGGCCGAGGTCGATCAGCACATCCTTGAACACCGGCACCGCAAGGCGGTTGGTCAGCGCCTCGGGGTGGACCCAGGCGGCGGCGACCGAGGCCACCAGCGCCACCAGCAGCCCGGCCCCCATTCGCAGTCGCCCCGACACGCCGTTGGTGTTCATCCTGCGCACCTTGGCGTAGTCGTCGGCAAAGCCGATCAGCCCGAAGGCGAGCGTCACCCCCAGCACGATCCAGACATAGGGGTTGTCCAGCCGCGCCCACATCAGCGTCGCCACCGTCAGCGCCGAGAGGATCAGCAGCCCCCCCATGGTCGGCGTCCCCGCCTTGGCGAAATGGCTTTCCGGCCCGTCGTCGCGGATCGGCTGGCCCCGCTTCTGGCGGCGGCGCAGCGCCTCGATCAGCGGGCGGCCGAAGATGAAGCCGAACACCAGCGCGGTGAAGAAGGCCGCCCCCGCCCGGAAGGTGATGTAGCGGAACAGGTTGAACACCCCGCCCCCTTCGGACAGGTCGGCAAGCCAGTAGAACATCTAGTCGGGTCCCCGCGTTTCGGTCGGCTGGCCCTGCCCCAGTTTGCGCAGCGCGTCAACCACGAGACTGACCCTGGAGCTTTTCGAGCCCTTGACCAGCACGATATCGCCCGCCCGCACCAGATGATGCGCGGCGCGGGCCAGTTCGGGCGCGGCTTCCGCCCGGCGGCCGCGCTTCGCCTCGGGCAGCGCCTGCCAGAGCGCGGCCATCAGGGGGCCGACGCAATGGATGGTGTCGAGCCCGGCCAGCGCCGGGTGGCGGGCGAGGGCGGCGTGGAGGTCGTGCTCCCCTGCCCCGAGTTCCAGCATGTCGCCGAGGATGGCGATGCGCCTGCCGCCGCGACCCGGCGCGCTGGCCGCCAGCACGTCGAGCGCCGCGCCCATCGACAGCGGGTTGGCGTTGTAGGCGTCGTCGATCAGATCGAAGGTCAGGTGGTCATCGACGATATCCAGCGCCACCGTCTCGCGCGTGCCGCGGCCGGGGGGCGGGGTCCAGCCCGCGATGTCGCAGGCGGCGACGGCGGGGTCGGCGCCCAGCGCCGTCACGGTGGCCAGCGCGCCCAGCGCATTGGCGGCGAAATGGCGGCCGGGGCTGTGGAGTTTGTAGAGAAGCGCGAGGTCGCCGTGGCGGGCGCGCACCACGGTGGTGATGCCCGTAGTCTCGGCGCTGTCGATCCGCCAGTCGGCGCGGTCACCGAATGTGGTGATCTTCGCGTCCGCAGCCTTGGCCGCCGCCAGAAGGATCGGCGTGACCGGCAGGCCCTCGGGCAGGATGGCGTGGCCGCCGGGCACCAGCCCCTCGCAGATCGCGGATTTCTCGCGGGCGATGCCGTCCACATCGGCGAAGGTCGCCTGATGCACCGCCGCGACGGTGGTGACGAGCGCCGCATGGGGCCGGGCAAGGCGGGCGAGCGGTGCGATCTCGCCGGGGGCGTTCATGCCGATCTCGATCACCGCGAAATCGGCCTCCGCCGGCATCCGCGCCAGCGTCAGCGGCACGCCCCAGTGGTTGTTGTAGCTGGCTTCCGCCGCATGGACCCGGCCCTGTCGAGCAAGGATCGTCCGCAGCATCTCCTTGGTCGAGGTCTTGCCGACCGAGCCGGTGACGCCGATCACCTTCGCGCGGGTCCGCGCCCGCGCGGCCGCGCCCAGCGCGGTCAGCGCGGCGAGCACGTCGGGGACGATCAGGAGCGGCGCGTCTTGGGTCACGCCTTCGGGCCGGTGGGTGACCAGCGCGGCGGCGGCGCCGCGCGCCAGTGCGGCGGCGACGAAATCATGGCCGTCGCGCGCGTCCTTGAGCGCCACGAACAGGTCGCCCGGCTCCAGCGTCCGGCTGTCGATGGAGACGCCGGTCGCCTGCCAGTCCCGCGTGGCCTTGCCGCCGGTGGCGGCTGTGGCCTCGTCCGAAGTCCAGAGAACGCCCATCACACCGCCCCTGCCCCGTCGAGCGCGGCGACCGCGATCGACGCCTGTTCCACATCGTCGAACGGATAGACCCGCCCGGCGATCTCCTGCCCCGATTCGTGGCCCTTGCCCGCGATCAGCAGCGCGTCGCCCGGGCCCAGCGCATCGACGCCGCGCAGGATCGCCTCGGCCCGGTCGCCGACCTCGTTGGCGTCGGGGCAGCCCTGCATCACCTCGGCCCGGATCGCCGCCGGGTCTTCGGTGCGCGGGTTGTCGTCGGTCACATAGACCACATCGGCGCCCTCGGCCGCCACCTGCCCCATCAGGGGCCGCTTGAGCCGGTCGCGGTCGCCGCCCGCGCCGAACACGACGACGATGCGGCCCATCACATGCGGGCGCAGCGATTGCAGGGCCGAGACCAGCGCCCCGGGCTTGTGCGAGTAATCGACGAACACCGCCGCGCCATTGGCCCGGGTGGCGGCAAGCTGCATCCGGCCGCGCACGGTGCGCAGGCCCGGCAGCGCGGCAAGGACCGCCTCGGCCCCGGCCCCGGCGCCGATGGCGAGGCCCGCCGCCGCCAGCACGTTTTCGGCCTGGAAGCCGCCGATAAGATCGAGCCGCACCTGCCGCGCCGCGCCCTGCCAGCTGAATCGCAATTCCTGCCCGGTCGCGTCATACCGCTGGCCGAGGATGCGCAGCGCCGCCCCTTCGCCGCGCCCGATCTCCAGGAGGCGCTGGCCCCGGCCCAGCGCGAGGTCGCGCATCTGCCGCCCGCGTTCGTCGTCGGTGTTGATGACCGCCACCCCGTCTTCGGGCAGAACGCGGGCGAACAGCCCGGCCTTGGCGGCGAAATATTCGTCGAAGCCCGCGTGGTAATCCAGATGGTCCTGGCTGAAGTTGGTGAACCCCGCCGCCGCCAGCCGCACCCCGTCGAGGCGGCGCTGGTCGAGCCCGTGCGAGGACGCCTCCATCGCCGCATGGGTCACGCCCTCGGCGGCCATGGCGGCAAGGGCGCGATGCAGGGTAATGGGTTCGGGCGTGGTATGGGCGAGCGGGGCCTCCCAGTCGCCCTCGACCCCCATGGTGCCGAGGTTGCAGGCCGCAAAGCCCAGCGCCTGCCAGATCTGCCGGGTGAAGCTGGTGACCGAGGTCTTGCCCGAGGTGCCGGTCACCGCCACCATCACTTCGGGCTGGGCGCCGAACCACAGCGCCGCCGCCCCGGCAAGGGTCTGGCGCGGGTCTTCGGCAACCACCAGCGCGGCGTCGGAGGCGACCAGCACATCGGCGGCGATCCGCGCGCCCTCGGCATCGGTCAGCACCGCGCCCGCGCCCATCCGCAGCGCATAGGTGATGAACTCGGCCCCATGCACCCGGCTGCCGGGAAGGGCGGCGAACAGGAAGCCCTCGCGCACCTCGCGGCTGTCCACGGCAAGGCCGGTCACCCGCGCCTCGCGCCCGCCGCGGGCGGTCAGCCCAAGCTCCGCCAGCGTCCGTGTCATCTGCGCCATGGCCCCCGCCTTCCGCCCGTTCGATCCGTTCAGTTGCGCACGGGTGTTATCCCATCCGGCACCACGGTTTCAATGACCGGAAGTTCGCCCAGGAGCGGCGCGATGCGGCGCACCACCTCGCCCATCACCGGCGCGGCGGTCCAGCCCGCGGTGCGCCGCGCCTCGGTGCCCGAGGTCTCGACCGGCTCGTCGAGCGAGATCACCACCACGTAGCGCGGATCGTGCATCGGGAAGGCCCCGGCGAAGTTGGCCATCACCCGGTCCTTGTAATAGCCGCCTTCGGGGCGGGTCTTGTCGGCGGTGCCGGTCTTTCCGCCCACGGCGTAGCCCGGCACATCGGCCATGCGCGCGGTGCCCTCGGTGACCACCGACCGCAGCATGTCGCGCACCTGGGCCGAGGTGCGGGCCGAGATGATGCGTTCGCGCGCGGGCGGGGTGTCGCGGCGCAGCAGCGTGGGTTCCACCCGGTAGCCGCCGTTCACCAGCGCCGCATAGGCCGAGGCAAGGTGCATCGGGCTGGCCGAAAGCCCGTGACCGTAGGAGATGGTGGCCGAGTGGATATCGGACCAGCGCGGCGGCAGGATCGGGCGGGCGCCGGGGGCCTCGACCATCTCGATGGCGGTCGGCTCCAGGAAACCCATCAGTTGCAGGAACGCCTGCTGCCTTGTGGCGCCGATCATCTGCGCCAGCCGGGCGCTGCCGATGTTCGAGCTTTTGACGATCACGTCGCGGACCGAGTTTTCCGGCCCGTAGTTGCGGAAGTCGCGCACCCGGAACCGGCCGAGCGTCATCGGCCCCCTGGTGTCGATCATGGTCGCGGGGTTGACGAGGCCCAGTTCCAGCGCCTGCGCCGCCGGGAAGATCTTCATCACCGAGCCGAGTTCATAGACCCCCTGCAATGCCCGGTTGAACAGCGGGCTGTCGCCCGGCTCGCCCTCGGTCGGGGGGCGGGGGCGGTCGTTGGGGTCGAAATCGGGGAGCGAGACCATGGCGACGATCTCGCCCGTATGCGCGTCCATCACGATGGCGGCGGCGCCCTTGGCATTCAGAAGCCGCATCCCCGCCCCCAGCACCTCGGCCACCACCGCCTGGATGGTGAGGTCGAGCGAGGTCACCAGAGGTTCGTCGAGCCGGGCCGGGTCGCGCAGGCGCTCGTCCAGCGCCCGTTCGATGCCCGCCACGCCGATCACCTCGGCGGAATGGACGCCCTCGGTGCCGAAGCTGGCGCCGCCCAGCACATGGGCGGCGAGGCGGCCGTTGGGGTAGAGCCGCATCTCGCGCGGGCCGAACAGCAGGCCGGGCTCGCCGATCTCGTGGACCGCCTGCATCTGTTCGGGCGACAGCTTCCGGCGCAGCCACATGAAGCTGCGCCCGTCGGTGAACTGGCGGTGCAGCCGTTCGGCATCGAGTTCCGGGAACAGCCCCGCCAACACCTGCGCGGTGCGGGCCGGGTCGATCAGGTCGCGCGGGTGAGCGTAAAGCGCATGGGTGCCGAGGTTGGTGGCCAGAACGCGGCCATTGCGGTCGGTGATATCGGCGCGCTGCGCCTGGATCTGCGCGCCCGAGGCGGCGATGCGCGGCTCGGTCGGTTCGCTGGCCGCCAGCACCGCCATGCGGAAACCCACCAGCGCGAAGCCGAGGATGAAGGCACAGCCCAGCAGCAGAAGCCGCCCCTCGGCCCGCAGCCGGGCGCGGTCGCGCATCGCCTCGTGCCGCAGGCGGATGTTCTCGCGCTCGATGCTGTCGGGGTTCTCGCCGCGGTCGCGGGCGGGCAGGACACGGGCAAGCGGGCGCAGGGGCGTGCGGGTCATCAAAGCGCCTCCTCGGCCTCGGCGGCAAGTTCCACCACCGCGTCGATCTCCTCGGCAAGTCCGGCGGCGGGATCGGGCGGCAGGGGCATCGGCAGGTCGTGGATCCGCGCGAACTGGTTCGCGGTCATCGGCATCAGCCCCAGCCGGTCGAAGTTCGCCTCGACCAGTTCGGACAGCCGGTCGGGACGGTTGAGCCAGGCCCATTCGGCACGCTGCACGGCGATGGCCTCGTTCAGCCGGCCGATCTCGCGCGTCAGCCGCGCCGCCTCGCGGGCGGCGTTCTGGGTGGCGTAGTTCTCGCGGTAGGCCCAGAAGGCCAGCGCCATCACCGCAAGGGCAGAGAACAGAAAAAAGACCGAGCGCATCTAGCGTCCCCTTCCGGCAGGCAGTTGCGGCACCCCGAGCGCGGCGGGATCGACCGGCCCGGCGGGGGTGTCGGTGCGCCGCGCGACCCGCAGCAGCGCCGAGCGCGCGCGGGGGTTGGCGTCGAGTTCCGCCGCGTCGGGGGCGATGGCGCGGCGGGTGACGGCGGTGAAGCGGGGGGCGACGGCGGCGCGTTCGGGGGCGTGGCGGCTGCCGCCGCCCGTGGTTCCGGCCCGGTCCTGGATGAACCGCTTGACGATGCGGTCCTCAAGCGAGTGGAAGCTGACCACGGCAAGCATCCCGCCAGGTTTCAGCGCCCGTTCGGCGGCGGAGAGGCCCTCGACCAGTTCGTCGAATTCGGTGTTCACGGCGATGCGCAGCGCCTGGAAGCTGCGGGTGGCCGGATGGCTCTGGCCCGGTTTCGCGCGCGGCAGGCAGGACTCGACGATCCGGGCGAGGCGGGCGGTGGTCTCGACAGGCGCCTCGGCGCGGGCAGCCATGATGGCGCGGGCGATGCGGCGCGAGGCGCGTTCCTCACCGTAGTGGTAGAGGATGTCGGCCAGCGTGGCCTCCGTGGCCTCGTTGACGATTTCACGCGCGGATACCCCCTGCCCGCTCATGCGCATGTCGAGCGGGCCGTCGCGCAGGAAGGAGAAGCCGCGTTCCGGCTGGTCGAGCTGCATCGACGACACCCCGAGGTCGAGCACCACGCCGTCGAGCGGTTCGCCCGCATGTTCGTCAAGCCGCGAGAAGGTGCCCTCGACCAGCCGCAGCCGGTCGCCGTAGCCCCCGGCCCATCCGGCGGCCATGGCCAGCGCCGAAGGGTCGCGGTCCACGCCGATCACCCGTTCCGCCCCCGCCTCCAGCAGCCCGCGCGCATAGCCGCCCGCGCCGAAGGTGCCGTCAAGCCAGACCCCCCGCACCGGCGCCACCGCCGCCAGCAGCGGCCGGAGCAGGACGGGAACATGCGCCGGGCTGTCGGTGGCGCCCATCGCCTAGCCCTCCCCGGAAAGCAGGGTGAGAACGTCCATGTCGTCGGGAAGCGATTCGAGCGCCTCGCGGATGCGGGCGTCGCGGTCGGCCTCGTAGTCGTCGGGCCGCCAGATCTGGAAGGTCTCCAGCGCGCCCGCGAAGATCGCGTCGCCGCCGCCGCCCATGCCGATCCGGTCGCGCAGCCGCTGGTTCAGCACGATCCGGCCGTCGGCATCGACCTCGCAGGTGTCCGAGCCGATCACCATGACCTGCTCCAGCAGCCGCCGCTTTTGCGAACCACGCGGCAGGGCGAGGATCTGGGCCTCGACCTCGCGGATCGCGCTGATGGTGTAGCATTCGAGGAACTTGCGGCGCGGGTCGCCGTGGACGATGCGGACGCGGGGGCGCAGGCCGTCGGTCCAGTCCGGGTCGCCCTGTTCGAGCACACGACGAAAATCGGCCGGGATGGACACGCGGCCCTTCCCGTCAACCTTCTGCGTGAACTCGCCCGAGAAACTCACGTTCCCTGCGCCTTTCTACTGTCCCTTCCGCCCGGATCCGCCCGCAACAGGGGCCCCGAACGGACAACGGCGGATCGGGCTGCTGCCTGTGCCCGATCCGCCGCCCTGTCCCATCGCTGGGCTGTCCGGTTACGCCCGCCACCTGGGGGGATGTCGCTCGCAGGCGCGCCGGATCTCTTGTCTCCGAGGGGGAGGGAAGCCTGATGAAACCTGCCTCGGTGCCTTTCGGGGTCTTTCGTGTCGCCCCTTTGTGAACTGCCCGCCCTTTCGGTGAATCCTTCATGCCATGGTACTGGATGGTGATCAATGGAAAAGTTTGGGGACTGGTGGACAAATACTGGAAAGCAACCCTGGATCACGGTGTCACACGCGAGTGATAGTGGCACAGGTTGCGACCTCTGCACTGCGAGACACCAGATATCCGCATCACCAGGTAGATTCCGCCGGTTCCATGCGATTCCAGATTTTTCCGGGGAAGTCGGCTCACGGGGCCGGAATCGGCCCTTCATGGTCCCGGTTCGCCCCCCGAAGGAGGCGAATCACCATCAGTTGATTCGGATTGAACAGGTGCCGGGACCGTTCGGGCCTTCGTCCTGGCGCGGCAGTGGGCGCGGGGTTCGAGGGGTGGCCGCCGTCTTGTATGTTGATCGGCATGGCTGCCCCAAGCCATTCCATTGCAACAAAGGGCAGCGGCCGACGTCGTGCCGAAGGCATGCCTCCGGCGTGACGGGGGGCCGCTGCAACGGTGGTGGTCTGGCAGTTTATGGTGCCGAATACCCCGACGTATGCGCATGGAGCAACGTTGCAATAGCGGCCGCCCGGGGCGGTCGGCCGCTGCCCGGCGGCGCTGGCGCGCCTTGATTCCGGGCAAGGGGGACGCTTCAGTGCCGTAGGGTGCGCGCGTAGGGTGCGCTTTAGCGCACCGGCCGCAGACGGCACCCGGGGGGGGTGCGCTGAAGCGCACCCTACGCGCTCCTACGGCGCACCTCCTACAACGGAGGCTGCCCCGTTCTCAGGCCAGCCCGCGCGCCACCAGATCGGCGGCGATCTTCGCGTAGGCGTCGGCCACCGGCCCCTCGCCCGCTGCCGCCGGGGTACCGCTGTCGCCCGCGAGCCGCACGTCGAGGCTCAGCGGCAGTTCGCCGAGGAAGGGCAGGCCCAGCGTTTCGGCCTCGGCCCGCACGCCGCCATGGCCGAACAGATGCGCCTCATGCCCGCAGTTGGGGCAGACATAGGCGGACATGTTCTCGACCAGCCCGAGGATCGGGGTCTTCAAGGTGTTGAACATGCTGATCGCCTTGCGCGCATCCAGCAGCGCCACGTCCTGCGGGGTCGAGACGATGATCGCGCCGGTCAGCTGGGTCTTCTGGCACAGGCTGAGCTGCACGTCGCCCGTGCCCGGCGGCAGATCGACGATCAGCACATCGAGCGCCCCCCAGGCCACCTGCCCGATCATCTGTTGCAGCGCCCCCATCAGCATCGGCCCGCGCCAGATCACCGCGTCGCCTTCCTTCAGCATCAGCCCGATCGACATCATGGTGACGCCATGCGCCTTCAAGGGCGTGATGGTCTTGCCGTCGGGCGACTGCGGCCGCTGGCTCACCCCCATCATGCGCGGCTGCGAGGGGCCGTAGATATCGGCATCCAGCAGCCCGACCCGCCGCCCGGCCCGCCCCAGCGCCACCGCGAGGTTCGACGACACGGTGGACTTGCCGACGCCCCCCTTGCCCGAGCCCACCGCGACGATCCGCGCCACCCCCGGCACCGGCTGCGGTCCGGCCTGCGGTGTCGGGTGGCGGCCGATCTTGAGGTCGGGCGGCGGGGCTTTGGGCGCCGCATGGGCGGTCAGCACCGCCGAGACCCGCCCGACCCCGGACAATGCTGCAACTGCATCCTCGGCCGCCTTGCGCACGGGTTCCAGCGCCCGCGCCGCCGCCGCATCGGGGGCCTCGACCACGAATCTGACCAGATCGCCCTCGATCGTCAGCGCCCGGATCAGGTCGGCCGAGACCGGATCGCCGCCGCCCGGCAACGGAACCCTTGACAGGGCCTTGAGAATCTCCTCGCGCGTCGGCGCCATTCGTGCCTCCTTTCCGCCTGTCCGGGCGGCAATGCGCCCACCATTCAGGCATTGGTCGCCCCCTTCGCGGCCAAGGGCAAGGGCATGCGGCGCCGCTGCCCGGATTTTGTGCAACCCGCCCGGGGCGTGCCCACGGGCTGACGCCGGGTCAGCCATGCAGATGCTGCAAGGCAGCATTGCCAAGTCAGGGTATTGTGCAGGCGCAGCAATGGCCTATGTTTGTCTCAACAGAACGACCCGGGCGCAATCCGGCGCCACAGATGAGAAGAACCGAGGCAATACGATGGCTTACGTCAGCAGCACCAATGACATCCCTGCGGGGCGGCCCGCGGTGCGCAAGGGCACTTTCGCGACTGCGATCCAGGCGATCCGCGAAGGCTTCCGCAGCCGTGCGGTGTACAACCAGACCGTGCGCGAACTGAACGAACTGAACGACCGCGAACTGGCCGATATCGGCCTCTCGCGCTCGACGATCAACCGGGCTGCGCTGGTCGCGGCCTACGGTCTCTGAGTTTCGTGCCGGACCCCTCCTCCTCCCCGGGTCTGGCGCAAAGGCGACGGCACACTCCTCCTCCCTCGTGTCGTCGCACCCTCTGCGGGGCCTGAAAGCCCCGGACGGCAACGAAAGGCCCCTCCTCCTCCCTGGGCCGATCGTTTGGTGACGGTGCCTCTCCTCCTCCCTGGCACCGTCACCCACATATTCCGGGCCTTCGGGTCCACAGGCTTGCGCACGGCCCCTCCTCCTCCCCGGGCCGGACGTAACCGGCGGCGGTGCCCTCCTCCTCCCTGGCACCGTCACCACCCTTTCCGGGCCTTCGGGCCCACAGGCTTGCGCACGGCCCCTCCTCCTCCCCGGGCCGGACGTAACCCGGCGGCGGTGCCCTCCTCCTCCCTGGCGCCGCCGCCTTTTTTATGCGCGGGTGGCAAAATGTATCATAAAGCGATACATTCCTCCTGCCTGCCGTATCATCACATGATACATATCCCCCATGATACGGAGCACGAAAGGCGCGCTGATCGTTCAGGTTCTGGCGGGTCGCCCCGGCAAGGGTTTCCCGGCCAACCTGTTCCGGGTCGCCGCCCGCAAGATCGCGATGATCGAGGCCGCGCATGTGCTCGACGATCTCCGGGTGCCCCCGGCGAACCGGCTGGAGGCGCTGCGGGGGCGACCGTGCGGAGCAATATTCGATCCGCATCAACGACCAGTGGCGCATCTGCTTCGCATGGGGCGACAACGGCCCCGAGGATATCGAGATCGTGGACTACCACTGAAAGGAGCCGCCATGACCCTGCTGCAAGTGCCGGTCCATCCCGGCGAAGTCCTGAAGCACGAGTTTCTCGAACCGCTCGGCCTCAGCGCCGGAAAGCTGGCGCGGCATATCCACGTGCCCCGCACCCGGATCGAACGGCTGTGCGGCGGCGAAACCTCGGTGACCATCGACACCGCAAGGCGCCTTGCGCGGGCGTTCGGCACCTCGGTCGAGTTCTGGATGACGCTTCAGATGAAACACGATCTGGTCAGGAGCGGGGCGGAAACCGACCTGTCGGACATCAGGCCGTTGCGAGTGGCCTGACCACCTCCGGAACGCCCGCCCTCAGAACGGCACGTCGCCCGCCTGATCGGCCGCCACGAGGAACCCGGCGACCACGTGTTTCTCACCCGCCTTGTCGAAGGCCACGGTAAGCCGGTCGGCCTCGGCCGCCAGCACCTCGCCATAGCCGAACTTGCGGTGGAACACCCGGTCGCCCGCGGCGAAGGTCGCGTTGCCTGCCTTCTGCGGCGCGGGCACCGGCGCACCCGCGCGCCCGGCCATCCGCTTCCAGCCCGGCGAGTTGTAGACATCGGCCGCGGCCGCCCGGGTCTCGATCCCCGTCGGCGCCACCCGCACCGCCGCGCCGAAACCGCCGCCGTAGAGGCCGGGCGGAGTCAGCACCTCGACCTGTTCGGTCGGCATCTCGTCGATGAAGCGCGAGGGCATCTGCGCCTGCCACTGGCCGTAGACCCGGCGGTTGGCGGCGAAGGATATGGTGCAGAGCCGCTCGGCCCTTGTGATGCCGACATAAGCGAGCCGCCGTTCCTCCTCCAGCCCGCGCGCGCCGGTCTCGTCGAGCGCGCGCTGCGAGGGGAACAGCCCGTCCTCCCACCCCGGCAGAAAGACGGCGGGAAACTCCAGCCCCTTGGCCCCGTGCAGGGTCATGATGCTGACCTTCTCGGCCCCGTCCTCGGCGTCGTTGTCCATGATCAGCGCGACATGTTCGAGGAAGCCTTGCAGGGTCTCGAAGCTTTCCAGCGCCTTGACCAGTTCCTTGAGGTTTTCGAGCCGCCCCGGCGCGTCGGGCGACTTGTCGGCCTGCCACATCGCGGTGTAGCCCGATTCGTCGAGGATCGCCTCGGCCAGCGCGATATGGTCGTGGCCCGGGGTGATCACGGTCGCGTGCCAGCGGGCGAGCGATTCGGCGAAGCCGCGCAGTGCCCCCCCGGCCTTGCCGCCCAGTTCCCCCGCCTTGACCGCCGCGCCCGCCGCCGCCAGCAGCGGCACGCCTGCGGCCCGCGCCGCGCGCTGGATCGCCTGCCGCGCCTTGTCGCCCACGCCGCGCCGGGGGGTGTTGACGATCCGCTCGAAGGCCAGATCGTCGGCGGGCGAGACCGCCAGCCGGAAATAGGCCATGGCGTCGCGGATCTCCTGCCGCTCGTAGAAGCGCGGGCCGCCGATCACCCGGTAGGGCAGGCCGATGGTCAGGAAGCGGTCCTCGAAGGCGCGCATCTGGTGGCTGGCGCGGACGAGGATCGCCATCCCCTCGGGGCGCACCGGGTCTTCGGCGCGGCGGGTCAGCCGCTCGATCTCCTCACCGATCCAGCGCGCCTCCTCCTCGCCGTCCCAATGGCCGATCAGCCGGACCTTCTCGCCCCCGGCCGCCTCGGTCCAGAGCGTCTTGCCCAGCCGGTCCGCGTTATGGGCGATCACCCCCGCAGCGGCGGCAAGGATATGCGGCGTGGAACGGTAGTTCTGTTCGAGCCGGATCACCGCCGCACCGGGGAAATCGGTCTCGAAGCGCAGGATGTTGCCGACCTCGGCCCCGCGCCAGCCGTAGATCGACTGGTCGTCGTCCCCGACGCAGCAGATGTTGCGATGCCCCTGCGCCAGCAGCCGCAGCCAGAGATATTGCGCGACGTTGGTGTCCTGATACTCGTCCACCAGGATGTAGCGGAACCAGCCCTGATAGCGGGCGAGAATGTCGGGATGCGCCTGGAAGATCGCGACGCAATGCAGGAGCAGGTCGCCGAAATCGACGGCGTTGAGGGTCAGGAGCCGGTCCTGATAGGCGGCGTAAAGCTCGGCGCCCCTGTTGCCGAAGGCCCCGGCCTCGGCGGCGGGCACCTTCTCGGGCGCAAGGGCGCGGTTCTTCCAGCCGTCGATCATGCCGGCGAGCAGCCGGGCGGGCCAGCGTTTCTCGTCGATCCCGGCGGCGGCGATCACCTGTTTCAAGAGCCGGATCTGGTCGTCGGTGTCGAGGATGGTGAAGCCCGGGGTCAGATGCGCCCCGCTGCCCGGACGGGTGACCAGTTCGGCATGGCGGCGCAACAGCCGGACGCAGACCGAATGGAAGGTGCCGAGCCAGGGCATCCCCTCGACCGCGCCGCCGACCATGCGGCCGATCCGGGTCTTCATCTCGCGCGCGGCCTTGTTGGTGAAGGTGACGGCAAGGATCTCGTTCGGGCGGGCGCGGCCGGTGGCCAGCAGATGGGCGATTCGCGCCGTCAGCGCGCGGGTCTTGCCGGTCCCTGCCCCTGCGAGCACCAGCACCGGGCCGTCGAGCGTCTCCACCGCCTGGCGCTGCGGCGGGTTGAGCCCGTCGAGCCAGGGGGTGTCAGGCCGCGCCCCCGCCGCCGCGCGCTGCGACAGGGGCAGCGCGGCTTCGTCGAAGGCATCCTGTTCGTCGGGGCTGCGCATCAGTCCGGTCATGCGCCCGAGTATAGCCGCTTCGCCGCCGAGTTAAAGGTTTGTTCGTAGATTGTTCCGGACTTCTTTCGCCCGGCGATGCGCCTGTGTCGGGCAGGGGAAGGGGGGCCGTCTGCCCCCCCTTGCGCGTTTCACGCGCAATTCACCCCCGAGGATATTTCCATCAAGGTGAAAATTAAGAGCACTTCTTCGCCTTCTTCTGTCCCCAAATATCCCCGCCGGAGGCTCCCGCAATCTCCGTCAGCGCAACGCCGGGCGGGCAAGCCGCCTCCCCGGCCCGTAGCCACACGCCCGCAGGGCGCGCCCGGCCCAACGGGAGGCGCCGCGCGAAGCGGGGCGCAACGACGGGCGGGAGCCCCCCTTCCCTATCGCGCCAGCGCCAGTTCGGCGCGCAGCCCCCCCAGCCGCCCGCTTTCGCCCAGCCGCAGCGCGCCGCCGTGGCTGCGGGCCACATCGGCGGCGATCGCGAGGCCGAGGCCGACGCCGCCGCCGCGATTCGGGTCGCGCGCCGCGTCGAGCCGGGTGAAGGGGCGCATCGCCTCTTCGCGCCGTTCCTTCGGGATGCCGGGGCCGTCGTCCTCGACCACGATGCGCAGGCTACGCTCGCCCGCGATCACCGAGACCTCGGCGCGGCCCGCGTGGCGGGCGGCATTGCCGACAAGGTTCCCCACCGCCCGCGCCACCGCATCGGCCCGTATCGGCA
>Ga0172382_10003025_pt1 | contig 27106 bp, 26 predicted proteins | sample Leawel138RmetaG_FD_122245 | JGI IMG/M metagenome (GOLD analysis project Ga0172382, IMG submission 122245) | Leachate microbial communities from a municipal landfill in Southern Ontario, Canada - Leachate well 138R metaG | ecosystem: Engineered > Solid waste > Landfill > Unclassified | place...
AAGCGGTCCATTTTTGCCCGCTTTTTCGTTGCATAGCTGGGCTATGCGCCTCAAAATCAAACAAAACTGTCCTCGCTTTCCCACTCGGCTCGCTACGATCGCCAAAGCCCGACAGACTCCTAGCGGTGGTCGTGATGCGCCAGCGGCACGTGCAGCGGCCCGGTGCGCTCCAGGCCGCCGCGGGCTATCCAGTTTCCGGTCTGGCGCGCGGTGCGCGCAATCAGCGCCTTGGTCTGCGAAAAGTCCAGCGCGGAAATGGCCAGCGGGCACAGCGGCGGCACGATGGTGATCCGCGCCTGCGCGCCGTAGATGCGCACATCGCGATCCAGCTGGCGCATGCTGAGCAGGCTGAGCACGTGCAGCGCCAGCGCCGCCATGTTGCGCGGCGGCGCCTCAAGCGCGCAGCTCATTCCCGTGGGCAGGACAACAATGCGGGTGGCGCCCAGCGCCACCGCGCTGGCGATGGGCGTGTTGCTGGAGACGCCGCCGTCCACAAGCAGGTGCCCGCCTATGCCACCGCCGGAAAAACAACCGGGATCGCCGTGGTGGCGAGCAGCGCGGCGTCCAGGCGGCCGGACGACAGCAGCACCTCCTGGCCGCCAAGCACGTCGGTGGTGACGATGTGCAGCGGAACCGCCAACTGCGCAAACTCGCACACGCGCAGCGAGCGGCCGATCACGCCCTGCAACGCGGTGGCCTCGACCAGGTGGTCGCGACCAAACAGCAGCGCCCGGAACCCGGCCAGCAGCGTCAGCGGAAACACGTCGCGGCGCTGCAGGCGACACCACAGCCGGGCCAGCGCATCGGCGCCTTCCGCGCTGGGGTCCTGCGCGTAGAACGCCCCATTGAGCGCGCCCACCGACGCGCCGACGATGAAATCCACCGGCAGGCCGGCGTGGCTCAACGCCTGCAGCATCCCCACCTGGACCGCCCCCAGGCTGCCGCCGCCGCTGAGTACCAGCGCTGTTGTCTCGTTTGTGCTCATCCGTGCTCCGGCAACCGATGGTGTCGCGGGCCGGCACGCTGCGCGGGGTGCGCCGCGTCACGCGCGGCCCCACAGCCAGCCCATCCATGGATTGGATGGCCTGGACCCGCGCATCGTTACCGGATGCCGCGCACGGGCGCACGCCAACCGGCTGGCTGCAGCTGCCTCGCAATGTCACTCTGCCGGCCCTCCTGCCTTGCGGTGCAGCGCGGGCGCAGGGTCTTGCGCGCTCCGTACGCAATGCTTATAGTACGACTCATTCTCATTTGTGTCCTCATTGCCCCTACCCGGCGCACCGCGGCGACCTGCCGCTCCTTGACCGCATGACTGTCCTGCCCCTGCCAACCGACCCGCCTGCCTGCAGCGCCCGTGCGCGGGCATGGCGCTGCACGGTCGAGCGGGCCGGACCGGGCGCGGCCGCGCTGGCGCTGGTGGCAGGTTCGCGATGACGCCCCGCGCCCGCGACAAACTGCTGCGCACCGGCAGGAACGGCGCCGTTGTCGGCGCCGTGCTGCTGCTGCACACCGCTGCGCTGTGGGCACTGCAAAACGGGGCCACCCTGGCGGAGCTGCCCGAGCTGGGTGCGCCGGCGCAGATCGTGGCCGAGCTGCTCACGGAGGCGGAAGGACCGCCAGAGGACGAGGCGGAGCCGCAGGAAACGGAACCCGACCCGGAGCCTGAGCCCGAGCCCGTCGTCGAGCCTGAGCCAGAACCGGAACCGGTGGTGGAGCCCGACCCGGAGCCTGAGCCGGTAGTGGAGCCCGAGCCCGAGCCGGAACCGAAACCGGAACCGAAACCGGAACCAGAGCCAGAACCCGAACCCGAACCCGAACCAGAGCCTGTGCCTGAACCGGAACCCACCCCCGAACCAAAGCCGGAGTCCAAACCCGAGCCGCGACCCACGCCACCCATCCCGGTTGCGCAGCCCAAGCCCAAACCCACGCCGGCACCAGCATCCAAGCCGCAGCCCCGACCCAAGCCCGCTCCGGCTCCCAAACCGGTGCCTGCCCCGGAGCCCGCGCCCAAGCCGACACCGGCACAGGCGCCCGAAGCCGCGCCCCAGCCAGTGCAGTTGCCATCATCTACGGCCGCGTACCTGAACAATCCGCCCCCGCCCTACCCGGCCATGAGCCGGCGCATGGGCGAGTCCGGGCGCGTGGTGCTGCGCGTGCTCATAGGCACCGATGGCCGCGCGCAGCAAGCCAGCGTGCGGCAGTCCAGCGGATACGCCCGGCTGGACCAGGTTGCCCTCAAGACCGTGCGAGACCGCTGGCGTTACAAGCCGGGCACGCGCGCCGGCGTTCCCGAGGCCATGTGGTTTGACGTTCCCATCAATTTCCTACTGGAGTAAGGACAGACAATGGAAGAGGCTATACAGGGACTGGAGCCGCTGGGCCCGGCGCTGCGCAGCGATTTCGGGCTGGCGCAGGTCTGGCTGCAGGGGGACACGGTCACGCGCACGGTGTTTGCGATCCTGGCGCTGATGTCGGTACTGAGCTGGGTGGTGATCCTGATGCGGGCGCTGGACGCGCTGCGCACGCGGCGCCAGGCACGCAAGGTCGAGAGCTTCTGGCACGCGCCGGACCTGGCGCAGGGGCTGGCCCGGCTGCGCCCGCGCGCGGCCAACCCGTATCGCGAGCTGGCGCTGCAGGGTCGGGAAGCAGCGGCGCACCACCGCGCCAACCAGACGCAACTGCACAACAAGCTGGACGCCAGCGACTGGATCGCCCGCGCGCTGCAGGGCAGCCTGGACGACACGCGTGCGCGACTGCAAAGCGGGCTGACGCTGCTGGCCTCGGTGGGCTCCACCGCGCCCTTCGTCGGGCTGTTTGGCACGGTCTGGGGCATCTACCACGCGCTCATGGGAATCAGCAGCGCCGGGCAGGCCAGCATAGACCAGGTAGCCGGGCCCATAGGCGAGGCGCTGATCATGACCGCCATGGGGCTGGCAGCGGCCATCCCGGCGGTGCTGGGGTACAACGCGCTGGTGCGCAGCAACAAGAACGCGCTGCTGCGGCTCAACCGCTTTGCCGCCGACCTGCTCACGTTCTACCTGACCGGCTCGCGCGTGAGCACACAGTCGGAGCAGGACAACGTGGTCGCACTCAAGCAGGGCTGATCATGGCCATGCACGCAGTCTCGCCGTTTGCCCAGGAAGCAGAACAAGAGGAGATGAACGAGATCAACATGATTCCGTTCATCGACGTGATGCTGGTGCTGCTGATCGTGTTCATCATCACGGTGCCGGTGATTCATCATTCGGTGAATGTCCAGCTGCCGCAGGCCAGCAACGTGCCCGAGCAGGTGCAGCCGCAGACGCTGCGGCTGAGCGTTCGCGCCGATGGCAGCTACTGGCTGGGCCAGGAGCTGCTGGCCCAGGAGCAGCTGCAGCAGCGCCTGAAGCAGGCGGGCGCGCAGGAAGAGCCGGCGCAGCTGCACATACGCGCTGATCGCCGCGTGCCTTACGAACACGTGGCTTGGGCCATGGCCGCCGCGCAGCGCGCCGGAATCAACAAGATCGGGTTCATCACCAACCCGGACCGCAAGGACAGCACGCAGTGATCGCGATGGAATCGTCCCGTGGCGCGGACGCGTCGACAGCCCGACGCGCGAAAGCAGCCTGCCACACATGGAATGATGCGCAGGCCAAGATGGCGCGGCGCTGCCGCCACGCATCTGCCTGGCGGATGCGCCGGGCCAGCGACGCCGGCAAGGAGCCCGGGTCCGCCCACAGCGCCACCGCGCCCCTGCCGGCCGGCAACGAGAGCGGCCCTGCGCGGCGCGCATTCCCGCCATCCCCCACAATACCAGCGCATGAGCACATTTGACTACGACCTCTTTGTCATAGGGGGCGGCTCCGGCGGCGTGCGTGCGGCGCGCTTTGCCGGTGCGCGCGGCGCGCGGGTGGCGCTGGCCGAGAACAACCTCATGGGCGGCACCTGCGTCAACGTGGGCTGCATCCCGAAGAAGATGTACAGCTACGCGGCCGGGTACAACGCGGGATTTGCCGAGTCTGTGGGCTACGGCTGGCAGCTTCCTGGCACGCCGACGCTGGACTGGGACCTGCTGAAGGTGCGCCGGGCCGAGGCCATCCGCAACCTCAACGACATCTACGAGCGGCTCATGGTGGGCGCGCAGGTCCGGCGGCTGCAGGGCACCGGCCGCATCGTTGACGCGCACACCGTCGAAGTGACGGCCGGCCACGGCGCGCCCCGACGCTACACCGCGGACAACATCCTGGTTTGCACGGGGGGACGCCCGTGGGTTCCGGCTTTTGACGGCAGCGAGCTGGTGGTGACCTCCGACGACGTGTTTGACCTGCCGGTGTTCCCGCGCCGCCTGGTCGTCGTGGGCGGCGGCTACATCGCCAGCGAATTCGCCAGCATCTTCCAGGGCATGGGCGCAGACGTCACGCAGCTGTACCGCGGCGAGCAGATCCTGCGCGGGTTTGACGACGAGGTGCGGGATTTTGTGGCGCAGGAGATGCGCAAGCACGGCGTGGACATCCGCACGCAGGCCGAGGTGACGCGCGTGCAGGCGCGGGGCGACGCGCGCCGCGTGCACCTGTCTGACGGCAACACGCTGGACGCCGACGTGGTCCTGTACGCCACCGGTCGCTGTGCCAACACCACCGGACTGGGGCTGGATGAGCTGGGCGTGCAGCTGTCGCCGCGCGGCACCATCAACGTGGACGAGAACTTCGCCACGCAGGTTCCCAGCGTCTACGCGCTGGGCGACGTGGTGGGCCGCCGCGAGCTGACGCCGGTGGCGCTGACCGAAGCCATGGTGCTGGTAGACCACCTGCTGGGTCCCGAGCCCGGTCGCGCCGCGCGCACCATCTCGTATGAAAACATCGCCACCGCGGTGTTCACCCACCCACCGGTGGCCACGGTGGGCCTCAGCGAGAGCCAGGCGCGCGCGCGCTTCGATGCGATCCGCGTCTTTCGCAGCGACTTCCGGCCGCTGCAGCACACGCTGTCGGGCAGCAGCGAACGCACGCTGGTCAAGCTGGTGGTGGACGCCGCCAGCGATCGGGTCGTGGGGCTGCACATGGTCGGCGCTGACGCGGCCGAGATCGTGCAGGGCTTTGCCGTGGCGATCCAGTGCGGCGCGACCAAGGCGCAGTTTGACCAGACCGTGCCCATACACCCGACCAGCGCCGAGGAATTCGTCACGCTGCGGCAACTGACGCGCAACTGAGCAGCGCGCCACCCCCGTACAATCCGCGGCCATGAAGACGTCACACAAGCTGCTTGCCGCCGTTGTCGTCGCCACGGGCGCGTACGCGGCAACGAGCTGGTGGCTCGGGGGGCAGGTCGAAGCGCAATACACGGCCCGGCTCGAGCGGACCAGCCAACTGCTGGCCGGCAAGCTGACGTGGCAACGCACGTACCGCCGCGGCCTCTTCTCTTCGTCGCAGGACTGGGTCATCTCAATCCCCATGGCCGACCCCAGCGGCGCAGGCGGGCAGGCGCCCGTGCGGGTGCGGCTGCACAGCGACATCCGGCACGGCCCCGTGGCGTCCGGCAAGCTGGTTGCCGCGGTGGACCACACGCGCGTCGAGCACATCGAGGGGCTGCCGCGCGAGCTGGTCCAGAACGTCAAGCTGGGCGGGCCGCTCACGGCAACCACGGTGCAGGAACTGCGTGGCACCTGGCGCAGCGACGTGAACATGCCGGGTGGCACCGCCATGCTGCAGCTGGACGGAGACGATGGCACCCTGGCCGTCACCTGGGAGCCGGCGCAGACCCGTGTCCGCGGCGACAGCAGCTACCGCGAGGTCAACGGGACAACCCGGTGGGCGGGGCTGCACGCCGACGTGGCGCAGGCGGACCGGCAGGCGGCGCTGACGCTGACCGACTGGTCCTCCCGATATCACGTCAACCTGGACGCAGACGCCTGGCTGCTGACCCCGGCACACGTCAGCGCCACGGTGGGCAGCTTCCTGCTGACCGAAACCTCGGCCGGCCCGGCAGACAGCAGCACGCCAGCGTTCAGCCTGAGCAACATCGAATACGACCTGGACCGCAGCGCCAGCGGCGACTTCATTGAACTGCGGCAGAACCTGGGCGCCGAAGGCCAGCTGGGCGCGATCAGCCTGGACAAGCTCGAGGCCGAGCAAACCCTGGAGCGGCTGGACCAGCAGGCGCTGCGCGAATTGCAGCCGCTGCTGCTGGCAGCCCTCTTTTCCGGTAGTCCACAAGAAGCACTGGACGAGCAGGCGCTGGAATCCGTCATGCGCCAGCTGACCGACGCGGGTCCTGCCTACTCCGAACGGATCAGCGCCATCCTGGACGGTGCCTCCGGCCACCTGCAATGGCGCGTGGCGCTGGCGCCCAAGACCAGCGCGCCGGGCGGATCGCGCCTGGCGCTGCCTTTTCAGCTGGAGCTGCTGTCGCGCCTCAGCGGGCAGGCGCAGTTGCAACTGCCCGAGTCCTGGCTGCCTGCCATTGCCCGGCAAGTACAGGAAACCGGTGGCCCTTCAGCGGAGGCATTGCAGGAGCAGCTGGACGCGCTGGTTGCCCAGGGCCTGCTGCGCAAGGACGGCTCAGACTACACGCTGCATGGCGAGTATGGTGACGGGCGCCTGAGCATCAACGGCCAGACCGTCTTTTCACTGCGCTGAACCCAGTCAGCGCAGCCGCGCCAGCGCCGCCCCAGTCGCGCGGCGCGCCACCCTGGCGCTGGTCCAGCGCAGCAGCAGGTGCACGGCCACCGCCGTGAGCGCCAGCCCCACCGTCGCCGCCTGCCAGAACGCGGTGGGCGAATGCTGCGCGGCCCAGCGCCCCAGTCCGCGGTACGCCAGCACGTAGCCGCCCGCCAGGCCGACGCCCCACAGCAGCAGGCAGTAGACCAGCATGGGAACCAGCGTGACGCGGTAGCAGCGCAGGACGAAGATGGCCACGGTCTGCACCGAATCGGCCACGTGAAACAGCGCGATCCACGCCAGCAGGTGTGCCGCCACCAGCGCCACGCCCACGTCGGTGGTGTAGACGCCGACGATGTGGCGGCGCAAGACCAGCAGCAAGCCGGCCAGCAGCAGGCTCAGCCCCAGCGACACGCGGAACGCCTGCAGCGCCACGGCACGCGCCCGCGCCTCGTCGCCGGCGCCACGCCAGTAGCCCACGCGGGCGCTGGCAGCCACCGCCAGCGACAGCGGCGTCATGTACAGCACCGCCGTGACGTTGGCGGCAATCTGGTGCGCTGCCGCCGACGTCGTGCCCAGCCTTGCAATGAACAGCGCCATCAGCGTGAACGAGGTGATCTCGACCAGGATGGTCAGTGCTGCCGGAACGCCCAGGCGGGCAAATTCAGCGAGCACGCGCCGCTCGGGCCGCTCGGGCCAGCGCCACAGCTGCAGCGGCAGGTACAGGCGCTGCGTGCGCAGCAGCACCCATGCCAGCGCCAGCAGGAAGAAATTGACGATGAACGTGGCCCAGGCACAGCCCACCACGCCCAGCTCCGGCAGCCCCATCCAGCCAAAAGTCAGCACGATGGACAAGGGCAGCTTGACGCCCAGCGCGGCCACCTGCAGCCAGGAGACCAGCTGCGGCTTGCCCAGCGCCTGGTTGAGCGTGCTGTAGACCCGAAACAGCAGCGCAGCCGGCAGGCTCCAACCAATCACGGCCAGGTAGCTGGCAACCACGGGTTGCAGCTCGGACGGGATCTCGGTCCAGCGGAATATCGGCGCCGGGCTGAACAGCGCGGCCATGCCCACAACGCTGGCAAGAACGCAGACGTAGAGCGCCTGCCGGACCGACGGCCCGATGTCCTGCGCCCGGCGCGCGCCGTGCATCTCGGCCCAGATCGGCAGCAGCGCGGTCAGCAGCCCCATGAGCGACACGAACACCGTGATGAACACCGCCGATGCAATCGACAGCGCCGCCAGCGACAGCTCCGAATGACGGCCAGCAACAATGGTGTCGGTGACGCCAAATCCCATGATGGCAATCTGGCCGGCGTAGACCGTGACCGCGTGCACGGCCATGGCACGCAAATCGCCCTGCTGTCGCCCGCGGCGCCTCGATCTGGACATCACGGCAAGCATTGTGATCTCAAAACAGCGCGGTCGCCGGACGGCGTCGTTGCTGTCCGCCGCTGTTGCGTTCCTGCTCCCGGCGCACCCGCTTGGCGCGCCGGGTGTCCCGGTTGTCAGCAGGCGAGGCCCCGCGCGCTAAGATGGCGAGCCAGACAAGGGGCTGCCGATGACCAACCTGAGCAAAATCACCTGCATCGAAGACCTGCGCGTGCTCGCCAGGCGGCGCGTGCCACGCATGTTCTACGACTACGCCGACACCGGCAGCTGGACCGAGCAGACCTACCGCGCCAACACCGCCGACCTGCAAAAGATCCTGTTCCGGCAGCGCGTGGCGCGCAACATGGAAGGCCGCAGCACGGCAACGCGGATGACAGGCCAGGACGTGGCCATGCCGGTGGCGCTGGCGCCCACCGGCCTCACGGGCATGCAGCATGCCGACGGCGAGATCCTGGCCGCCCGGGCCGCCCGCCGCTTTGGCGTGCCGTTCGTGCTCTCGACCATGAGCATCTGCTCCATAGAGGACGTGGCCCAGGAAGCGGGCCCGGGGTTCTGGTTCCAGCTCTACGTGATGCGCGACCAGGACTACCTGGAGCGGCTCATAGCCCGCGCCCGCGACGCCGGCTGCACCGCGCTGGTCATCACGCTGGACCTGCAGATCCTGGGCCAGCGCCACCGCGACATCAAGAACGGCCTGTCCGCGCCGCCCAGGCCCACGCTGCTCAACCTGCTCGACCTGGCGACCAAGCTGCGCTGGATCAATGGTATGACGCACACCAAGCGGCGCCAGTTTGGCAACATCGTCGGCCACGTCAAGGGCGTGAAGGACGCCAGCGACCTGGGCGCGTGGACGGAAAAGCAGTTTGATCCCACGCTCAACTGGGACGCCGTGGCCCGGATCAAGGAACGCTGGGGCGGCAAGGTCATCCTCAAGGGCATCATGGAGCCCGAGGACGCGCGGCTGGCGGTCAAGTGCGGCGCCGACGCGCTCATCGTCAGCAACCACGGTGGCCGCCAGCTGGACGGTGCGCCGTCGGCGATCACGGCGCTGCCTGCCATCGTCGACGCTGTCGGCAGCGACATCGAGGTGCACTTTGACTCCGGCATCCGCAGCGGCCAGGACGTGCTGCGCGCCTGGGCGCTGGGCGCGCGCGGCACCTACATCGGCCGCGCGTTCCTGTACGGGCTGGGCGCCGCCGGCGAGGCGGGCGTGACCAAGGCACTGCAGATCATCCACAAGGAGCTGGACTTGTCGATGGCGTTTTGCGGCCACACGAAGATAGAGGGCGTGGACCAGGACATTTTGTACCCGGGCACCTTCCCCACGACGCCCTAGCCGCCGTCACGCCTGGGCACGGGCCAGCGCAGCAAGCCGCGGCAGGGCGGCCAGCGCGTTGGCCGTGGTGCGCTGCGCCCAGGGCGCTGGCGCCAGCGCACGCAGGGCTGCAAGCTCGGCGCCTATGCGCGGCACCTCAGCGGGTTCGTTGCGCCCCTGCGCGGCGCCGGCGGCACGCTCGGCCGCGGTCCTGTACAGCCAGTGCGGCGGAATGTCCGGTGCGTCGGTTTCCATCACGATGGCGCTGTCGGGCAGCTCGGCGGCCAGCGTGCGCAGGCGCGTGGCGCGCTCAAAGGTGACGGCGCCGCCAAAGCCCAGCTTGAACCCCATTTCCAGGAAAATGTCCGCCTGCTGGCGGCTGCCGTTGAACGCGTGGGCAATTCCGGCCAGGCCCCGGATCTGGCGCAAGCCCTTGAGCACCTCGTCCACCGAGCGGCGCACGTGCAGCAGCACCGGCAGGCCATGGTCGCGCGCAAGCTTGAGCTGCGCGAGGTACAGCTCATCCTGGCGCGTGCGCAGCGCACCGGTCTTCAGCTCGGGAACAAAATAATCCAGTCCGATCTCGCCCACGGCAACCAGACGCGGGTCATCCGCGTTCTCCTGCAGGAATCCGGCCAGCTGCTGCAGCGCGTCGCGGTCCACCTGCGGCGCCGCCATGGGGTGTATGCCCACGGCGTAGGCATCCTGCCAGCGGTGCGCCAGCGCGCACACGGCGTCAAAATTGTCCGGCGCCACCGCTGGAATCACGCAAAATTCAACGCCGGCATCGCGGGCCCGCGCCCGCATGGCGTCGCGATCCGGCTCGAACGCGGCCGCATCCAGATGACAATGCGTGTCTATCCAGTACGCCATGGCCAGCGGTTCAGAGTCTGCCCACGCGCAGGCTGATCGGCCAGGTCACGGGCCGCAGCCGCTCGGGGTGGCCCCACAGCGCGCTGATCTCCTGGGCAAAGCGGGAAAAGAGCGTGGCCTGCCCCGCCTCGGCCAGGCGGCGCACGGCGGACCAGGTGGAGACGTAGCCAACAAACTCATCGGCACGCCACCAGTGCCGGATCTGCAGCTCGGGTGCGCCCAGCTCGGCAAAGGGAAACGGCAGATCACGGTAGCCGGCCTCGACGAGCCGGCGCGGCGCCGGCCAGTGCGCGTGTATCTGCTCAGCGTAGAAGTGGCGAAAGCACGGCGCCAGGTCCACCGGCAGCTGCAGCACCCCGTAGCTGACCAGCGCGAGCGTCGCGCCGGGCCGCGCGACGCGGCGCGCCTCCGCGTAGAAGCGGGTCAGGTCAAACCAGTGCGCAGCCTGCGCCGCAACCACCAGGTCCACGGTGCCAGCCTGCAGCGGCAGCTGCTCGGCGCGTGCGGCTGCGTAGTGGACGCGCTCGTGCGTGCGCGCATGGGCCAACTGGCTGGCGCTGGGATCCAGGCCCAGCACCGCGTCAAAGCACTGCGCCAGCGCCACGGTCAGCTGTCCATTGCCGCAGCCCACGTCCAGCGCCAGCCGCCGCGTTGGCGCCAGCCCGCACAGGAACGCCGTCAGCTGCGGCGGGTACAGCGGCCGGAACTGCGCGTAATCGGCACCGCCGCGCTCGAACCAGTTGCGTGCAGCCTGTTTGGGCAACCCCGACACGCCGTGCCCGTCAAAAACCCGCGCCCGGCTGCGCAAGGTAGTCCAGTTCCTGCGGCGTGCTGGTACGTCCCAGGATGGCATTGCGATGCGGGAAGCGGCCAAACTGCTCGATCACGGCCAGGTGCTTGTGGGCGTAATCTGCCGCGACCGCCAGCGACTTGGCCACCTCGCCTTCGGCCTGCGTGCGCAGAGCATCAAAAAGCCGCACGCTGCGCTGCTGCAGCGCCAAGTCTTCGCTGTGCTCCAGCGGCAGGTACAGGAACGGACGCGCCAGTGGCGGCAGGTGCCGGTCGTCGCCGCGCTCCAGCCCCTGAAGCGCCAGCGCAAGGGCCTGCATATCGCCGGCAAAGCTCGCGGCCTGGCCGCGAAATGCGTTGCGCGTGAACTGGTCCAGCACGACGATGTGCGCGAGCCGGCCCTCGGCGTCGCCTGCCCAGCGGCCGAGCTTCCCCGCCAGCGCGGCCACCAGCGTGGCGCCAAAGCGCTGGCGGATCTGCCCGTCAAAGTCGTCCGATTTCTGGAACCACTGCTTTTGCACGCCCAGCATGGCCGCCTCGTCCAGCGGTTGTGCGCCAAACCAGAACGCCAGCACCTCCGCGGGGCGTGCGACGCCGGTCAACAACTCAGTCATGCTCTCTCCACATCATCGCTGCTCGATCAACTGCCCGCGCAATTCGCCGTCCGGGTAGCGCTCGGTGGGCAGGTTCACGTACCATTGCCCAAGCAGCAGGTCACGCTGCTGCCGGGGCGTCAACCGGGCGCGGCCCTCGGTGCGTCCTTGCGCCAGCGTCCCCAGCGACAGCACCTGCGGCGCGACCTCTCCAGACATGCCCGGGCTGTGGAAACCGGCCCGCCGCACGCTGCCGCTCAGGCCCTCGACCTGCAGCTTCCAGCGCAGCACCCCGGTCGTGCGGTCCAGCACGGCCACGAGGCGGCCGCGCGCCCTGCTGTCGTTGGGCGGCACCGCTTCGGCGCCGCTCAGGATCGCCTGGAACGCGGCCTTCTCAGGCTCGGCACCCACCCGGGGCGGCGGCGCGGCACCACGGTCCTGCTCCGGCAGCGGCGCAGGGGCAAACGGCCCGGGCAGGCCGGCGCAGCCGGCCAGGACCAGCGCCGCGAGCAACAGCGGCCACCGCGCTGCCAGCCCGGCGCGGCCCGCCCGCCGCGTGGAATGCAGCGCTTGCAGGAGGATCACAAACAGGAATCGGGACATGGTCAGCGCACCGCTTCAAGCTGCCCGCGCAGCTCGCCGTGCGGGTACGTGGCCGTGGAAACGCCCACGTACCACTTGCCGCTGGCCAGTGCCACGTCCTGCTCGGCGGTCAGCGTGGCCCGGCCTTCGTAGCGGGATCCATACGGGCCCGGCCAGATCATGGTCACGGGACCGGTCTCGCCAACGCCGGCAGGCCCGTAAAACTGCACGCTCACGATGGGGCTGGACAAATCGGACCACGACGCCTTCCAGCGCAGCAGGCGCGAGTTGCGGTTGTACAGCGCGTCTATGCGGCCGGTCGCGCCGCTGGGCACCGGCGGCACCACGTTGTACGACGACAGCCGGGCGGTCAGCGTCACCAGGTATTCGTCGGGGTTGGATGGGTCAAACTGGTCCAGCGGCGTGATGCGCTCGCCGGTGACCGGCGAAGGCTGCGCGCCCATGCCGTCCCGATCCAGCGGCTGCCCCGGTTCGCCCGGCGTGGTCGACAGCGGTTCCGGCGCCTTGATCTGGGGCGGACTGTAGCTCGGCCCCAGGCTGACCGACGTGCACGCAGCAAGCAGGGTCGTGGCGGCTGCAAGCAACAGCCCGCGGCACAGGTTTTTTGCTTTTGACATGTATCCTCCCAAACTGGCAGCAGCCAATGGACAAAACAACGCTTTCGCCATCCCGGTTGAGACTGCCACCCATTTTAGGCAAGTCCGGGTCCATCTCCAAAGCTGACGTCGGCAAGCTGCCTGCGGCCGAACCACCCCGCCCAACCAGACATCCCGCCTGGCCGCAGCCAAACCCAGCATGATCGCCACGCCCGCCCTCCCCGCCGACCCCGCCACGCCGTGGCTTGCGCTGCTGCGGCACCCGGCCACGCCCTGCGCCAGCGTGCAGGCGCTGCAGGTGCACCTGCGACGAGACCACGCCCACCGGCTGCAACTGACGTACCAACTGCGCGGTGGCTGCGCCAGCATACTGTTGCCAAAACGCAGCGAACACCCCGGGCCGGAGCCCGAATTGTGGCGCCATACCTGTTTCGAGGCGTTCCTGGGCGCCGGCAACAGCGGGGCGTACCATGAATTCAATTTCAGCCCAAGTGGCGACTGGGCCGTCTTTGCATTCTCGGCGTGGCGCCGGCGCACAGCCGATTGCAGCCAGGCGCTGCAGCCGGTCATTTCCGTCAGCACGGCGGCCACCGGAATCTGCATGCACGTCGATCTGCCGCTGCCCGCCACGGCACGCAGGCAATCCGGCCTGTTGCTGGGCCTGAGCGCGGTCATTGAACACGCCGATGGCAGGCGCTGCTACTGGGCGCTGGCGCACCCGTGCGATGATCCGGACTTCCATGCGCGCGCCGGCTGGCTGTACCCGCTGCCGCCCGCGCCCCCGGACACGCCACGACCATGAAAACAGGATTGGAACGCTTCCTGGACGAACGCCCGCTGCGCGAGGCCCTGGCCGGACGGCGCGTGGCGCTGCTGGCGCACCCGGCATCGCTGACGCGCGGACTGACGCACGCGCTGGACGCCATCAGCGCGCTGCCCGGGATCCGGCTCACGGCCGCGTTCGGACCGCAACACGGCCTGCGCGGCGACAAGCAGGACAACATGGTGGAGTCCGCCGACTACACCGACCCAAAGCTGGGCATCCCGGTCTTCAGCCTGTACGGCGACGTACGCCGCCCCACGCCCGCGATGCTGGACACCTTTGACCTGCTGCTGGTCGACCTGCAGGACCTGGGCTGCCGCATCTACACCTTTGTCACCACGCTGCGCTACATGCTGGAAGCCGCGGCCGCACACGGCAAGGCCGTTTGGGTGCTGGACAGGCCCAACCCGGCAGGCCGGCCGGTCGAAGGCCTGGCGCTGCGCCCCGGATGGGAAAGCTTTGTCGGCGCGGGCGAACTGCCCATGCGCCACGGGATGACGCTGGGCGAACTGGGCCACTGGTTCATCGCGACGCTGGGACTGGCGCTGGAATACCGGGTCATCACCATGCAGGGCTGGAACCCGGATGCCGCGCCCGGATTTGGCTGGCCGCCGGACCGGACCTGGGTCAACCCCAGCCCCAACGCGGCCAACCTGTGGATGGCGCGGGCGTACGCGGGAACAGTCCTGCTGGAAGGAACGACGCTGTCGGAGGGCCGCGGCACCACGCGGCCGCTGGAGCTGTTTGGCGCGCCGGACATAAACGTCCCCCGACTGCTTGCCGACATGCGGCAGATGGCGCCCGACTGGCTGCAGGGCTGCCGCCTGCGCCCCTGCTGGTTCGAGCCCACGTTTCACAAGCACGCCGGGCAACTGTGCGCTGGCGTGCAGGTCCATACCGAGGACCCGCTGCACTACAATCACCACGCGTTCAGGCCATGGCGCCTGCAGGCGCTGGCGCTCAAGGCGCTGCGCCGTCAGGCGCCGCACTACCCGCTGTGGCGCGACTTCTCCTACGAGTACGAACACGACCGGCTGGCCATAGACGTCATCAACGGCGGCCCGCTGCTGCGCGAGTGGGTGGACGACCCCGCGGCCGACCCCTCCGACCTGGACCGGCTGGCCGCCAGCGATGAGGCGGCCTGGCGCGCGACGCGCCAGCCTTTCCTGCTCTACCCATCCACTGATCCCCAGTCATGAGCCAAGTCACCATTTACCACAACCCGGCATGCAGCACGTCGCGCAAGGCGCTGGCGCTGCTGCAGGAGCGCGGCATCGAGCCGCAGGTGGTGCAGTACCTGAAAACGCCGCCCAGCGCCGCCGAGCTGCGGCAGATCGCGGCGGACACTGGCGAACCGCTGCGCGCGCTATTGCGCACCCGGCAGGCCGAATACAGCGAGCAGGGCCTGGACGACCCCGCGCTCAGCGACGCACAGATTGCAGCGGCCATGGCGGCCACGCCCGTGCTCATCAACCGCCCCATCGTCGTCACCGCCAAGGGCGCCCGCCTGGGCCGCCCGCTGGAGAAAATACTTGAGGTGCTGTAGCCGCGTCGCGTGGCACCACCTCTCTTGACGGAGCGAAACCGGATGCACGCATGCGTCGTGGGCACGGGCGTCATTGGCGTCACGACCGCGCGGCAGCTGGCGCAGGATGGCTGGCAGGTCACGCTGGTTGACGCGGCAACCGAGCCGGCGGCCGGCACCAGCCATGCCAACGGCGGCCAGCTGAGCTACCGCTACGTTGCGCCGCTGGCCGAGCCCGACGCGCTGCGGGATTTGCCCCGGTGGTTGTTCAATCCCCGTTCGCCGCTGCGATTTCGCCCGCGCCTGGACGTGCAGCAATGGCGCTGGTGCCTGCAGTTCCTGATGGCATGCAACGCGAAAACCGCGGCACGGACCACGCATGCCCTGCTGGCGCTGGCCGAACTGAGCCGGCAGTCGCTGGCCACGCTGCAGGCGCGGGAGCCCGTTGATTTCAGCCACCGCAGCAACGGCAAGCTCATCGTCTACCGCAGCCGCAAACGGCTGGACAAGGCGCGCAAGCACCTGGACAGCGACGCGGGAGACGTCACGCAGCGGATCGTCGACGCAGGGGCATGCGTCGAGCTCGAGCCGGCGCTGGCACCCGTGCGCAACGCCATTGCCGGCGCCGTCTACACGCCCGGCGAAGAGGTGGGTGACTGCCTGGCGTTCACGCAGGGACTGTTCGAGCGACTGGCGCGCAGCAGCAGCGTCACATTGCGCATGAACACGCGCGTGGCACGCCTGGAGCGGCAGGCCGGTCGAATCCGGCAGATCCTGACCACCGACGGCGAGCCGCTGGCCGCCGACCACTTCGTGATGGCTGCCGGCAACGGCAGCCAGCGGCTGCTGGCCCCGCTGGGCGTGAACGCCGGCCTGTATCCACTGGTGGGCTACAGCCTCAGCGTGCCACCGGGCCAGGACCGCACGCCTGCGATCAGCGTGACCGACTACGAACGGCGCACGGTCTATGCGCGGCTGGGGACCACGCTGCGCGTCGCGGCCATGGTGGGCATAGGCGTGCGTTCCGACCGCGTGGATCCGGGACGCATCGCATTGCTCAAGCGCCAGGTCAACGAACTCCTGCCCCATCTGGAGCTGGCGCATGCGCAAGCCTGGGTCGGCGCGCGCCCGGCAACGGCCAGCGGCCTGCCGCTTGTGGGCCGTACCCAGGCGGCTGGCAACCTGTGGATGAACACCGGCCACGGCGCACTGGGCTTCACGCTGGCCTGCGGCAGCGCCAGCCTGCTGGCCAGCCTCATGCGCGAGCAGGACCCGGCCGTCGACCCGTCTGCATTCCGGCCGTCTTTCTGACCCGGGCCTGACCCTGGCCGCTGCATGCCAGCACCGGATGAGCAAGCATCGTCGGCTGATGAAGGTTTTGCGTCAAGCGTCAAGCGTCAAGCGTCAAGCGTTGGGCATTGGGCATTGGGCGAACGATACGCCAAACGCTGGACGCAATTCGCTCAACCTCTTCATCCGTCATGCGCCTGTGCGTTGCTGGGCGTCGTTTCAAGTCAGCAGCCAGCATGCCAGGCGGTTCCCGTTCCAGCAAGCGCGGGCTCGCGGGCGTCCAGGCCGGGCAGCCGCCAGCCCGGTCCCATGCTTCAGGCCGTTGCGGGAGCCGCAGGCGGCGCCGGCGGCTGGCGTCCGATGCGCCATCGCTGCGCAATGTAGACCAGCGCCAGCAGGGCAAAGCCGATGAGGTCGGTCGTGCCCCCGGGCTTGATGATCATGAGCGAGGCCACCAACAGCACGATGCGCTCGTGCCACAGCAACCGGGCCGTGAAATAGCCTTGCGTTGCCGAGACGAACATCAGCATCCCCACGAGCGCGCTGAACAGGACCCAGGACTGCAGCCACCAGTTCTCCACGCCTATGAGCAGCAGCTGCGGGTTGAAGAAGAACATGTACGGCAGGATGGCCGTGCGCATGTCGTAGATGAAGCCCTGCACGCCGGTGGCAATGGGGTCGGCGCGCGATATGGCCGACGCCGCGTACGCGGCCAGCCCCACCGGCGGCGTGTCGTCGGCCAGGATGCCGAAGTAGAACACGAACATGTGGATGGCAACCAGCGGCACCGCCATGCCGGCGGCGTTGGACAGGTTGACGATGACCGGCACCACCAGCGCCGCCATGACGATGTAGTTGGCCGTGGTCGGCAGCCCCACGCCCAGGATGAGCGAGGTGATCATGGCCATGATGAGCACGATCCAGATGTGCCCGCCTGAGACCGCCTCGATGATCTGCGTGAGCCCGTAGCCCAGGTTGGTCATGGTCACCATGCCGACGATGATGCCCGCCGCGGCCGTGGCCACGGCAATGGTCGTCATGTTGCGCGCCCCCACGTCCAGGCCGCTGAACGTCAGCTTGACACCCTCCCACAGGCCGGCGACGGGGCCGTCGCCCCGGCGCACCGCACGCACCAGCTCCTGGACGAGGATGAGGATCATGAGCACGAAGGTCGCGTTCAGCGCGCTGCGCTCGGGCGTGTGCTTGAGCCACATGAGCTCGTACAGCAGGTACGCGACCGGAATCAGGTAGTGCACGCCGCGCCGGAAAGTCGGCCAGAATGGCGGCAGCTCGGCGCGCGGCAGCCCCTCCAGCCCGAGCTTGACCGCTTCCAGGTGCACCAGGTAGAGCAGCCCGGCGTACGTCAGCACCGCCGGCACCAGCGCATACAGGATGAGTTCGGAATACGGAATGCCGACAAACACCGCCATGATGAACGCTGCCGCGCCCATGACCGGCGGCATGAGCTGGCCGTTGACCGACGCCGCGCACTCGGTGGCACCGGCCTTGACCGCCGGGTAGCCCACGCGCTTCATGAGCGGGATGGTGAACGTGCCCGTGGTCACCACGTTGGCCACCGACGAGCCGGAGACCACGCCGGTGAGCAGGCTGGCGATGACCGACGCTTTGGCCGGGCCGCCGCGGAACGTGCCCAGCCCGCTGAAAGCCAGGTCAACGAAGTACTGCCCGGCGCCGGCCTTGTCCAGCAGCGAGCCAAAGAGAACGAACAAAAAGACAAAGGTGGCCGAGACGCGGATGGGCGTGCCCCAGATGCCCTCCTCGGTGAGGTACAGCTGCTGCATGATCTGCTGCCACTCGTAGCCGTTGTGCAGGAAGAGGATATCCGGCGGCGTCACCGGGATGATCCCGGCCGGCCCCATGGCGCCGTAGGCCATGACCAGAATGGCGATCACCGGCAGCGCGTAGCCGATGATGCGCACGGCCGCGATCATCAGCACCACCAGCAGCGCGGTGCCCATGAGCACGTCGCGCGTGGTGGGCACGCCGCCCTGCACGGCGACGATGTTGTAGTAGCTGACGACGATGTAGAGCGAGGTGGCGATGCCGACCAGCGCCAGCAGCCAGTCGTACCAGGGAATGCGGTCGCGCGGGCCCCTCTTGCGCGGGTACGCCAGGAACGCCAGCGCAAAGCCGAACGCCAGGTGGATGGCCCCGGTTTTCTGCGTGTTGAGCGTGCCGTAGTAGCTGGCCCATATCTGGAACAGGCTCCAGCCCACGGCGATGGCCACCAGCATCCAGCGCTGCCACCGCAGCGCCGGATCGCGCGCGCCGTAGTCGCTGGCCTTGACCAGCTCCTCGGCTTCCCTGACGGCGTCTTCGCTGATCGCTTCGTGTTGGCTCATCGTCTCCTCCCGCTTGTCCTGCTCTTGTCGGCCTGATGCGAAAGAGCCCCGGCCGCAGTGCAGTCGGGGCTCTTGTCATGGAGCGCGGAGCCGATCAGCTCGGGACCAGGCTGTCGTCCACCGCTACGCCCTTCTCCTTGAAGAACTTGATGGCGCCGGGGTGTACCGGAATCGGCATGCCGTCCAGCGCCGTTTCCACCTTGAAGTATTTCTTCAGGTTGGGGTTTTGCACGTCGTTGTAGAACTTGTCCAGGTTCTTGCCGAAGATGGTGTCCATGAAGGTGTACACGTCGTCGTCCGACAGCTCGGCAGCAACGACCATCATGGCCTGCGTCGTGATGGTGGGGACGTCCTCGTCTATTCCCGGGTACGTGCCGCCCGGAACGGTGATGGGCGTGTAGAAGGGATATTTGTCGTGCAACTCGTCCGCCTTGTCCGCCGCGATAGAGACCAGGTCGATGGGCGCGGTCTGCGCCGCCTCGGTAATCGCCGATGCGCCTATGCCCACGGTGTAGAACATGGCGTCTATCTTGCCGTCGCGCAGCAGGTCCACGGCGCTGCCCGAGCTGCCGCGAACGGCGGTTCTCAGGTCATCCAGGCTCAGGCCATACGAGTCAAAGATATTGAGCACGTCCTGCTCGGTGCCCGAGCCTATGTCGCCCACGTAAATGCGCTTGCCCTTCATGTCGGCAACCGTCTTGATGCCCGCATCCTTGCGCGCCAGGATCTGGATGACCTCCGGGTAGAGCATGGTCAAGCCGCGCAGGTTCTTCACCGGCTTGTCCTTGAACGCCTCCACCCCCACGCCGTTGTACGCGTAGTAGGCGATGTTGTTCTGGCTCACGCCCATCTGCAGCTCGCCCTTGCCGATGGCGGCGCAGTTGTAGACCGACGCGCCCGTGGCACGCGCATTGGCGCGCACGTCGACGTCGGCGTCGTTGAGGATCTTGGCCATGCCGACCGCGGTGGGATAGTACAGGCCGGCGGTGGAGCCCGAGCCTATCGTTATGAACGTCTTGGCGCTGGCTGCGCGGCCCAGGCCGAACAGGGCGGTTCCGGCACCGGCCAGGATGGCCGTATTGATGGTTCTGCGTCTCACGATAACTTCTCCAGCGTGTTATGAGATGAAACCAGGCACGCACGCGATGGCGCTTGCCCGGAATGGTTGTGAATCAGCCAAAAGCCCTGCGCCGCGGCGCAGGCCTGCCGATGCTTGGAGGTTTTACCACAGGCGGGCAGCAAGGCCAAGCCCGCGCCGCGCGCAAGGCCGGCCGCCGCATGGTCAACTCCTCTGCCGCCGCGCCTCGTAGAGGCAGATACCGCTGGCCACCGACACGTTCAGGCTCTGCACCGCGCCCAGCATGGGGATGCGCACCAGCGTGTCGCAGGTCTCGCGCGTGAGCCGGCGCAGCCCGGCGCCCTCGGCGCCCAGCACCAGCGCCGTGGGCAGGCGCAGGTCGGCGTCGTACAGCGTTTGCGGTGCGTCGTCGCTGGCGCCAACGATCCAGATGCCGGCCTGCTTCAATTGCCGCAGCGTGCGCGCCAGGTTGGTGACCATGTGGTAGGGCAGTGATTCAGACGCGCCGCTGGCCACCTTGGCGACCGTGGCATTGAGCCCGACGGCCCGGTCGCGGGGCGCGATCACCGCATGCGCACCGGCGCCGTCGGCCACGCGCAGGCAGGCGCCCAGGTTGTGCGGATCGGTCACGCCGTCAAGCACCAGCAGCAGCGCCGGCTCGTCGAGCGCCTCGACCAGCTGCAGCAGCCCGAGCTGCTCTGGCAACGGCTGCACACGCGCCACGATACCCTGGTGGCCGCCGCTGCCCGCCAGCCCGTCCAGCCGCTGCCTGTCGGCCTCGATCAGGCGCAGCCCCGCCTCGCGCGCCCGGGCCGCAAACCGCTGCATGCGCGCGTCGCGCCGACCCCGGTCCACGTAGATCTCCACGATGGACGCGGGCGCGATCTTCAGCCGCACGCCAACGGCGTGAAAACCATACAGGAGGGACGTCATGGCGGCCATTATGCGCAGAACCCAGCGCGCTGCCGCCGCCCTGCGGCGCGGCGCGGGACGATAATCGGGCACACAGCCCCCATCAGAACCCCGTACCGCTGCCCGCCACGCCGGGCAGCGAAACCCCCGCCCCACGCCACCGTGAGCATCCACCGCATCGCCGCAGCCGACGTCCTGCACGCCCTCGGCGGCTACGACGCCATCATCGACGCACGCAGCGAGGCCGAATACGCGCAAGACCGGCTGCCTGGCGCCGCCAACTGGCCCAGCCTGCACGACGACGAGCGCGCGCGGGTGGGCACGCATTACAGGCAGGTCAGCCCCTTCGAGGCACGCAAGCTTGGCGCGGCGCTGGTCGCGCGCAACATTGCCGCGCACCTTGAGGCGCATGCGGACCAGATGCCGCGCGGCTGGAAGCCGCTGGTCTACTGCTGGCGCGGCGGCCAGCGCAGCCATGCACTGGCGACGGTGCTGGCGCAGATAGGCTACAGCGTGCACGTCCTGGACGGCGGCTACAAGGCGTTTCGCAAGGCCATGCTGGTGGACCTGCCGGCGCAGGCCGCGCGCCTGTCCTGGCGCGTGCTCTGTGGCCCCACCGGGTCGGGCAAGACACGGCTGCTGCACGCGCTGGCGCAAGCCGGCGCACAGGTGCTGGACCTGGAGGGGCTGGCGCACCATCGCGCGTCGGTGCTGGGCGCCATCCCCGGCGACGCGCAGCCCACGCAAAAGCACTTTGACATGCTGCTGTGGCAGGCCCTGCGCCAGTTCGACGAAGGCCGGCCCGTCTTTGTCGAGGCCGAGAGCAAGAAGGTGGGCAACCTGGCGCTGCCCGAGGCGCTGGTGGCCGCCATGCGCGCGGCGCCCTGCCTTCGGCTGGAGCTGGATCTTGCGCAGCGGGTGGCGCTGCTGCTGCAAGACTATGGCTACTTCACGCGGGACCCGGCGCATTTTCGCGAGCGGCTCGATGCGCTGCAGGGCCTGCGCGGGCACGCCACCGTGGCGCGCTGGAAGGAGCTGGTCGATCGGGGCGACTTTGCGGACGTGGTGCGCGAGCTGCTTGAAAAGCACTACGACCCCGGTTATGCCCGCTCGACCCGCCGCAATTTCAGCCAGTTTGCCACCGCCACCGAGCTGCGCTTGCACGAGGGCTCCCAAGCCGAAATGCAACGCGTTGCCGCGCAGCTGCTGCGCGCAAACTGAGCAAGGCAGCAGGTTCAGTGCGCATGCGCATGGCCATGCGCCAGCGCCATCCACAAGGCCCAGCCGGAGATCAGCACCAGCGCCAGCCCGGCCACGCGCATGCCCCAGCCGCCGTTGCCGCCAAAGCGTCCCAGCCGCAGCAGCAGCCACGGTCCCACGAACAGCACGACGCCGGAGCCCAGCGCAAACAGCGCCATGACCGCCGCGCCGCTGGCGACGCTGCCAGACAGCGCGGCAACCATCACCGCCGAGTACAGCAGGCCGCAAGGCAGCAGCGCCCAAGCCACGCCCAGCCCCAGCGGAGCCAGCAACCCCCTGGCCCGCACCCGCAGGCGCACCCAGGCCCAGACGCGGCGCGCGCCCGCGTCCAGCCACACCGGCTGGCGGCCGCGCATCAGCAGCATCAGCCCCAGCAGCAGCGCGGCCACGTGCACCATGGTCCACAGTGGCCGCAAGACCGGCGAGTGCACCGCCAGCCAGTCCAGCCCCTGCATGGACGCCGCGGCCAGCGCGCCCAGCGTCGCGTAGCCCGCCAGGCGCCCGCCCTGGAACACGAGCAGGGCCCGCGTGCCGCGCGGCTGCGCCGCCTGCCCGATCCCGGCACAGGCAGCGCCACACATGGCCAGGCAATGCGGGCTGCCCGCAATACCCATGAAAAGCGCAGTCAGCGCCAGTGAAATCTGCATGAAGGCAACAGGAGCATGGGCAAGGATTCCGGGCCGGCGATCCCGGCGGACGACGGCCTGTCACGCCGGCGCCATCGTGGCTGCCACGCCACGCCACGTGACGGTCGCGGCGCGGCGCGGCCAATCCGGCAATCTACGCCAGGGCAAGCGGGGCAACCTTGATCTGGATCAAGCCGTCCCCGGATGGCCTGCGTACAGTGGGCGCATGCCGCGCGCACAAGCCCTGCCTTCGCCCAGCTGGACCGCTCAGCCACCCCTGCCTGCGGATGCCGGCCCCTGCGAGCCGCAGCTGCTGGACGAACCGGACGAGTGGCAGGCGTTCAGCCGGCGCCTGGACGGCGCGGCAAGCGCCGATGCGCCGCTGTGGGAGTCCAGCGTTGCGCTCCAGGGCATGCATTGCGCCGCTTGCGCGGTCACCATAGAGCGGCTGCTGGGTGCCGTCCCCGGCGTGGTCGACGTCGCCGTGAGCGCCGCGGCGCAGCGCGCCCGCGTCGTCTGGGACGCACAGCGCACGCGACCGTCGCAATGGCTGCAGGCACTGCGCGGCAGCGCGTACCGGGCGCTGCCGCTGCACGACGCCGACGCCAGCGCGCTGCGCCGGCAGGACAGCCGCCGCATGGCCTGGCGCCTGGGCGTGGCCGGGCTGTGCATGATGCAGGTGATGATGTACGCGGTGCCCGGCTACATTGCCGGCGCCGACGGCATGGCGGCCGACACCCGCCAACTGCTGCGCTGGGCGCAATGGATGCTGGCGCTGCCGGTGCTGCTGTTTTCCTGCCAGCCTTTTTTTGCCGCCGCCTGGCGCGACCTCAAGCTGCGACGCATCAGCATGGACCTGCCGGTGGCGCTGGCCATGGGGATCACGTTCACGGTCAGCAGCGTGGGCACGTTCCAGCCTGACGGCGTCTTTGGCCACCAGGTTTATTTCGACTCGCTCACCATGTTTGCGTTCTTCCTGCTGGCCGGGCGCTGGCTGGAGCTGCGCCTGCGCGACCGCGCAGCCGGCGCACTGGAAGCGCTGATGCACCGGCTGCCGCAAGGCGTGCTGCGGCAGGATGCGCGCGGCCAGTGGCAACGCGTGGCGCTACGCCGCCTGCGCGTGGGCGACGTGGTGCGCGTGCTGCCGGGCGAGACCTTTCCGGCCGACGGCACGCTGCTGGCCGGCAGCACCACGGCAGACGAGGCGCTGCTGACCGGCGAGTCCCGGCCCGTGCGGCACGGCCCCGGGGACGCCGTGGTGGCCGGCAGCGGCAACCTGAGCGCCGCGGTCGACATGCGGGTCGGCGCGCTGGGCGGCACCACCCGCTACGCACAGATCGTGGCGCTGATGCAGCAGGCCGCAACCAGCAAGCCGGCGCTGGCGCGGCTGGTGGACCGCGCGGCCACGCCGTTCCTGGTCTTTGTGCTGGTGGCCGCCACGGCCGCCGCACTGCTCTGGTGGCGCATCGATCCCGCGCGTGCGCTCATGGTGGCGGTGGCCGTGCTGGTCATCACCTGCCCCTGCGCACTGTCGCTGGCCACGCCGGCGGCCATGCTGGCCAGCGCCGGCGCGCTGGCGCGCCGCGGCCTGCTGGTGCGGCACCTGCAGGCGCTGGAGACGCTGGCCCGCGTCGATACCGTCGTGTTTGACAAGACCGGCACGCTCACGCAGGACGCCTTTGGCCTGGAGCGCGTGGCCGTGCGCGCCGGCGTCTCGCAGGCGCAGGCGCTGGCCTGGGCCGCCGCGCTGGCCCGGCACAGCCTGCACCCTGCCGCGCGCGCCATCGCCGCAGCCGCGTTGCAGCAGCAGGCAGCGGTGCCCGTCCCTGACGTGGGCGGCGCCACCGAAGAAGCCGGCCGCGGCGTGCGGGGGCAGCTGCTCGGTCCGGATTCGCAGGCGCGGGCGCTGCGGCTGGGGTCGGCCGCATTCTGCGGCACGGCCGCCACCCCGGCCGACGGCCCGGTCAGCCACCTGGCCGACGACAGCGGCTGGATCGCCAGCTTCTACCTGCAGGAGGCCGTGCGCCCGGACGCCCGCGCAAGCGTTGCCGCGCTGCAGCGCGCCGGCATTGCCGTGCACCTGATCTCGGGCGACCAGCCGCAGGCGGCACGGCACGTGGCGCAGCAGCTGGGCATCCGCAACGTGGCGGCTGCCTGCAGCCCGGACGACAAGCTGCAGCGCCTGCGCGCCCTGCAGCAGGCCGGCGCGTGCACGACCATGGTCGGCGACGGCCTCAACGACGGACCGGTGCTGGCGGCCGCGCACGTGTCCTTTGCCTTTGGCCAGGCGGTGCCGCTGGCGCAGGGCCAGTCGGACCTGGTCGTGCTCAACCAGCGGCTGGGCACCATCGTCGACGCGCTGGCGCAGTCGCGGCGCACGCTGCGCGTGGTGCGCCAGAACCTGCGCTGGGCGCTGACGTACAACGTGGCGGCCCTGCCGATTGCCTTTTCCGGGCTCATGCCCGCCTGGCTCGCCGGCCTGGGAATGGCCGCCAGCTCGCTGGTCGTCGTCGGCAACGCGGCCCGCCTCAACCGTGATCAACCCGGAGCCAGCTGATGGACATCCTCTTTTTGCTCGTCCCCGTGTCGGTGCTGCTGGTCTTCATCATCCTGGGCGTGCTGGCCTGGGCCATACACCGCGGCCAGTTCGAGGACCTGGAGCGCGAGGGCGCGCGCATTTTCGAGAACGATTGACCCAGATCAAAGCCGGCCACCGGACTTTGGCCAATACTGGCGGGTTGATGAAAAAGCCCCCAACCAAGGACCTGCTCGCATGACCCCAGCTGGCGCACAAGGCGCAATCTACAACGACAAGGTGATCCGCCAGTTCAGCATCGCCACGGTGATCTGGGGCGTGATCGGCATGCTGGTCGGCGTGATCGCCGCCGCGCAGCTGACCTGGCCCGCGCTCAACCTGGGGCTGCCCTGGACCAGCTACGGGCGCCTGCGGCCGCTGCACACCAACGGCGTCATCTTTGCCTTTGGCGGCACCGCGCTCATAGGCACCTCGCTGTACGTGGTGCAGCGCACCTGCCAGGCGCGACTCATCAGCGACCGGCTGGCGGCGTTCGTGTTCTGGGGCTGGCAGCTGGCGCTGGTGGGCGCGGTCATCACGCTGCCGCTGGGCCTGACCACGAGCAAGGAATACGCCGAGCTGGAATGGCCCATAGACCTGCTCATCGCGGTGGTCTGGGTTGCCTACGCCATCCTATTCTTCGGAACCATCTCGCGGCGCAAGATGCGCCACATCTACGTCGCCAACTGGTTCTACGGCGCGTTCATCATTGCCATCGCGCTGCTGCACATAGGCAACAGCGCGGCGCTGCCGGTGGGCTGGATGAAGTCGTACCCGGTCTACGCCGGCGTGCAGGACGCCATGGTGCAGTGGTGGTACGGGCACAACGCGGTGGGCTTTTTGCTCACGGCCGGCTTCCTGGGCATGATGTACTACTACGTCCCCAAGCAGGCCGAGCGCCCCATCTACAGCTACCGGCTGTCCATCGTGCACTTCTGGGCGCTGATCTTCACGTACATGTGGGCCGGCCCGCACCACCTGCACTACACCGCGCTGCCCGACTGGGCGCAGTCAGTCGGCATGGTGTTCTCCATCATCCTGCTCGCGCCCAGCTGGGGCGGCATGCTCAACGGCATGATGACGCTGTCGGGCGCCTGGTACAAACTGCGCGACGACCCCATCCTGCGCTTCCTCATCGTCTCGCTCTCGTTCTACGGCATGTCCACCTTTGAAGGGTCCATGCTGTCGATCAAGACCGTCAACGCGCTCAGCCACTACACCGACTGGACCGTGGGCCACGTGCACTCCGGCGCGCTGGGCTGGGTCGGGTTCATCACCATGGGGTCGCTCTACTACATGATCCCGCGCCTGTACGGCCGCACGCAGATGTATTCCAAGCGCGCCATAGAGCTGCACTTCTGGATCGCGACCATCGGCATCGTGCTCTACCTGGCCTCCATGTGGATCGCCGGCGTCATGCAGGGGCTGATGTGGCGCGCAGTCAACGACGATGGCACGCTGACCTACACCTTTGTTGAGTCGGTCAAGGCCACGTACCCCTACTACGCCGTGCGCTTCCTGGGCGGCCTCATGTACTTCGCCGGCATGGTCATCATGCTCTGGAACACCTACAAGACCGCCACCAGCGGCCAGGTGCAGCCGGTGCGCATCCCGGCGCTGGCCCCGCAGCAGGCCTGAGAGCTTGAGAAAGAATCCCTCATGCCCGCTTTGACCGCCCAAACCCGCCCACTCCGCGTTGCAAATGCTCGCCATGGCACGGGCCATGCCTGCGCTGTGCGTGTTGATTGGACGGGCTTTGGCGATCCTCTCGGGCGCGATCAATTCATTCTCAAGCTCTGAGCCGTCAACACACCTGGAGCAAAGGCCGACACCATGGCAGAAGAAAAAATCACGGGCCACGCCC
>Ga0172382_10003026_pt1 | contig 27105 bp, 25 predicted proteins | sample Leawel138RmetaG_FD_122245 | JGI IMG/M metagenome (GOLD analysis project Ga0172382, IMG submission 122245) | Leachate microbial communities from a municipal landfill in Southern Ontario, Canada - Leachate well 138R metaG | ecosystem: Engineered > Solid waste > Landfill > Unclassified | place...
CATTGAACTGATACGCGCCCCCATATATTGCAGATAAGGACCCGTATTGCCGTTAAACGAGATCGATTCAGCCGGGTTGAACACCATATCTTTGGTTGGGGTTGTCTGTAAAAGGTAGTAGTTAAGCGCCCCCAAAGCGACTGCCTCACTGGTCTTTTGCACATCGTCTACAGCCGATTCTCGCTCTTTGGTTTTAATCTCGTTTTTAGCTAACTCGGTTAGTTGTTCAAATAGATTGTCGGCATCCACTACCGTCCCTTCACGGCTCTTCATTTTGCCATCGGGCAGATTCACCATCCCATAGGAGAGGTGGTGTAAATCTTTCGCCCAAGTGTATCCTAAGCGTTCCAACACATGAAACAAGACTTTAAAATGGTATTTCTGCTCACTGGCAACCACATAAATCAAGCTATCGAAAGGCCAGTCGGCGTGTCTGGAAATAGCAGTACCAATATCTTGGGTTAAATAGAGACTGGTGCCATCGCTTCTTAGAAGCACTTTTTTATCGAGCTTTATCGCACTCAGGTCAATCCAGATAGACCCATCCTCTTCTTTGTAAAAGACCCCCTCTTCTACCCCTTTGAGGACAGCTTCCCGCCCGAGGAGGTAGGTGTCGCTCTCGTAGTAGTACCGGTCAAAGGAGACGCCTGTCTTTGCGTAGGTTTGATCCAGTCCCTCTAGAGTCCACCTGTTCATTTTCTCCCACAACTCGATAACTTCGCTATCTCCCTCTTCCCACTTGCGGAGCATCTCTTGCGCCTCAAGGATTGCATTGGCATCCTCCTTCTCCCATTGGGAAAAACGGACGTAGTACTTCCCTACTAGATGGTCGCCTTTTAACCCTGAGCTCTCCGGGGTCTCATTATTGCCAAACTTCTGGTAAGCCAACATTGATTTACAGATATGCACCCCTCGATTGTTAATAAGAGAGACTTTGTAAACCTCGGCACCACTGGCTTTCAAGATGGCACTCACACTCTCGCCGAGGGCATCATTACGCAAGTGTCCTAAATGGAGGGGTTTATTGGTATTGGGGCAACTGAATTCGACCATTATCCGTTTGCCCTGGTTCTCGGTGTTGGTACCATACTTTTCTCGCTCTTGCAGGACCTGTGCGTAGAGTCGTTCGGCCAACCTAGCCACATCTATTTTTATGTTTAGATAAGGACCGGCCGTCAGCACTTCCCCTTTAGGCAAGTCTGTGCGCTTAACGAGGCGGTCTTTTAAGACCTGCGCCACCTTATTAGGAGCCATCTTAAGTGCTTTGGCATAGACAAAGAGAGGAAAAGCCAAGTCTCCCATCTCCGGTTTTGGAGGGGTTTGGACACTCAGGTCCCCGCCTTCTTTAAGAACAGTGTTACTGCCGAGGACCTCCAATCCATACGCTTCAAGTTCCTCTTCAACAATATTTTTCCATGACTCCCTAATTTGCTGCATTACTCCGCTTCTCCCTCGTCTATCGTTGTCATCATACGGAGATTTACACTCCTCATCAAGCCGTTGGATCGTTAAATAGCGCTATGGCAGACCTCTGCAGTGATTAAGAGAAAACCACCTAACAGTAATTGTTGGGGAATTACGGATTCTAAAACTTTTGAAAGAGAATTGTAATTAGGGAAAAAGAGGGCTGAAGAGAGGTGAAAATTGGTCATTTTTGACCCGTAGCAGAGAGCCAGAGCCTCTTTAGGCGTGTGCCGCACCCGACATCTAAAACTGAATCATCAAGATTGATGGGTAAATTGCGCCGAATGAGAGTGTATTCGGTTTTTCCAATCCAGGCTCCCCTTTTTTGGCTATACCATGCATCATACTTGGCCGGGTCTTCCACCTTTTTGCCTCCCATCTACTATTTTATTGCTATTCACATTATATTACATCTATAACCTGCTTCGAGGAGTGTATCATGGAAAAAAAAGAGAATCGTTATGCTCACTATTTAGATCACTACTTGGCGAGTTTTGACCGTAGTGGCCAAGCCAACTTTATAAGTTTTAGGCCGATTCCTTCAATGGTCACGATTGAGGGCATCGTAGAAGACTTCATGGAGCTCTTCTATCCGGGGCGCAGCGGCCGTCGGGCCCTCACCAACGATTGTGTACGGGAAGAGTTGGCAAAATTGCTGGAAAAAATTGGGTTGGCCCTCGAGAAGCAAATCTACCTGGCCTTTTACCATACAAACCCCCTGAGCTTAGGGGACGAAGAGGTAGTTCCCTATCAAGAAATCTCCTCCAAGATTGTCGGCGAACTCTTTAGAGCCCTCCCCGACTTAAGGCGAATGATGAAAGAAGATGCCCTGAGTGCCTATGAAGGGGACCCGGCAGCGACCTCAGTGCGAGAGGTGCTAATCGCCTATCCAGGGGTGAGAGCCCTCACAATCCACCGCATCGCCCACTTTTTGTATTTACAAAATGTCCCTTTGGTCCCCAGAATGTTGGGGGAAACAGTCCATAAACAGACCGGCATAGACATCCATCCGGGAGCCGAAATCGGTCGCTGCCTCTTCATTGACCACGGTACAGGAGTCGTTATCGGAGAGACTAGTAAAATTGGCAATCAGGTAAAAATCTACCAAGGAGTGACTTTAGGAGCCCTCAGTTTCCCCAAAGATACCCACGGGGACCTCATCAGGGGGGTAAAAAGGCACCCCACCCTAAAAGATCGAGTGACCATCTATGCCAATGCGACTATCCTCGGCGATATCACAATTGGGGAGAACAGTATAATCGGTTCTAACACATGGATCAGAGAGGATGTTCCAGCCAACCGATTGGTCCAAAACAAAGAGCCTGAGAGCATAACGCGTAAATTAAAGGTCAAAGATGCAGACGGCAAAGAGTGCGGTGAAGCCTCTACTCCCTCCGAATAGAGGCAATATACTCACTAGGAGTCATCCCGGCATACCTCTTAAAGACTTTGCTAAAATAGTTACTGTCGTTGAAGCCCAGTCTGGCAGCTACCTCTTGAATCGATGTGTTGCCATCCTCAAAGTAGAGTTTGGCGATGGCTACCCTCTGCTGACTAACATAAGCCGGGATGCTCATATTTGTCTCCCGTTTGAACTTGCGTGAGATATGGGAGATGTGGGTGTTATACATCTCGCCCAGTTGTGTAATAGGGATGTCTTTGTCGAGGTTAATCACTAAGTAGGTAACTACTTTTTTAATGAGAGGACTGTAACTGTTAATTGTGAAATCTAAGACGGCTTTAGAGTAATCTAGCACAATTTGGTTGTAGAGATGGTCGTTGAGGTATGGGATGGAGACTGCTCGCTCTATCATGATGTGGAATTTGTTAGAAAGCCCGTAAAGGTAGAGACTCTGCAATCCCCCTAACCTAGCAGCATAGCGACAGAGGGCATTAAGCGCTATTAATTCATCCTTGCAACATCTCAAAGCCTCACTGGCACTTGCCTTAGTACAACAAATTAAATCTGGAAAGAGCTTTTTCCTCCTTTCTAAGAGCTCTTCAACCTTAAAAGGGTTACCCCATTGTACATTGTACATTAGCTCTCTTTCAAAATCGTATTTTTGTTCAAGCTGAACCAAGTTTATAGACTCAGGCATGAACCCCTCTCTCTTGGAATTATTTTTTTCTTCCATAAGCCTACCCTTACTTGAAGAATAATGAGAAAGAAGTTGAAAAGCAAGGTCAATTTAATCGATTAAGGCTTTACCTGTTAAAAGAGTACTCTTTTTATCGACTTCAACTCTAACTTTTAATAGATCCCCTCTCTCCACATTGGGAGGTACCCCTATAAGAGGCACTTTGAGGTAGTTTCCGGTTAATCCAAACCACGCCGAGCCCTGTTTTTGTTCAACAATCGCCTCCAATGTCCGTCCTATTTGCCGGTTTTTATAGCGCCTAAAATGGATTGTCGATAAATCGCGCACGATTTTGGCCCGCTCATCTCTGATGCTCTCACTCACCCTGTCTTTGGCTTCCCAAAGGGCCGTTTGGGGCCGCGGGGAGAAGGGAAAGACGTGGAATTGGCTGAACTCATTCTCCCTGTAGAACTCCATAGATCTGCTAAATTCTGCCGCATCTTCTCCGGGCAAGCCGGTAATTACATCGGCAGCAATAAAGGGGTCCTCTTTTACCGCTCGTAGCTCTTTAATTAACTGCTCCACTAAGGCGAGGCTGTAATGGCGGTTCACCCGCTTTAAAACAACCGGAGAGCCCGATTGCAGGGGCAGATGAAAATGACTCTGTATTTTAGCATTGCCACACACCTCTATCAGTTCATGATTTAGTCTGTCGGGCTCCAAAGAGCTGAGACGTAAACGGGTATCGCTACCTGTCACTTTTAAGAGCTCTTTAAGGAGTTTTGCTAAATCGGTTGCACCATCTTGGTAGGCACTGATATTGACCCCGGTGAGGACGACTTCATGAAACCCCTCTTTTTCAAGGACTAGGGCTCTTTTTGCAACCTCTTCCAGACTGAGGCTCCGGGCGGCGCCACGGGCAATTGAGACACGACAATACCCACAGGTGTTATCGCAACCGTCCTGTATCTTCAGAAAAGCCCGGCTATGATAGGTAAAACTGGTCGCTTCATAATCGAACACAGAGGCATTACTTTCTCGGCAAGTGAGGGCGAACTCTGTAAGGGCATCATAAAGTTCAATGTCGCCAATGTGGGATGCGGCGAGAAAGCTTGGTAAGGCTAAGAGGTTGGGCTTATCATCCAAGGAGATTACGACCACTTTGCCAGCTATCTTACGCAATGCATCCCTCTCCATCTGGGCATAACAGCCGGTGATTAAAACCACCCCCGCCTTGGCATACTTTCGGATCATCCGGCGAGCCTTCTGCTCCGCTTTACTGGTGACTGTACAGGTATTAACAATATAGAGATCGGCTTCTGCATTGCCCGCGACAACTTCAAAGCCCTCTTGCGTAAAAGCGGCCGCGATAGCTTCGCTTTCGCACTGGTTAAGTTTACACCCCAATGTATATATCAAAACTCTCATCTATCTAAACTGTCCATTTTCTTGCTCGCTTAGCATCCCCAGAACTTTATCGAGGGACTCTTTTAAGCGGCTTTGCATAGCCGGAGCATAGGGATTAAAGCGTTGTAAGTCGAGGAAGAGTTGTAAAGGGTCGTTACAGGTTTGCTCAATAATTGAGAGTAAGCGCCGGTAACCTAGCGTTGCGATTTGGGTCGGCTTTAAAGCCAATTCGTCCAATACCCGCCCTACGAAGTGCGTCACCCCCTGTGAGTAGGCGGCTTCCCGGTCGTGAGCGTCACAACTCATCTCCAATAAGTTGAGTTCCATCTTTTTAAAAAGGGTGCGCCAAATATCAAACTCAGCTTCCCCTCCTCTAATGGGACAGAACACCATAGGCAACCCTTTAAGGCCATCTTTACCCGAGTCGGGGCCAAACATAGGGTGCGTCGCAATAATATCCACCTGTGGCGAGAGCAACTCCGTCATAATTTTAGCCGGATAAACTTTCACCGAACAGGTATCCATTACCAGAGTCCCCTCTTTAATTAGGGAGGCACTCTCTTTAAGAACCGTTTCCAGCGCCGAAATAGCCACGCAAAAGATGATGGTATCGCACTTAAAGAGCTCCTCTTTAGAGACCAAAATTACCCCTTCAGGGGCCTGTTCAAGTGGGGTGCGGTTAAACCCTTTTATAGTTGCGTAACGGGAGAGCTGCAAAGCCCAAAACTTACCGAACCTCCCCAATCCATAAATCCCTATTTCCATGGGGCCCATCGTAGCATATCGGGGGAACAACTACAATAATCCCGTATTTAACTCATTGTCAAAGTGTGGTATTGTCAAACCTGAGAATATTACCCACAGGAGTTTCAGATGACATTTGCACAAACAATGAAAGAGCGGGCAATCGCTATGCAAAAACGGTTGGTTCTGCCCGAAGGAACAGAAGAGCGGACAGTTGTAGCTGCCAGAAGGATTATTAACGAAAAAATAGCCGCTAAAGTGACCTTATTGGGGAGCTTGGAGGCTGTTACCAAAGTGGCTGAAGGGGCCGGTATAGACCTCAAAGGCATTGAAGTAATCGACCCGCAGGAGTCTGCTTGGCGAGAGCGCTTTGCCCAAGAGTACTATGCTTTACGCCAACACAAAGGGATGAGTGCCGAAGAGGCCTATGCCTCGATTGTCTCCCCCCTCCGTTTCGGTGATATGATGGTACGCTTAGGCGAGAGCGATGCGATGGTAGGGGGCGCCGAGAATACAACGGGTAACGTATTATTGGCCGCTTTCCAAATAATTAAAACTAAGGTGGGGATTAAAAGTGCCTCTTCCTGTTTTGTGATGGCCACTGAGAAGCATGAACTGGGAGCCAATGGGTCGTTTATCTTTAGCGATTGCGCCACTATAGTTGATCCCACCGCTGAGCAATTGGTAGAGATCGCCGAAGCATCAGCCCACTCTTGTAAAACATTCCTCAATGTTGAGCCCGTTATTGCCTTCCTCTCTTACTCGACTAAAGGCTCTGCCAAGGGACCCATGGTCGACAAAGTTACTGCGGCGGTTAAGCTGTTGCAAGATAAACGGAGCGACCTTTTGGCCGATGGGGAATTACAACTCGACGCCGCAATTGTCCGTTCAGTGGGCGAGAGTAAAGCCCCCACTTCTCCTGTGGCCGGCAAAGCTAACGTCTTAATCTTCCCCGATTTGCAAGCCGGTAATATTGGTTACAAATTGGTCCAACGTTTAGCAGGAGCGCAAGCCTACGGTCCAATTCTACAAGGATTTGCTAAGCCAATCAGTGACCTCTCCAGGGGGTGCAGTATTGACGATATCGTCGTTACCAGTGCTATCACATTGGCCCAGGTAGAAAACTAAACGCTAAGGGAATGGTAGAGAGTTGAACTGGATGTTAACAGGGCCTTTAGTGGCCCTACTTGTCTCTGTTGTGATTTTAGTTGACCTCAGTAAAGAGCGCTTTTTCCGACAAAGTGAAAAAAATAAACTCTTTAAAGATTTTACCACTGCGACAGTCATAGTCCATTTAGTAGCACTACTAATCGCTTTTAATGGACACCTATTCTGCTCTCCTCTCTACACCCTCCTTTTGGTAATTTATAACTTACTGCTGGTAGTCACCCTCTATTTATGGCTCCTCTACATCTTAGCGGAAGCTTTTGAAGGGGTCCTCAGGGTCTCTCTTATCTCTAAGCACATGCGGGTTTTTACCGTTTTAATCGTCTTAGCAACCGCGTTGACTTTCCCTTTTAAGGGCTTCTCTGTCCGCCTAGTTGCCCTCCATATTCTCCCGGTTTTCACGCTAATTTGGCTGATTACCCTCTACGCTCTCCTCTATTCCAAGCGGAAACAAATTATCTCTTCGCAAAAGTACCTGCTTCTATTTATCCCCCTTTTACTCACAGTTGGCATCGGTCTTTACCTCTTGAGCGCTCTGGGGATCTTTGTAACTTTGGCTTTCACTTTTGCCCTCCTAACCACCTACCTCAGTACCCTCAACTTACGTCTCACTATTGACCCCTTAACCGAGACCAAAGAGCGACGGCTCTTCGTTAAAGAGCTCCGTAAATTGTTGGATTACAAAAGGGGAGAACAGACCGTAATTATTAGTGACATCGTTCAGTTTAAATACTTCAACCAAAAGTACGGGATTACCAATGGGGACCTCTTGCTCCGCCAAATTGGGGCCTTTTTCAGCTCTCTAGTGGGCAAAGAGAATGTGTTTCGCTATGGAGGGGACCAATTTGCCCTGATCTATGAAGCACACAGTGAAGAGGACTTAAACCGCCTCCTCACTACCATCAACCAGCGCTTTGCTTCTGCCTGGTCCATCAGTGGAGCCTGCCTTAAGGTCGCCATAAAAGTTGCCCTTTTAAAGTTCTCTGAAGAGAAGTTAAATGGCGAAGCTATGATTGATGCTATCGATTTAACCCTCTCGAAGGCCAAAGAGAACAAACTGTCCAATATTACCTATTACAGTAGTGCCATCTCTCAAAGATATGAACGGCAGTTGGGCATTGAAGCCGCCCTTAACCACGCCTTAGAGAATAAGACCGTTAAGGTGGTCTACCAACCAATCATTAATGCCCTCAGCGGAGAAGTTGAGGCGTTGGAAGCACTCGCCAGAATTGATGACTTCCATATCGGTCCCATCTCTCCGGTAGAATTTATTCCGGTAGCCGAGTCAACGGGGCTAATCAACGAGATTACATTCGAAGTTTTAAAGCAGGTGTGTCAACTATCAAGCACCCTTGATAGGTCACACAAAAGTCTAAAAAATATTGCCATCAATCTTTCACCAAGCAATTTGCTTTTACCCAATTTTGAAAAGAGAGCCCTCGCACTCATCAACCTCCACCAAGTGGCTACCTCAAAAATCTGCTTTGAATTAACGGAGTCGCTCTTGATCCACTCTTATGACCGGGTAAAAAGTGCCATGGACTACCTCGCCTCCAAAGGGATTAGCTTTGCACTCGACGACTTTGGCAAGGGTTTTTCTAACCTTGAGAGTCTGGTGCTCCTCCCTTTCTCTACCGTTAAAATCGACCGTAGTATCATTCAGGCGTCTCAGAAAGATTTCACCTATTTAAGTTCCATTATCTTGATGTTAAAGAAAATGGGTAAAAAAATAGTTGCCGAAGGGATTGAAACGGCAGAGTTGGCTGAGTTATTAACCAAAGCCGGGGCAGAGGCTCTACAAGGATTTTATTTCTCAAGACCACTGCCCCCCCAGAAGGTAAAAGAGTTTCTAGAAAGGCAGCACAATGGGTAAAGGCAGAACAATTAATTTACTCGATGCTTCGCACTCCCCGGCAAAAACCATCTGGATGCTGGCTTGGCCTGTAATTTTAGACCAAGCGTTCCAAACAATGGTGCAGTACGTCGATTCGGCCATGGTAGGCTCTCTTGGGGCCGTAGCCACAGCCGCCGTGGCCGCCAATAGCTCTACCATTTGGTTAGTTAACGGCCTTATGTACTCCTTTGGGGTCGCCTTTTCGGTCTTGGCAGCGCGCCAGATTGGAGCCTCTGAGAAAGAGGGAGTTCATCATACTGTACGCCAGGCGCTAATGGCAGCCCTTTTCTTCTCAGTGGTAACCACCTCTCTAATGCGCTCTATAGCTCCCCGTCTACCCCATTGGATTGGTGTAGACCAAGAGGTAGTTCCCCAGGCCGTCTCTTACATGAGTTACATTGCTCTAGCCTACCCTTTTACGATCCTATTCGCCTATCTATCAAATCTTTTGCGCTCTTCAGGTGATACCCGCTCCCCTTTAATCTCAAATATTATCACCAATTTGACCAATATTGTGGGGAACTACTTCTTAATATTCCCCACAAGAAGGGTGCACTTCTTCAACGCTGAGTTCACCATCTATGGGGCCGATTTAGGGGTTAAGGGAGCTGCCATCGCGACCGCCGGAGCTACAGTACTGAGCGCCTTAATACTCTTTGGCGTCCTTATTTTCAAAGACTCTCCATTGAGAACCCCTTTCAGAGGTGTCTCGTGGCGAGTGGATTGGCCTTTGATGAAACAAGTTCTAAAACTGGGGACCCCCTTAGCGCTAGAGAGAGCGGTTCTCTCCTTTGGTCAAATTGTCCTCACCATTTTGGTCACCCATATTTCAACGGTAGCCCTAGCTGCCCACCACTTAGCTATCACGGCCGAATCTATTACCTATATGCCTGCTTTTGGCTTCTCGATTGCCGCCACAACTTTAGTTGCCCAGTCTCTGGGGGCCCAAGAGAGGCAAATGAGTCTAGACTTCGCCCGCAAATGTTTACAGTGGACCGTCGCTTTAATGACGACAACCGGCTTTTTTATGTTCATTTTTGCCCCCCAATTGATGCAGTTCTTCACTAAGGATACCCGCGTCATTGTTTTGGGAGCGAAAGTCTTGAGGATTGAAGCTTTTGCCCAGCCCTTTTTTGCTCTAAGCATAGTTATTGGCGGTATCCTCAGAGGCGCCGGCGATACCAAATGGCCCTTTATTAATTCTCTAATTGGAATGTGGCTGGTCCGCCTAGTCCCCGCAACCCTCTTAATTTTGGTCTTTAATCTTGGTTTAGAGGCCGCTTGGGTTTGTATGGTTGCCGATTTGGTAGTTCGTGGGCTGCTCAACTACTACCGCTACCATAAAAAAGAGTGGCTTACTGCCTGGAAGCATTGAGTGCCCTACTGAGGGTTATCAGAGAATCGAAAGAGAGGTTCTCAGAGCGCTCGTTCTCTGCTATGCCACTCGCCCTTAATGCCTGTAAAACCTCCTCTTTTCCGTTAAGCCTGCCCATCTCCCCTTTTAGGAGGTTGTTACGCACCGTTTTGCGCCTTTGGGCAAAGAGGTCCTTCACCATTTGGAAAAAGAAGTGGCGCTCATTAACAGGAATACGGGGCTGCGCTCTCTTCGTAAAAGTCACCACCGTCGACTCGACATTAGGAGGGGGGAAGAAAACACCCCTCTTTAAGAGCATTAACACCTCGACTTCATAGTCATTCTGGGCCAATAGTGAAAGGGGTGCGTAGAGCTTACTCCCCGCTTGGGCTGTCAAGCGCTCACCCACCTCTCTTTGAAGGGTAAAACTCATCCTTTCCGGTAAACACTGTTCCTCTAAAAGGCGGGCGATACAAACCGAGCCAATGTTGTAAGGGAGGTTCCCACAGATCACATCAGGGGGACCCTCTGTCTGGAATATAGGGGGCCAGGTCTTTAAGAAATCGCCCTCTACTAACTTAAAGCCACGCTCTTCGGGGAAAGCCCTTGTCCTTAAGAGGCGGGCAAAACCGCGGTCTATTTCAAAGGCGGTTACCAGGGCACCCGCTTTGAGCAAGAGATGGGTTAAGACCCCTAGACCAGGCCCTATTTCCCAGACAGAAGCCCCTTTTATCCCCCCTAGACTCTCTATAATTGCATCCCATGCCGGTGGAGAGATTAGGAAGTTTTGCCCAAACTTCTTGTGCATGGCTAAATCCTCCTCTTCCAGAAGTTCAATGATGGCGCGGGGGGAATTGTAGGGAAAATTCCAAATCATAGGTAGCTCTTATCCTTTTCTGAATTACCTGTTTAGCATACTTGAGAAGAACAATTACAGTCAACAAGAGCAAGAGGGCAAGGCACCATGCTGAGCCCGTTGACCATGGTGGATGGCGGGCAGTAAACTCACTACCCCATTGAGCTAAGCGGTAAAACAGAGTGTACAAAAACTCAATAGTTTTACCTAAGCTCATCAGGGGTAAAAAGAGATAGATGAAACCACAGCTTAGAATCGAGAGGGCTAAGAGCGCCAATAGAGGCGAAACAAGGAGGCCAATAGGGTACCATGCGTCAAAGAGGGCAAGCGCTAAAGGGGCAACGGCCAGGGTGGCACTCAGTGTGGTCCCCACTAGATGGGCTACTTTAGGGGGGACAAAGAGGAGGAAAGGGGTGCCGACCCCCTCGGCTAACCAAAGAATGGCGGTTAGACAGGTGTAGGATAACAGAGAGGCAAGTGTCCCTATGGTTGCCGGAAAGAGCAACATCTGGGTAACAAAAGTGAGTGCAAGGGCTTTTTTAACCTCAATATTGGGCTTTATCTGGAGGATAATCACCATAATAAGAGAGCGCACTAAGGAGGCCTTGAACCCTACTACGGTTACATAGAGAATTGCAAAAATCGTGGAGAGCCCCCTTTTACGTCCATTCACTAGATTAAAAAGCAAAATAAGGGTGTGTAAATGCATCCCTGAGAGGGCCAGCACGTGGGCGCAACCGCTGTGAACGACCATTTGTCGCAGCTCTACATTACCACCGGAGACCTCCCCCCATAAAAGTGAGGTGAGCAGTTGGTGTGCCGCAGGCGTTAGGCGCGCGGTACGTTGACTTAGATAGGTTAAAATAGTGCGTCTGAAGCGAATGAAAGGGGAATCATCTTGGGTGAGTTTAACAGCATTACTCAAAAAAACACCACTAGCGATAAAGTACCCTCTACACTCGAGTTGCTCCCCATGATAATACCGCTCCTTACCTTTGACTACACAGAGGACCTCGCCACTGGCGCTACACGCGTCCTTCCGTTGATTTACAGTTTGGGCCAACTGGAGAGTGAAAGTAATATTTCCATTTAGGCTCACCGCTGAATCGCCCTCTACCCTCCCTTTAACGGCACTAACACTCTCTTCATGAAAGCCAAGACGAGGCGTTAACTCCCCACAGAGGGTATTAAGAAGTAAAGACAGGGTCAAAAGAAGCGCTAAAAAGAGGAGCTGTTTAGGCGTTGAGTGTTTTGTAAACAGAGTGAAATTGGCGTAGCACATAAAGGCAAGCACAATTAACCAAGGAGGAAGTGCAGAGCCCTTTAGGCGGTTAACAAGCAAAATTGTGAGCAGGGGCCAGAGGGTCAACTCCGCATATTTCTTCATACCTAAATGAGGTGAAGAGAGCTTTTAATACTTCGCCAGTGCCACCATTAAGGCCAGGAGACTCATGTCGATCTCCCTCTTGAAAGAGACTTTTACCAGTCGTGCCGATAACGCCTCGTCCCCTATTCCCTTTAAGTTGGCCCTCTCTATCTTCCTGTACCACTCAAACAGGCGACTATTGGAGAGCTCAACGTGACGTAAAAGGAGTTCTCTTATCTCTTTGACAACCTCTTTATCGTCATTATTGAGTTTTAGGCCCTTAAGCTCCCCTTTTTTGGTCATTGTTAATTGGTCGGCAATATCTAGAGTATCCAGAGCAGCCATCTCATCAAGGTAGGCCTCCAGGCGACTCAATAGAGGTAAAGTGGTGAAGCTACTGTGGAGGGCATTTTGTTTCAATTCAAGGCGCCGACGAACCGCCAAGTCGCTCTTTTTATCACGCTTAGCAATAAAGGTTGCCGTGGCGGCAGCGGCGCCTAAGCCTAGAATCAATTCATCAATCACGGGGACAGGGTCCCTCACGGCTAATGAGAAGAAGAAATAGACGATGAGGAAGACGAAAGCCGAAATCAACAGCCGGGGAACGTAGCGCCGGTCCATTACCCAACAGTCTACCCCCCGGTCTATTTGGGTGTAAAGGGCATAAAGGGCCCGGTCCTGCTCTTGACTTGTTAAACTGGTCGATGCGTACCAAGTTATAGGGTTTGCAGCCTCCCACTGTGAGGCAAGTTTGGCATCTTCATAAGGGGTTAAAAAGAGGTTCTCTTTATGCGAACGCTGTATGGCGAAACATTTTGTCTCCACGGCTGTTATAATTCTCCTTTAAAGGTAGCAACTCTCTCCTGCATGCGAGGAAGGTATTGTGCTTTAGCCATCCCCCTCGCATCAAAAAAGAGGTAGTACTTAATCTTTGGTTCAGTGCCGGAGGGGCGCACTATCATCTTTTCACCACTGGTAAAATAGATGATTAGCACATCAGCCGAGGGCAATGCGTTTACCCCGCCTTCTAAGAGGTCGGCAACTCTCTCAACAGTGGTATCGGCAAATTTTGCTTTAGGCCGTAAGGCTCTGAACCTCTCCATAATCTGATCCATTTTTTGTTTACCACTGGCCCCCTCATAGGTATAGGAGAGGACAACCTCTCCAAAAAAACCATATTCCTGGTAAATCTCTTCAAGCCTTGCTTGAAGGGTTAACCCCTTCTTGAGGTAGAAGTCCATCATCTCGACCGCTAAGACGGCACTGGAGATGGCATCTTTGTCGCGCACCTCACTAACAGGAAGATACCCAAAACTCTCTTCACAGCCAAACAAGAATTGTTCAGTAGGGGAATCCTCGAGGAGGGCCATCTGTTCACCAATGTATTTAAAACCGGTTAAGACGTCGCGGCAAACGGCCCCTCTTGTCTCGGCAATCTTCCTCACAAGGTCTGAGGTAACAATTGATTTCACCACTACGGGGCGCTTAGTGCCTTTTACTTTATGGTTGAGGAGGAAGTCGACCAAAAGAATGGCTATCTGATTGCCACTGAGCAGTTCATACTCCTCCCTCTCAGGGGTCGTGGGTATGGCGATTCCCAAGCGGTCTCCATCGGGATCACAGCCCAAGACGATATCGCTCCCCTTGCGCTGGGCGAGTTCAATCGCCAACCTCATGGCTTGCGGATCTTCGGGGTTGGGCATCGAGACTGTTGGGAAATTTCCGTCGCTCTCCTCCTGCTCACTAACCACATCACAAGTCACTTTTAAACGGGCTAAAAGGGTTCTAACCGGTAGATTGGCGGCTCCATGCAGGGGGGTAAAGGCGACTTTGACATCACTGAGCTCCCCTTTGGTAGCCTTGAGGACCATGGCGTAATACTCTTCATCGACCTCCAAGGGTACTGTTTTCAACAACTCCTGCTGTTTGGCCTCACTAATGCTCATGCCTCTAATAGAGCCGGGAGTGACAACTGAAATCCGCTCGGCAATTGCTAGATCGTGAGGTGGGGTAACTTGCCCCCCATCACTCCAATAGACCTTATAGCCGTTGTATTTAGCGGGGTTATGGCTGGCTGTTATGACAATTCCGGCTGTCGCCTTGAGGTACCGCAGGGCAAAGGAGAGCATGGGAACCGGTCTCAATGAGTCATACAGATAAACTTTAACCCCATTGGCACACATAGTGAGTGCAGCCTGTTGGGCAAACAAATCGGAGTAGTTACGTGAATCGTAGGCGATAACTACCATGGGGTCGGAGTGTTGGCTCACCAGGTAATCGGCAAAACCTTGGGTAACTTTGCGCACAATGTAGGGGTTGATACGATTAGTTCCCCCGCCAATAATCCCCCTTATGCCCGCTGTACCAAAGCTTAGTGAGGTATAAAAGCGTTCATAGAGTTCTTCATCGGCATTTTCTTCTACAGCATCAATGACTTCCTGACGAAAGTGTGCTTCCCTCTCTGCACGAATATAGTCCTGCGCTTTTTTATAAAGAATTGACCTCTCTTGTGCACTCATAACCATGGAAAGACCCCCTTCCTTAACTCCCCAACCGTATCGTAAAGTGAGCTGCAGCCGGCGGCCAGTAGTGTTTCGCGCGTTCTAAAACCCCATGTAACAATAGCCGATCTCATCTTCGCAGCCTCTGCTGTATAGTAATCCACTTCACTATCGCCGACAAGTAATAGTTGGTTGACTGAGCAGCCCAGTTGTTCACCAAAAGCATAGACTCCCTCGGGTGAGGGCTTAGAAGTATACTCTTTAGCCGCCCCTCTGATGAAGATGAAAGGGTGGTGTCCTAAGAGTCCCCTTATTATGGGTTGGACTAAAGAGTCGGTTTTGTTAGAGAGGACCCCTAGGCTAATGCCGGCTTTGTGCAGATCTGTTAACAATGCCTCTATTCCCGGATAGGGGTGTGAGTGGTCGTAGGGGCTAACTGCATAAGTCTCGATTACAAGCCCCACTAGATGGTTAAGCTGGGGCTCCTCAACGGCTTTACCGGAGCTCTCCAAAGCCAAACGTAAGGCATTTTTCAACCCCCGCCCCACGAATTGCTGACACACTTGGGGAGTAATAGGATCTGCTCCTGTTAGGACTAAAGCACTGTTAATGGCGTAAGTTATATCGCCAATAGTGTCTATAAGTGTCCCATCCAAATCGAAAAGAACCCCTTTAAAAGGTGTAAAATTTAACATAGAGGTAGATTATACCTTATCTGGACAGTTCAAACTAGCCGGGCTATAATCCCTGCTATGTATAAATCAACAATTCGCGCCTGTTACATGGGGATTTTCACCAGCGCCCTGCTTAATAATTTACCCCCCCTCCTTTTTGTTATGTTGATTGGCGACTTCAACTTAACGTTTGAACAGGTTGGACGTCTGGTTTTAATCAACTTCACCACTCAAATAGGGGTAATTTTGACCTCCAGCAAACTAGTAGACCGTTTTGGGGTACGCCCTTTTATTACGACGGCCCACCTTTTTGGATTTGCGGGGCTCATCTTGTTTGCCCTCGCTCCACGCCTCTTCCCTAATCACCCCTATTGGGCCCTCATGATGGCCACTTTCATCTTCTCTCTCGGGGGCGGGCTAATCGAATTCCTCATCAGCGCGATTGTACAAGCCATTCCGGGGGATGCTAAGGCCGCTGCCATGAGCCTGCTCCACTCCTTTTACGCCTGGGGCCTCATTGTTGTCATTGTGGGCACTACTATCATGTTAAACCTCCTAAAGAGTTCCAATTGGCACTATATTGTGCTCCTGTGGTCCATTGTTCCCTTGATAAATTTCTTCAATTTCCTGAAAGTTCCTTTGGCCCCGCCGGTTGCCGATGAGCTACGCACTCCGGCAAAAACCCTCCTCACCTCCCCCTTCTTCCTATTGGTAATGGTGGGGATAGCCTTGGGAGCCTCCAGTGAGTTGGCAATGAGTCAGTGGACCAGTGCTTTTGCCGAGTCGGTTTTAGGCCTCTCTAAAACCATGGGGGACTTGATGGGGCTCACTATCTTTGCAGCCCTGCTCGGTTTTGCTCGCCACCTTTACGGTAAGTATGGCAAGCAAATCGAGGTCTCAACAATCATGTTTTGGGGCGCTACTTTTGCCGCCCTCTGTTATCTAGTTGCCGCCCTCTCCCCTTCGCCAATTCTTTCTCTAATTGCCTGCTCATTCTGTGGTTTTGGAGTCTCCCTCTTATGGCCCGGCTCCCTCTCCTTAGCTGCCGAGCGCTTCCCCAATGCCGGTTCCACGGTATTTGCCCTTTTAGCGGCCGGAGGAGCCGCCGGTGGCGCCCTAGGACCCTGGCTTTTAGGCTTAGTGGCCGACAATGTGCCTCCCACTTTTGCTTTACCCCCACTTAGGGTGGCTATGTTGGTCGGCACTATCTACCCGCTTTTAATGATGGTAGTTTTGGCATCTATCCGTCGTCACCCTTTACCCCGGAGTGAATTTGGGGTTTAATGACTAGCTAAGGAGTTTCAAATGACGAGAGAAGAAGCTGTTGCATTGTACAAAAAATACAATAGTCAAGAAAACCTTTGGCACCATAGTTTAGCTGTAGAGGCGGTGATGCGGCGCTTTGCCCGTGAACTGGGCTACGATGAAGAGTATTGGGGTGTTGTGGGGTTGCTTCACGATATCGACTACGAGCAATACCCTGATCAGCACCTCCAAAAAGCCCCCGCAATATTAAGGGAAGCCGGCGTCAGCGAAGCCACAATCCACTCAGTCCTCACCCACGGTTGGACGATTTGCACCACCGTAGAGCCGCAACATGCGATGGAGAAGGTCCTTTTCACCATCGATGAACTCACAGGCTTGATTACCGCTACCGCTTTGATGCGCCCCTCCAAGAGTCTACTCGATTTAACCCTCAAATCGGTTAAAAAGAAGTGGAAAACCAAAGGATTTTCGGCGGCCGTTGACCGTGATTTAATTGCGCGAGGAGCACAGATGTTAGGCATGGACTTAGACAAGGTAATTGAACTAAGTATTGAAGGGATGCGTAGCGTCGCTAAAGAGCTCAATTTAGCAGGTGAAGAACATAGCTAAAACCTACAAAATTTTGTGCTTTGAAGAAGACTCAGTTGTCGGGGACTCTCTAGTTCACCACGAGGGTCGTTATAACAAAAGCTAGGGTAAAAGCCGCTCACTTAGCGCTACTTGACGCTGTGAAAGGCGAAACCCCTCTGCGTAGCGCCGGCGGCATTGCAGTCCCCTAAACTCTGCCAAAACACGGACACTATTGAGCAAGTCGATGTGGGCACTCTCCATCAAATAATCAAGCTGACTCATGTGGTTGGAAAGGGCTTCCAGCTTGGCCTCAATGGTCTGTGTGATGTCGACAAACTCAAGGGGATTAAATACACCTCCCCCTATCATATCCATCTCATAGAGAGTCACAGCTTTATTGAGGGGAGGGCTCTCACCCTCAACTTGGACTAATGGGGCGTTTTGAAGAGCCCAAAAGACCAACCTCGCTGTCTCCACATGATCACTGTGGTAATCTTCTTCACTGTGGGTGATTATTAAGTCGGGTTGTACTGAACGCACTAAGTTAAGCATTTTGAGGCGGGTAGCTCCCTCTCTACTGTCTAATGCCATATCGTCGATATCGAGGGTGCAAAAAGAGGCCTTAATAACGGCGGCACTTTTCGCCGCTTCAGATAATCTTACCGCCCTTAACTGCTCTTTTCCAATTGAGTGGTGTCCTAGGTTTCCATTTGTAACTGCACACACTACAACGCTATCGCCACGCTCAACACAGCGGGCAAGGGTCCCAAAAGCACAGATTTCCACATCATCAGGGTGGGCCCCAATCGCCAATATTTTCATCCCCTTTCTCCTTTAGGAGCCCCAGCGGTCGTTAATGTCGTCGAGTTCTTGTGTAAACCGACTGACGGCCTCTAATACCCTTTGAGCATCACCGGAGGGCTCTTTTTCCAGCTCAGTGCCCCGAACTTTAAGACGGTTAAAAATGGCTTGTACCCCTGTGAACACTTTATCGAGCTGTTCATAGAGCCCCTTTAGTTCTTCTAGGGCACTCACCCAAAGCTTCTCCTCCTTCGCAACCGGAATCTTATCGAGTAGGAGGTCGTACGACTCACCAACCGTGGGGGCCCAAGCCTTTAAATCGAGTTTAGAACCCAGTAAGCCGGCGAAATAGTGGGCAACACGCTCCTCTCCATGGACAACAAAGACGTGTTGAGGTTTGTTTTGTAGACAGGACAACCACTTTATCAACCCCTCTTGGTCGGCATGTCCACTAATATTGTCTAACTTCTGGATTGCCGCTCTAACTTCAATTTTTTCACCAAAGATTGTTACGCGCTTAGCTCCATCCAAAATTGAGCGACCTAGGGTTCCCACAGCTTGGTAACCGCAGAAGAGGATGGTGCTTTCGCGCCGCCAAAGGTTGTGTTTAAGGTGGTGTTTTATCCTACCGGCTTCACACATACCACTTGAACTGATAATCACAGCTGGTTCTTTACGGACGTTGAGCTCCCGTGATTCGTCAGCGGTGACCGTTGTGACCAGCGAATCAAAAAGGAGAGGATTCTCTCCCCTTTCTATGACGGCCATAGCCTCATCATCAAAATAACCTTCGATGTTGCGTGAGAAAACCTTCGTGGCTTCAATCGCCAAAGGGGAGTCGAGAAAAACCGGTAAGTGGGGAATCTGCGGTAATAGGTTGTTAGCTTTGATGTAGCGCAGCAGATAGAGGAGTTCTTGTGTCCGGCCTACGGCGAAAGAGGGGATGACAACATTGCCTCCCTTAGCAAAAGTTTCACCGATTATCTTGGCAAGTTGTTTGGCACGCTCTAAGGTGGCCTCTTTTTGGTTGGCATAAGTTGGTCCGTGATGCAGGCGATCCCCGTAGGTAGACTCCATTATGATGAAATCACCACTGGTGAAACAGACGGGGTCTTCGATAATTGGTTGGTCGAGGTTGCCAATGTCTCCCGAGAAGATAAGATGGCGACTCTCTGGGCCTTCCTTAAGCCACACTTGGATGGATGAAGAGCCCAAAAGATGCCCGGCATCGGTGAACTCCACCTCTATCCCCTCTGTAAGACTAAAACGTGCATTGTAGGGGTGCCCTTCAAATTGTTCTAAACTCCTGTGGGCATCTTCCACGGTGTAAAGGGGCTCAACTGCCGGCAATCCCGCCCGTTTGTTTTTCCGGTTGAGCCATTCACTCTCCATCTCTTGGATATGGCCACTGTCGGCCAACATTATGGAGCAGAGGTCGGCAGTTGCCACGGTTGAGTGAATCGCCCCCCTAAACCCCTCTTTAACCAACAGGGGGATCCTTCCGGAGTGATCGATATGGGCATGGGTCAGCAATACGTAATCGATATCGCTCCCTTTGAAGGGCAGCTCAACACCCAAGCTCTTAACATCATTGCCCTGTGGCAGACCACAATCAATTAGAAACTTTTTTGAGTTGCTCTCAACTAAGATACAACTCCCAGTCACCGCCCTGGCTGCCCCTATAAACGTCAATCTCATCGTTAACTCCTCAGCTAAAGACCAATTTATTCTTCCCGTTACTCTTAGCACTGTAGAGGGCGCTGTCGGCGCGGGAAAGGAGGGTATAAGCATCGAGGCCATCTATACCGGAGATGGCTACCCCCATGCTACTTTTAACACTAATAGTTTTTTTGCCGATGGAGACTTCCAAAGTTTCAATCGCCGCAAAAAGCTTTTTCGCCAAGCTGTAGTAATCTTCTTCGCCATCCAAGTTGCGCATAATTACGGCAAATTCATCACCCCCGAAGCGGGCTAACGTGTCGTTACGACCAATTGATTGACCGATAGTATTTACCAAGGTTTTTAAGACTTGGTCCCCATCAAGGTGTCCCCAGTGGTCGTTAATATCTTTAAAATCGTCAATATCAATGATGCCGATGGCAACCCTATCCCCCGATTTATAGCACTGTAGCAAATCCCCTTCTAAGAGCTTCATGAAGTTGCTTTTATTCATGATACCGGTCATATCGTCCACATGGGCCCTGCGACGAAACTCTAGGAAGTTCTTGGACAGGAATAGACTCACAACCCCTATTAACAGCGGGAGGATAAACCTTAAAATAACTATTGCAAAGAGGGTTAATGCCCTAGTCGATTTTACAAAGAGGGTCCAATAGAGACTGCTGTAGGAGATTGTGTAAGATGTCCCCTCAACTAACTGTCCATCACCGTAAAAGACCTCCCCTCCACTTGATAGGTAGTAGGCTAAACCGGTCATCAATTGTCCAATCTGCATCTCTTCCAAGATGGCCTTTAAGCTTAAATCAACTTTCAAATAACCCCACACCCGTGCCTCGTGGGGGGCATAGATAGGGTGGAATCCTGTCAAAATTAATTCACCTTGACGCCCTTTGGCAGGGCCCGTAAAAATATGGGTTTTACCGGTAGGGATATTGACCTTAACCTCGTGTGCCCGTAAAACTTGGAGGTCTCTGAAATAGTGGTAGCCTTGGGCAAATATCTCCCTGTAGTAGGCGATATCTGCCTCCTTTAGCATCCCTTGGCTATCTATATCGTGGGTAAAGGTAGTTGTGAGGAGTTTTAAGTTGGTCGACTGCTGTAGCAGGATAGACTCGAGGCGTTCATTTAAAGTCTCGACAATCTGTTCCATTTTAATCCTCTTCTCCTCTACTTTTTGGTTAATAAAGCGACTAGAGAGGAGGAAAACGACCAAAGTGACACAGAGGGCTATTATTAAGGCGAGGATTAACTCTTTTTTAGTTGTCCCCAAAGGTTACCTCCTTGAGGGATTCAATTACAGCCCTAATCCAACAAGAGGCTTAAAACCTCATCTGATGAGCTCGCTTTGCTCATCAGTCGTCGCATCACCGGGCTTGCTGTAGCCCGCGCAATTGATGCCAAAAGTTCTATGTAGGCACTCGACTCTTTTTCCGGTGCTAATACCAAGAAAAAGAGTTGTGATCCTTTACCATCTTGAGCTTTAAAATCGACCGGTTCAGGGCTAATACCCATCACCAAAGCAATCCTATCGACAGCGGTTGTTTTGGCATGGGGGACTGCCACCCCATCGGCTAAGCCGGTGCTTCCCAAAGCTTCACGGGCTAACACCGCACCGAGAATCTCTTCCTTTTTATAACTGGGGCGGTTCTTGACCAATAGGTCAACCAGTTCCTCGATTATGCCATTCTTGCCCTTAGCTTGTAGAGGCACCTTTATATATTCTTTCGCTAAAATCTCAGTAAGTGTCATTTTCTACCTCCACTTGAATATTTGGGATCGCTTCAAACATCTCCCAAATCTGGTCATTGTCACGTACAACTAAAACCGGACACGGGGCTGTACGCATCATCCTGTCAGTTTCACTGAGCAGTTCATCCCTCCTACTATGAATAGCAGAAATCCCGCCCAAAACCAATAGGTCAATTTTATGCTTCTCTAAGTAGTTGCGCACCTCGGTGTTGACACTACCTGAACTCTTTACGGTTTTGACTTCAATTCCCTTTTGGCGTCCCAATTCTTCAACGTGTCGTAAGTAGCGCCCGGCATCCTCTTCAATATCTCTAAGGTACTCTTGCTCCTCGATATCTAAAAAGATGCGAGCCTTAACTAAATCTTGAAGTGCACGGGTGTTGACGACGTAAATTGCCGTCAATGATGCCTGTAGTCGCTTTGCTAGAGCTATAGCCGCCATAGAAGCGGTGACTGAGTCTTCCGAGCCATCAAGATAGACCAGTATCTCCTTAAAAGGTTCACTCATACCTTACCCCTTTCCATCCTATTCTTTACCTGCTTCAACAGCATAAAATTCTCCCGCTCAGCCTCCTCTATCCTACTTTGAGTGTAGGCGAGAGTCTCTTTTAAATCGGGGATAACTATTTTTTCTAAGGCATTAACTTTCCGGATGGTCTTCTTGACCTCTTGTGCCAGCCTCATAATCGAAACCTTTAATTCGGCCAACCGTCCCATCAAGCTAAGAGCCTCTTGGAACTCCTTGAGGGTCTCTTCAACCGACAATGTAGTCCCTTCAGGGGAAAAGTAGGGACCATTGGCTGAAAAAGAGGTCTCTACGCGGGGAAGATGAACTCCCATTACTTTCCGCTGGGAGAGCTCAATTGAGGTATCTATCCTGACCGCCCCAAAAAGGTTGGCAACTCTAAGTCTACCCATCTCCATCACGGTGTGTTGTAAACTCTCCCCGGCCCTGCCTAGGGCTTTGTCGACTCGGCTTTGGTAATCAACTGCCTGGTCAACCAAGGTTAAGAGTTCAACCACTAAAATAGAGCGTTTTTGATCGAGTAACTCGTGCCCTAACGTGGCAAAGTGGAGTTCGTCCGAGAGTTTGAGGAGGTTACTCCTTGTAGGGGCAACATTACGTTTCATCCATCCTCCCGTAATAGGTATTGATCTCCTCTTCAGTGACCCTCTGCAATTCTTCAGGTGGTAGCTCTCCCAAAGCCCGCCAAGCTAGGTCAAGGGTCTGTTCTATTGAGCGGTTTTCGCTAAAGGTTTGGTTGACAAATTTACGCTCAAAAAAGTTTCCAAACTCTAAGTATTGTTGATCCAGCGCAGTCAGCTCCTCTTCCCCAATAACGGAAGCTAGGTTTCTAACGTCTTGAACGTGACTATAAGAGGCAAAGAGTTGGTTGGCTAAATGGGGATGGTCTTCGCGCGTCATCCCCTCGCCGATACCATCTTTCATTAAACGGCTTAAGCTCGGCAGTCCATTGATGGGGGGATAGATACCCCGACCATACATCTCACGGTCAAAAACGATTTGTCCTTCGGTGATGTACCCGGTGAGGTCGGGTACCGGGTGACCAATATCGTCGTTGGGCATTGTCAAAATAGGCAACTGTGTAATTGAGCCCTCTTTGCCAATTATTTTCCCAGAGCGCTCATAGAGCTCAGCCAGGTTGGAATAGAGGTACCCCGGGTACCCTTTGCGACTGGGAATTTCACCCCTTAAAGTTGAAATCTCCCGCAATGATTCGCAGTAGTTTGTCATGTCGGTCATTATCACCAAGACATGCTTGCCCTTGTTAAAAGCGAGGTGTTCGGCCAAAGTGAGCGCAGTGCGTGGTGTGATAGTCCTCTCAATAGAAGGGTCGTCAGCTAGTGACAAAAAGAGGGCAACATCCTCAAGGACTCCCGATTGTTCAAAACTGTCGATGAAGTAACGCGCTACATCGTATTTAACCCCCATAGCTGCAAAGACGATGGCAAATTCCTGACTCTCACTCAAAACTTTTGCTTGGCGGGCAATTTGTGCTGCCAATTGGTTATGAGGCAAGCCATTGCCACTAAAAATTGGCAATTTTTGCCCTTGAATTAGAGTGGTGAGCCCGTCGATAACCGACACCCCAGTCTGAATAAAATCACGAGGGTATTCACGGGCGGTAGGATTAATGGGCAGGCCGTTAACGTCTAACTCTTCATCCCCGTGGGGAAGTGCACCCCCGTCTCGCGGGTGACCTAACCCATTCATAACCCTGCCGAGCATCTGTTCTGTCACTGGGAGGGTTAAAGGTTCTCCCATAAAACGGACACGCGTGCTGGGGAGGGTTAATCCACTGGTCCCTTCAAAAACTTGTACCACGACCACCTCATCACTGGTGTCTAAGACCTGCCCTGTACGCATCACTCCCCGATTATCGATACACTCTACCAACTCTCCGTAACCAATGGGGTGGGTGTTACGGACATAGATAAGGGGACCATCAATTCGGCTTGCCCCCACATATTCGCGACCACTGAGGAGTGCTTTATCGAGGGTTTGAATAGTTTTAGCGCTCTTCATAGATCCCTCCCAGTTGCCGCATCGACCGCTCTAGGCGTAGAGCAATCTGGTCGAGTTCACTTAGATCATCATTAGGAATGCTAAAGCGCATTCTCGCGATATCTTGGACGACTTTTAGTCGTCTAATTTTAATCATTGTTACCCCTTTGGTAATAGCGTCTGAGCCCAATTTCCAATAGTCTAAGATTATCTGGAGCATCTTAAGTTGTTTACCCACCGTACTGTAACGATCGATATCGTCGAAGGCATTTTGTTGCAGGAAAGCAGTTTTAAAGAGGCGACACACCTCTAAAACAAAGTTTTGACTATCGGGGAGGGCGTCGGGGCCTACCAGTTTAACAATTTGTTGGAGTCTCACTTCCCTTTGAAGGAGTTCCATAATTTCTTGACGACTGTCCACCCAAGACCCTTCTCCCTGCAGTTGCCACCAAGGGGCGACTTCATCGACATATTCAGAGTAGGAGTCTAACCAGCTGATTGCCGGGTAGTGGCGGGCACTGGCTAAAGCGCGGTCCAGTCCCCAAAAACAACGGACAAATCGTCTGGTGTGCTGGGTGACCGGTTCAGAGAAATCTCCGCCCGGCGGGGAGACGGCGCCAATGATTGAAACCGACCCCTCTACCCCACTGAGGGTCTCCATATAACCGGCTCTCTCGTAGAATTGGGCAATTCTGGTGGGCAAATAGGCAGGAAAGCCCTCTTCGGCGGGCATCTCTTCCATCCGTCCCGAGAGTTCACGTAACGCTTCAGCCCAACGGCTGGTGGAGTCGGCCATTATGGCTACATGGTAGCCCATGTCACGGTAGTATTCGGCAAGTGTGACTCCGGTATAGATACTCGCTTCGCGTGCCGATACCGGCATGTTTGAGGTGTTTGCTATTAAGATAGTCCTCTCCATTAGAGAGCGACCCGTGTGCGGGTCAATGAGGTGGGGAAATTCTCGTAATACGTCGGTCATCTCGTTACCCCGCTCACCACAGCCTATGTAGACAATTATATCGGCATCGCACCACCGGGCAATTGAGTGCTGTGTCATCGTTTTGCCCGTTCCAAAACCACCGGGGATTGCAACTGTCCCCCCTTTGGCCAAGGGGAAGAGCATATCGATGACCCGTTGTCCGGTAATCAGGGGGATCGTTAAAGGTTTACGATTGGTAGAGGGCCGGGGGACTCGAATAGCCCATTTATGGTACATTTTGAGGGGGATCTTTTTCCCATCGAGGTCCTCTAAAACACATATCTCTTTTTCGACCGTGTAGAGGCCTGCCTTAACTGTTTCAGCTACCTTATAAGGGCCACGCCCCTCTAAAGTAGGTGGAACTAATACGCGGTGCTCTACTCTGGCACTCTCTTGAACAAGACCAATGACCTGCCCAACTTTAACCGCTTCCCCTTTTTTGACGGTTGGTTTGTATTGCCACTCTTTTTTGCGGTCGATTGCATCGGAGGCGACTCCGCGCTGAATCGTATCACCACTTAAATCTTTGATACGCTCCAAAGGGCGCTGTATACCATCATAAATAGTCCCAATCAGACCCGGTCCCAATTCTACGGACAAGGGCATATTGGCACCGTAAACGTTATCTCCGGGGGAGATTCCGGTAGCCTCTTCATAGACTTGAACGGTAGCTTCCCCACCGTCGAGTTTGACCAACTCCCCTATTAAGAGCTCTTCTCCAACATGGACCAACTCCATCATCATGGCGTCAGTCACCCCTTTGATGGTGATTACCGGTCCATTTACCCTTTTAACTTGTCCAACTATTCTTTGTGGCATGGCTCTCCTTCCATCAACTCCTTTAAATCACGATCGTGGCGAATTAGGCGGGTAGTCACTTGATTATTGTAGGCTACTTTACCATCGAGAGAGGCCACTTCAATGCCCTGACCGGTTAAAATCGCCCCTCCAAGGTGGAGTTTTACCTTTTTGCCAATCGCCTTTTTAACTAACTCTTCAGCTTCTCTCAACATGGTCTCATCGATTTTTTCTTTAAAAGAACAGTTTACGCGTGCCTCATCGCGGTCTAGACCAATCGCGGCTTCCCCAATCCACTCAACCAATACTTGTCGGTAGTGCTCTTTACCAATCTCGCCCTCCATCATTTGGGCTGTCTGGGCTAAAACTTTTTGTCTGAGCCGTTCACTTAAAGAGACGCGGTATTTGCGCTCCAGACTCCGCTTAGAGGACTCTTCTAACCGTTGGATCTGAACGAGCCTCTTTTTAGTAGCCGCCTCTTCCTGTAAATTAAACTCTTTGATTTTTTGCGCCGTCGCCGATTTGATAGTTTCAACATCATTGGCCGCATCTTTTAAAATTCGGGCCGCTTCCTTGTGGGCTGCTTCGATAATCCCTGAAAATAGTTGTTTAGTAGCTTCTTCACTCATAGAGCAACCCCTATAGCTTTATTGACAAGTGCACGCAAATCACGTGAGACGCCCCCACTCATCCGGTTTGGGATTTCAACGATCAGAGGAAAAGTTTCACTAAAAATATAATGGTCAACCACTTCTCGCACCATATCAGCAATATCTTGAGTGATGATGATAATCCCATTATCGCGGTCTTCAAGGGCTTTATTTAAGACATTATGAGCCTCTTCAGCACTTTTTACCACCGCTCCGTTGGTCCCGACTAACGAGAACCCGAGGACCGTATCTTCATCACCAATCACGAAATAGCGCATTGGTCAAACTTTCCCTAAAATCATCAGTGCCGTAATGAAACCAAAGACGACCAAACCTTCTGCCAAGGCGATAAAAATTAAGGCTTGAGCGCCAATTTCGGGCTTCTCACTCACAGCAACCATAGCAGCCGCACCAACGTGTGAGATGGCAAAACCGGCGGAGACGGCTCCAAAAGCGAAAGCTATGGCAGCGGAGATGACGGCCCACATAATATCCTTGCTACCGCCGGCACTCTCACTCACATTGCTCTCTGCAGCAAAAATTGGTGGGGTAAAAACAAAGCCCGAGATGATTAACAGCA
>Ga0172382_10003027_pt1 | contig 27101 bp, 24 predicted proteins | sample Leawel138RmetaG_FD_122245 | JGI IMG/M metagenome (GOLD analysis project Ga0172382, IMG submission 122245) | Leachate microbial communities from a municipal landfill in Southern Ontario, Canada - Leachate well 138R metaG | ecosystem: Engineered > Solid waste > Landfill > Unclassified | place...
CACGGGGAGCACGGGGGAGAAAGGGGGCTTGTCTATTTCTCAGCCTCCTGGGCGGGCGACGAGTGGGGGGCGTGAGCGGAAGCGTGTGCTCGCAATACAGCCAGCTCTGCGCCACGGGTGCTACCGTGTTCCACTCCGCTCACGGCATTTTGCCCATGAATATCCCCGTGTTCCCCGTGTCCCCCGTGGTTGAAATCTTTTGTGCGGGCCAGGTGGATGGCACTGCGCGACCAGCCGCCGCGGCATTTGAGTACCTGCACCACGAGTGCGTCGTCGCCCGGGGCGAGGGCGAGGCGCAGGGCGGCGGGGGAGGCGTGGCGGGCGGCGTGCGTGGGACGGAACAGGAAGCCGAGGGTGTCGCCTTCCTCGGCGGCCAGTTGCAGGCGGCGCAGGGCGCGATCGTCCGCGGCCTCGGGCCAGGCCAGCACGGCGGCGCAGGCGCCCGAGCGCAGGGCCTGCTCGGTCGCCCACAGGCACTCGCGCGCGGAGGCCTCCACGACCAGTAGATGGGCCAGGCACAGGCCGGCCGCGGCGAGGGCCGGCGGGTAGGGCAGGTAAGGCGCGCCGATGCAGGCGATCCAGTGCTCCTTCTGACTAAGGGTGGCGAGTGCAGGCATGAGCAGACTCAACTCGCCGATGCCGGGCTGCATGGGAAAGAGTTCGGTGAGGGCGCCCACCGGCCAGCCACCCCCCGGCAGGCATTCATCCAGTGCGACGTGGCCCGTGGCGACGTGGCCGGTATGTTGTGGCGAGCGGTTGCCGCGCCATATATCGGCACGCTGCAGCAGCGTGTCCAGATCGCCGGAGGCCAGTGCGGCGCCCGTCTTGGCGGAACGGTGCAGGGACCGGGCGGTGTTCATGGCGGCTCACAGGGGTTTGCCATTGCGCAGGATGCCTACCCCCAGGCCTTCGATGACCAGCGGGGTGGTGGCGAGGTCCACTTCGATGGGCTGGAATTCGGGATTTTCAGGCAACAGCAGCACGGTGCGCCGACCCTGGCGGCGAAAGCGCTTCACGGTCACCTCGTTATCGAGGCGCGCCACCACGATCTGGCCGCTGCGCGCTTCCTGCTGGCGGTGCACGGCGAGCAGGTCGCCGTCCAGGATACCGGCATCGCGCATGCTCATGCCGCGCACCTTGAGCAGGTAGTCTGCCCGCGGCTGGAACAGGCCCGGGTCCAGGGGCAGGCGTTGATCGATGTGCTGTTCCGCGAGGATAGGCCGGCCCGCGGCCACGCGGCCCACCACCGGGATGCCCAGCTGCGGCAGGCGGATGCCGCGGGAGGAGCCGGGGATCAATTCGATGGCGCCCTTGCGCGCCAGCGCCCGCAAGTGCCCTTCGGCGGCGTTGGGTGAGGCAAACCCCAGGGCATCGGCGATCTCGGCCCGGGTGGGCGGGTAGCCGGTTTCCTCCAGGTGTTCACGGATGAGGTCCAGGATTTCCTGCTGTCGCGCGGTGAGCTGGGACATGGCATGCAATGGCTCTGACATGGATGAATATACAGTAGTGGAGGGACGGGTGGCAGTGCAAGGGCTTATGCCACACGTCCGGAATCGGAGAATGACTTTTCCACCGAGCGACATCCGGAGATTACGCCAGCAGAAATTCACGTTTTTCTTGAGCGATTTTCTGCGGATTCCTTCCTGGCCCTCTCGCGTACTCGGCTATAGTTGGTCCCGATGGCGATTATTCGGCAATGGATTTGCCGCACGTTTACGGATGATTCAGGCGGCTTCACCGAACATAGGGATACTGTGGATGCCCATCGGAACAAGGGCCCGAACATGATCCGAACGCGTGATCGCACTCGGTGGACGCGAGAGCGGTGCGTGATGACGGGAAGCCCGCCGGATCCGCAACCGAAGGAGCGACCATCGTGAGCCTACCAGTCCGGATCGTCCTGGCAGATGCACATCCAGTGTTGCGCATAGGTTTCAGGACGCTCGCGAAGGAGTGGGGAGACGTACAGATTGTTGGAGAGGCCGAAACCGGCGAGCAGGCGGTCGATCAGTTCACCAGGCAAAAGCCCGATGTGCTGCTGCTCGACATGGGTATCCCCGGTATCGGCGGCATGGAAACCATCCACAAGATCATGGCGCGGGAGCCCAAGGCGAAGATCCTGGTGCTCAGCTTCCATGAGAACGCCATCCTGGCCGACAGGGCCTTGCGCGACGGCGTGTTCGGCTACATCAGCAAACGTTGCGCGAGCGAGAATTTCCATCGCGCCATCCTGCAGATTTCCCAGGGCAAGAAATACATCGATGCGGAGATTGCGCAGGAGATTGCCCTGCAGCAGGTGACGGGCGGCAGCAAGCCGTTCATGAATCTCACCGAGCGGGAATTCACCGTATTCCTGATGCTGGCCGAAGGGCGCAGCACCTCTGATGTTTCCAAGGCTCTGCACCTGTCACCCAATACCATCAACACCCATTACCACCACATCAAAAACAAGCTCGGCGTGAGCAGCAAGGCCGAGATGACCCGCATTGCCATACGCCACAACCTGTTCGAAGCCTGAACAGTCACGGCCGGGGCTTGTGGCCTGAAAAAAACGGCCACCCGCGAGGGTGGCCGTGATTTGGATCCGCACCGTTCAGTGGTCGGGACAGGCTCCCTTGCAACGCCCGGGGATGAGGCTCAATATTGGCCGCGCAAATGCGCGAGCAACAGCTCGTTACGGCGCAGGCGTTCGATGACCTGACCCAGCGCCTCACGATGGCGGGAACTCTCCGGCGCCTTGCGGATGTCCGCAAGCCGGGCTTTGCAGTAGGCGATTTCCCCGAGGATAGGCTCTTCCACAGCGGTCGGTGGGCGGATTGAACGTGCCATGGCCATCTTGTGCTGCCCTCCGGTTGCGTCAGTCAAACACGTCGGTAAGCGTAGACCACTAATGTCCCGTAGGAGCTCACGGGTGGGATGGATGCCCTTCCAAGCACAGCGGTTGACGAACCCGCACCCGCCTACCAGTCGGTGCCTGTAACCGCGCGTCCGGCAAACCACAGGCAGGGGCCCACCAGGTAGGCCCCATGCTTTCCAACGGCAGGCCGTTAGTGAAGCCGCATCCATGACCCTGCCGGGGGCAAATGTCGGTCCGGGAAAACCCGTTATACCGTAGCGAATGGAGCATGCATGGGAGCATGCAGCTGATGTCTCACACTTGCTTGTTAAGGTTTGACGCATTTAAAGTAGGCGCCCAGACCTAACAATCCAGGGTGTGAGCATGATAACTGCCGCACAGATACGGGCCGCCCGTGCCCTGTTGGGCATGGATCAGCGCAGCCTCGCGGAGGCGGCCGGCCTGTCGCTGCCCACCATTCAGCGCATGGAGGCCAGCTCGGGTCAGGTACGCGGCAACGTGGAGTCGCTGGTGAAGGTCATCGAGGCCATCGAACGGCGCGGCGTGGAGCTGCTCGGCGACGGAGTGGCAAGTGCCTCAGGGGGACGGGGGGTGCGGTTCAAGACACCGGAAAACGTATGATCATGAGTGCTGCGCTGTCGCTGGTCTTGTTAGCGGTGGTATTGGCGCTGGCCTCGTCCGCGGCATCCCTGTTCGCGGCGCGGACCCCCACCGTGATACGTCTGCTGGCCATGCCCCTGTTCTGCCTGGCCGGTATGGCCGCCCTGGCCGGTGGACTTTCGGCACTCCTGAACGGTGACGCCATCACCGCTACCTTGCCACTCGGCCTGCCATGGCTGCCCTGGCGGGTACAACTGGATGCACTTTCCGGGTTTTTCCTCGCCATCATCGGCGTGGTGAGTTTCGCCGTCGGCATCTACGGCCCCGCCTATGTGCGTGGTTTCGAAAAGGGCCGTGACTCACTGGTGGCCCTTGGCGGGTTTTCCGGACTGTTCCTCGCCGGCATGATGACCGTGGTGCTCGCCGCCGACGCCTTTCTGTTCATGGTGGCGTGGGAGGTGATGTCGCTCTCCTCCTATTTCCTGGTCGCCTTCCAGCACGACAACGCCGCCAACCGCCGCGCGGCCTTCCTCTATCTGCTCATGGCCCATGTCGGCGGGCTTGCCATTCTGCTGGGTTACGGGGTGCTGGCCTCATTCGGTGACGGCTTCGCCTTCGACGCCATGCGTGCGGCAACCCTTTCACCGGCGTGGGCCAGCGTAGCCTTCGCATTGGCCTTCCTCGGCTTTGGTATGAAGGCAGGCCTGGTGCCGCTGCACGCCTGGCTGCCCGAGGCCCATCCCGTGGCACCGTCCCACATCTCGGCCCTGATGTCCGGGGTGATGCTCAAGGTGGCGGTGTACGGTTTCATCCGTTTCGTGTTCGACCTGGTGGGCGAGCTCCAGTGGCAATGGGGCGTGGCGGTGCTGGCCATCGGCTGCATCTCGGCCCTGTTCGGCGTGCTCGCCGCCCTGATGCAACGCGACCTGAAACGCCTGTTGGCGTATTCCTCGGTGGAGAACCTCGGCATCATCTTCATCGGCCTGGGACTCGCCCTGCTGTTCCTGAGCACAGGCCACAGCCTGCCCGGGGTGCTGGCCTTCATCGCCGCCCTTTACCACGCCCTCAACCATGCCCTTTTCAAGGGGCTGCTGTTCCTCGGCGCCGGCGCCATCCTGCACAGCAGTCACGAGCGTGACCTGGAACAGATGGGGGGATTGCTGCGGCGCATGCCCTGGACCGGTTTCCTGTTCCTCGTGGGGTGCATCTCCATCGCGGCGCTGCCGCCCTTCAATGGCTTCGTCTCCGAGTGGCTGACCTTCCAGTCGGCACTCCGGGCCTGGCAGTTCGACAGCGGTGTGCTGCGCAGCCTGGTCCCCATCGCCTCGGCAGTGCTGGCACTCACCGGCGCCCTGGTGGCGGCCACGTTCGTGAAGGTCTATGGGGTCGCCTTTCTCGGCCAGGCCCGCAGCCGGCACGTCCGTCACGCCCGGGCGGTGCCTTTTGGCATGCGGGCCGGGCAAGCAGTGCTGGCCGCGTTGTGCCTGCTCATGGGTGTGATACCCACCGGGGTGATCGGCGCACTCAATGCCATTCCCGAGCAACTGCTGCACAGCGGCCTGCCTCAGGCCGTATCCCATAACTGGCTCAGCGTGAACCTCGCCGCCTCCAACAGCGCCAGCTACAGCGCACCGTTGGTAGCCGTGTTACTGGCGCTGATCGTGGCCGCTGTGGTCTGGGTGCTGCACCGTGGACCGGTGCGCCGGGTGCGCCGCTGCGATGCCTGGGACTGTGGTTTCGCACCGCCGGGCAATCGCATGCAATACACCGCCACCGCCTTTGCCCAGCCCATCCGGCGTGTATTTGCCCACCTGTTCCTGGTGGATGAGGCGGTGGTGCCGCGCAACGACGGCGGCCAGCGCTATCAGCTCACCATCGGCGATCGTACCTGGGGCATCTTCTATCTGCCGGTGGCGCGCTGGGTGGAGGCCGCTTCGCGTCGCGTGGTGCGCCTGCAGTCCGGCAACGTGAGGCTTTATCTCGGCTGGACCTTGCTCACTTTATTGGTGCTGCTATGGATCATCTCCTGAACGCAGCCGCCCCCGTCGCGGCTGTCCTCCAGGCAATGCTGTACGCCGCCGCGGCGCCGTTGCTGGTGGGCTGGATCCGCAAGGTGAAGGCACGGCTGCAGAACCGGCGCGGACCATCGGTTCTGCAGCCGTACCGTGACCTGCGCAAGCTGCTGGCCAAGGAAGTGCGGGTGGCACACACGGCTTCACCGCTGTTCCGTGCTGCCCCGTACATCGTGTTTGCCGCCACCTGGCTGGCCGCCGCCACCGTGCCGCTGCTGGCCGTGAACCTGCCCACTGCCGCCTTGGCCGATATCATCGTGCTGGTGGGACTGCTGGCGCTGGCGCGGTTTTTCCTGGCCCTGGCCGGCATGGACGTGGGTACCGCCTTCGGTGGCATGGGTGCCTCCCGCGAAATGCTGGTTTCGGCCCTGGCCGAGCCGGCAATGCTCATGGCGGTGTTTACCCTGGCCATGACGGCCCACAGCACCAATCTCGCGGGCGTGATCGATTTCCAGTTGAGCAACGAGTTCGCGCTGCGGCCGTCGTTCATGTTCGCCCTCGGCGGGTTGGTGCTGGTGGCGCTGGCCGAGACCGGCCGCATCCCGGTGGACAACCCGGCCACGCATCTGGAACTCACCATGATCCACGAGGCCATGCTGCTGGAATATTCCGGCCGGCACCTGGCCCTGATGGAGTGGGCGGCGCAGATCAAGCTGCTGCTCTACGGCACGCTCATCGCCAACGTATTCTTCCCGTGGGGCATTGCCCAGAGCTTTGCCGCCGGTGCGCTGGGCATGGGCATCGCCGCGGTCGCCGCCAAGCTGTTGCTGCTGGGCGCTGCGCTCGCCATCGGTGAGACGGTGCTGGCGAAGATGCGCTTGTTCCGCGCCCCGGCGTTCCTGAACCTGGCGTTGCTGCTGGCCCTGCTCGGGTTGCTCAGCCACGTGATCCTGGAGGTGGGGGCATGAGCCTCGTCTCCCTGCCGCTGCTGCAGCAGTTTCTGCTCGTGCTGGCGGCCCTGGTGTTGTTCACCTCGTTCGTTCTCCTGTCCCAGGCACGGCTGGTATCGGCCATCCACGCCTTCGCCTGGCAGGGCGGGCTGGTGGCGGCGGTCACCGGCGTGGTGGCCGTGGCCGGCAGTTCCGGCCACCTCTACTTCTCGGCGCTGCTCACCCTGGTGCTCAAGGCGGCGCTGATCCCCTGGATGCTGCACCGCCTGATCCGCCGCCTGGAACTGGAACGCCACGTGGAGTCACTGCGTTGGCCGGCCATCGTGAACATGGTCGCCGTGATCCTGGTGATCTTCAGCTACTGGCTGGTGCTGCCCATGGTGCAGCAGGAACTGGCGTTCACCCGCAACATCGTGGCCATCAGCCTGGCCGTGGTGCTGATCGGCCTGTGGATGATGGTGGTGCGCCAGCAGGCGGTGGCCCAGGTGTTGGGTTTCATGTCCATGGAAAACGGCCTGTTCCTGGCTGCGGTTTCCGCCACGGCCGGTATGCCGCTGGTGGTGGAACTCGGGGTCGCTTTCGACGTGCTGGTCGCCATGGTGCTGTTCGGCGTGTTCTTCTTTCAGATCCGCCAGAGTATCGATTCACTGGACGTGGACCGCCTGAACCGGCTGACGGAAACGGTGGACGAGGAGGCGGATCTCGAATTCAGCGCTGCTCCACGCCGGCCGCACACAGTCACCGCCCGGCCTGCGGCCGTGGAGGAGGCTGAATGACCGCATTGCTGATCACCCTGCTGGCGCCGGTATTCGGCGCATTTGCCTTGGCTGTCGTGCGCCCCCTGCGTGTCGCCGGCTGGCTCAACGTGGCGGTCTCCTCGGTCACCTTCGCCGCCACGGCGGTGCTGGCCTGGGCGGTTGCCGCGACCGACGAGATCGCCGGCTTCAGTTTCCGCGTCGATGCCTTCAACGTCTATCTGGTGGTACTGACCGCCTTCGTGGGCCTGACCACGTCCATATTCTCCCGGCCCTACATGCGCCACGTCTGCGAGACCGGCATGACTACCGAGCGGGGCATGCGTATCTACCATGCCATGTACCAGGCCTTCATGTTCACCATGCTGCTGGCGCTCACCACCGATAATCTCGGCGTGCTGTGGGTGGCCGTGGAGGGCGCGACCCTGGCCACGGTGCTGCTGGTGTCCCTGTACCGCACCCCGGAGGCGGTTGAGGCGGCCTGGAAGTATTTCGTGTTGTGCGGCGTAGGCATCGCCCTGGCCCTGTTCGGCACCGTGCTGACCTACTTCGCGGCGCAACAGGTGATCGCCGACCCGGCCGAAGGGCTCACCTGGAGCATCCTGTTCCAGCAGGCGAGTGCACTCGAGCCGTCGGTGATGGGACTGGCTTTCGTATTCCTGCTGGTGGGCTACGGCACCAAGGTGGGCCTGGTGCCCATGCACCAGTGGCTGCCCGACGCCCATTCCGAGGGCCCCACGCCCATGTCCGCCGTGCTCTCGGGCCTGTTGCTGAACGTGGCGCTGTATGCGGTGGTGCGCCTGAAGATGCTGGTGGACGGCTCGCTTGCCACCACCGCCTCGCCGCACATGGCCGGCCAGCTGCTGATGGGCTTCGGGCTGCTGTCCTTCCTGGTGGCCGGGCTGTTCCTGCACCGCCAGCGGGACATCAAGCGCATGTTCAGTTACTCGTCCATCGAGCACATGGGCCTGATGACCTTTGCCTTCGGCCTGGGCGGTCCGCTGGCCACGTTTGGGGCGCTGCTGCACATGCTGGTCCATTCCCTCACTAAATCGGCGATCTTCATTACCGTCGGCCATGCCGCCCATATCGCAGGCACCCAGACCATCGACCGGATCCGTGGCCTCATTCGCACCCAACCCGCGGTGGGCTGGTCGCTGCTGCTGGGCGTGGCGGCCATCGCCGGCTTTCCTCCATTCGGGGTATTCACCAGCGAGTTCCTGCTGCTGACCGCCACCATGCAGGTGCAGCCCTGGTTGACCGTCGCCCTGCTGAGCGGCCTGGTGATCGCCTTCGCCGGCCTGTTCCGCCACCTGCACCCCATGGTCTATGGCCCGGCGCCTGAGGGCCAGCTCCCGGTGGCGGCCAACATGCTGCCGGTGTTGCTCCACCTGGGCCTGGTATTGTGGCTGGGCCTGGCGATCCCGTCCTTCCTCGCGGGCTGGCTGGATCGGGCCACGCAACTGATCACGGGGGTCCATCTGCTATGAGTGGATTCGACTGGCTTTCCGAGTACCTGGCGCGTCTGGAAGACGAACATGTGCTGGTGCGCTCGGGCGACGCCCGGACCCTGGCGCCGGCTCACCGCCTGCTGCTCGATGTGGAGGACTGGGGTACGGCGGCACGGGTGGCAGCGGCGTTCGGTTGCCGCTATGTGGCGGTGTGGGGCGATCCCAGCGAGGAGGAGGTGGTGGTGCGGGCTTGCCTCGCCTACCAAGGCACCTATCTGGTGCTGCAGACCGAGGTGCCGCTGCGTCATCCGGTGCTGGCCTCCCACACGCCCCATTTCGCCAATGCGGATCGCCTGGAACGGCACCTGCAGGACCTCTGCGGCATTGCCTTCGTGGACCACCCGGATGGTCGCCGCTGGACCCGCCACCGGGCCTGGGACGAGGGCAATTTTCCCTTGCGCATCGACTTTCCCGTAACCGGCTACTCCCCCTGCCGGACGCCGGCCGATGCCGACTATCCCTTCGTACGGGTACACGGCAGCGGCGTCTACGAAATCCCGGTGGGGCCCGTGCATGCCGGCATCATCGAGCCGGGTCATTTCCGCTTCCAGGCCGTGGGCGAGGAGGTGCTGCGGCTGGAGGAGCGGCTCGGCTACGTGCACAAGGGGATCGAGAAGATCGCCGTGGGCCGCGACCCCGCCGGACTGGCACACCTGGCGGGCCGCGTGTCCGGCGACAGCACCGTGGCCCATACCTGGGCTGCCTGCCAAGCCATGGAGCGGGCAACCGGTTGCGTGATCCCCGCCCGCGCCGCGGCCCTGCGCGGCCTGCTCGCCGAGCGCGAGCGCGTCGCCAACCATCTGGGTGACATCGGGGCCATTTGCAACGACGTCGGCTTCGCCTTCGCCCACGTTCAGTGTGCACGCCTGCGGGAGCAATGGCAGCGCCGCAGCCATGCGCTGTTCGGCCATCGCTTCATGATGGATACGGTGATTCCAGGGGGGGTGAGCCGCGACCTGGCCGCAGCGGACGCCGCCTTGCTGCGCGAGGACCATGCCGCCCTGCGCCAGGCGATTGCACCGCTGTTCGACATCATCGACGACCATCCCTCCCTGGAGGATCGTTTGCTCACCACCGGCCGCCTGAGCATCCAGGATGCGCAAGCCCTGGGTTGCACCGGCTATGTGGGCAAGGCCAGCGGCCAGGATTTAGACCTGCGCCGTGACAGTCCCTACGCCCCTTACTCTGCGTTGGACGTGCCGGTGACGGTGCTCAGGGAAGGTGACGTGGCTGCGCGCGTGCGCGTGCGCATGGACGAGGTCCGGGGCAGCCTCTATCTCATGGATCGGTTGCTGGACGTGATGCCTGCGGGCCCCATCGTCACAGCCCTGCCCGCGGGGCGGCCGGGTGCGGAGGGTCTGGGCATGGTCGAGGCCTGGCGCGGCGAGTTGCTTACCTACGTGCGTTTCGACGCCGCGGGACGCATCGCGCGCTTTTTCCCGCGCGACCCGAGCTGGTTCACCTGGCCGGCGCTGGAGCGACTCATCCACGGCAACATCGTCCCGGACTTTCCCGTGTGCAACAAGTCCGTCAACGGTTCCTATTCCGGGCAGGACTTGTGAGAACGAAGAACTCAACGCAAAGACGCAAAGACGCGAAGGACGCAAAGGTGTCTTATGTTCATGCGCTCGTAGCCTGGGTTCTCCGAACTCAGGGGCGGCGGGATCCGGGCGCACCGTTCAGCGGAGGGTCGGATTCAACATTTGAATCCGCTTTGCGCCCTTCGCGTCTTTGCGCCTTTGCGTTGAAAGCTTCTCGTTTGAAGGTGGCCGCATGCTGCGAATCCTGAAACAGGCAATGGGCACCGGGGTGGTCACTGAACCGGCGCCGGGGGATGCGGAACTGGAGCGGCTCGGTGCTGAACTGCGCCGTCGCATCGAGGAGCGCTTCGGCAGCAGTCTCGCCATCCGTCAGGTGGACGCGGGTTCGTGCAACGGCTGCGAGCTGGAGGTCCATGCCCTCAACAATCCCTACCATGACATCGAGCGCTTCGGCGTGCACTTCGTGGCCTCGCCGCGCCATGCGGACGCCTTGCTGGTGACCGGCCCGGTTTCCCGCCACATGGAGACCGCGCTGCGCCGGACCTGGCGCGCCACCCCGTCACCCAAGTGGGTGATCGCCGCGGGCGAATGTGCCTGCAACGGTGGTGAATTCGGCGTCTCCTATGCGAGCTGCGGTGCGGTGGAGAACGTCATCCCCGTGGACGTGAAAATTCCTGGCTGCCCACCCACGCCGGTCATGCTCATGAAGGGCCTGCTGGCCGCCCTCGACCGGCGCTGAAATCACGCGAATAACGGGCGCGGTGGGAAAGAGTGCCCCGGAATGCGAGCCAAGCCGTGCCTGGCCGTGCAGTACGCACGCACGGCGCACCACATGAAATCCCCCCGTGTTTTCGCTTTTCAGCCCGTGACCTTCAGCAGTTCGGGCACGGCGACCGCAAGCCGTTCTTCCTCCAGTACACGACCGCCATCCACACGGAACAGGTAGTCCACCTCGCGCAGCACGGTCTGGTGGTGGGCGATAATGAGTACCGTGCGGCCTTCCACCAGGCGTTCGAGGCAGTCGGTGATGGCCGCCTCGGTCTGGTTGTCGAGGGCGCTGGTGGGTTCATCCAGCAGCAGGATGGGGGCATCCTTGAGGAAGGCACGTGCCAGCGACAGGCGCTGGCGTTCACCGCCAGACAGCAGCATGCCGCGGTCGCCCACTGGGGTGTCGTAGCCCTGCGGCAGGCGTGAAATGAACTCGTGTGCGTCCGCCCGCCGCGCCGCCTCCATGATCTCCGCCCGGCTGGCGCCCGGTTTGGCGTAGGCGATATTCTCGGCCACGCTGGTGGAGAACAGCACCACCTCCTGTGACACCATGCTGAACTGACGCCGTAGATCAGCAAGCTTCAGCTCGCGAATGTCGTGGCCATCCAGCAGGATCCGGCCCTGCTGCGGATCGAACATACGCACCAGCAGGTTGATCAACGTGCTCTTGCCTGCGCCGGAGCGGCCCACCACGCCTACCTTGGCCCCTGCGTGGAGGCGCACGTTCACCTGCTGCAGCGTAGGCCGATCGGTATTCGGATAACTGAATGTCACGTCGTCGAACACGATTTCACCGCGCGCGTGATCGAGCGCGCGTGCATCGGGCCGTTCCTCCACCATGGGTTTCTCGTCGAGCATGCCGAAGGCGCGTTCCGCGCTGGCAATGGCCCGCTGCTGTCCGGTGATGTGGTTGCCAATGGTCTGCAGCGGACCATAGAGCTGGCCGATGTACCCCATGATGAGCAGCAGATCACCGGTGGCGATGATTCCCGCCTGCACATCACGCACGCCGAGATAGAGAATCGCCGTGGTACCGAGTGCGGTGGCGAGCCCCAGCCCCATGGACAAAGCACCTTCCAACTGCACTACCCGCAACCGGGCGCGCAGGCTGGCGCGTGCGGCGCCGAGATAACGCTGTTGCTCGCGCTGCTCCTGGCCGAACACCGTCACCACACGCAAGGCGCCGAGCGCTTCCTGTACCACGGATTGCGCCTCGCTTTCCTTTTCACGCACGCCGTGCCACTTGCTGCGCATACGCTTCTGGTTGAAATGGATGAGCAGAATCACAGGGACAGACGTGGCGAGGGCCACCATGGCCAAGCGCGGAGCCAGGAGCGAGGTTACGTACAACATGCTGCCCAATGAAGTGAGTGCCACGATCACCGGGATGATGCCGTACAGCGCGGTCCATTGCAGCGCAGGTGCATCCAGGTTGATGCGATAGGCAGGCTCGTGGGCACCGCGCTGGAAGTGGCTCAGCAGCGAGGCGTGCAGGCTGTGCAGGAACAGTTTGCCGCGGAAATCCACCACCATACGCTCGGCCACGTATTCGCGCAGCAACCAGTCGGCCGCAGTGTGCACGATACCGAGGAGGGCAATACCCAGCGAAAGGACGATGGCCAGCGCGAGCGCAGGTTCCCCGCCGGCCCCCCCGGGCACCGCCCAGGCGATGTAGGCGGGCAGTGGCTGGTCGCCGAGCACGTTGTCTACGATGAGCTTCACCGGCAAGGGCGTGAGCAGGGCGAGCGGTGTCCATGCCAGGCCGAGCAGCAACACCAAGCCGAGATGGGGCCAAAAGGCACGGACTTCGCGCAAGGCACGCAGGTAAATGGCAGAAGGCGCAGTCTTGATCATGAACGGGATTCCGTCACCGGGGCGTCGAGCCCAGCGGTTTTACGGATTTCGTCATGCACAAACTGTGGACAGCTTCGAAAAATCACGGCGGCAATGGAATCGTGGCGCGATCTGCCGCGAATTTGATCACGACGGATGAGCGTGCTCGCCGGGGGGGCTGCAGGGTGCGGGTGCTCGCCGGTAGACGATAAGAAATACTCATTGTTTACACGCGCGATCACGGTGATGCCACTGACTAAAATTTTCTTATCTTCTCCTCATTCGTTTCTTCACACGGAGGACGACATGGTCAGAAATCGTGCAGAGGACCCTTACGAACTCGTGGAGCCGCCGCGCGACGGGGAATTTTTCCTGGAAAGTGAATGCACGGTGGATGAACGTCTGGCCGGCGTCATCGAGCGCATCGGTGTTGGTATTACCCAGTTCTTGCTGCGCTTCCCGATGTTGTCACTGGGGGCGGCGGTGGCGGTTGGTGTCCTGGTGAGTTCAGTGTATTTTCAGCTGATCTGAGCGGGTCGGTCAGGCATCACCGTGGCAGGCCGCGTGAACCTTGCATTCTGCGCAAACGGGCTGCGCCCCTGCTGGAGGACGAAGTCCGCACCATAGGCGCAGAGGGCACAGTTGCACACTGCACGCTCTCTGCACCTCCGCATCCGCAGGCTCGGGCACTCAGCCCTACAGCACACCTGCCGCGCTACGGCGTACAGTGGTCATGCAGTGCTCGAGCTCTTCCGCACGGTGATCACTGGTGTGCTCGGTCAGAACACGGCACCGTGCACGCTCACCTAGCGCGATACGTTGTTCTGCCGGCATGCGGCGTAGCAGCGTGAGCACATCATCACTCGAATCCGCTACCGCAATTTCCTTGCCCGGTGTGAACACGGACTCCAGCCCGGCCCAGCGATCGCTGATGATGGGCGTTGCACAGGCGGCGGCTTCAAACAGACGCACGCTCGGGGACCAACCCAGCCTGACCATGTCGGCGCGGGTAACATTGAGGGTGAAGCGCTGGCGGTTGTAGAACAGGCGGTGTTCCGCGGGAGAGAGGTGTTCCATGCGCAGCACATTGTCCGACCACGGGGTTTCAGCAGGATACTGCGGCCCCGCACAGACGAAGCGGCCGGCGTCCCATTGCTGTGCCGGTTGCATGAACAGGCGCTCCAGTATCGGCTGCCGGTCAGGGGCGTAGGTGCCGAGATAACCGAGATCCCAGCACTCTGCCACGGGCTCGGGGTGATAGTGCATGGGGTCCACCGAACAGTACAGCGCCGCGGCGCGCCGGGCGCCGAATTCCCGTTCCAGCCGCCTGAGTGTCGGGCCGCCGGTGAACGAAAGGTAGAGGTCGTACTCGGGGATCTGACGGCGTGCCACATAGGGACAGGCGTCAGTGGCGAGCTGCGTGAGCGTCACCGGCGTGTCGATGTCGTAAAAGGCGCGCACACCCCGCGCCATGGACAGCACCCACTCGCCGACAGCGATGCCCTCCGGTACATAGGAACCCACCATCACCAGGTCGGCGTTGCGTACGGCGTCCCTGTACTCCTGTTTGAGGGCTTCCATGCTGCCGTACAGGGCGAGACGACCGTACGGAAGCTCCGGCAGGTCGCGGTGCTGTGCGTACCAGGGCTTGTCACGTTCGAGGAACAGCACGTCGTGGCCACGGGCGTGCAGCGCACGTACCAGCCCGCGATAGGTGGTGGCATGACCATTACCCCAGGACGAGGTGATGGACAGGCCGAGTATGACGATGCCGAGACGGGCCATGGGACAGTCCTTTCAGAGCGCTTGGCGCACGGTATGGGATTCGAGCAAACGGTGGTAGAGCTCGAGATAAGCATCGGCACAACGATCGAGGCTGTAACGACTGGCGGCGACCAGTGCCTTTTGCATGTATCGGTTGCGCAGCCTGTCGCTGCGGGTGAGGCGCTCGACCGCAGCGGCAAGTGCTTGGGCATCGTCGGGTGGTACGAACAGTGCCGCCTCATCCCACAGTTCACGCAGGCTCGGTATGTCGCCCAGCACCAGCGCACAGCCGTGCATGGCCGCTTCCAGTATGGAAAGCCCGAAGGGTTCATAGCGCACCGGTGAGACGAAAATGGCAGCGCGTGCATACCAATGGGCCAGCCTGGCAGGTGACAGGACGCCCAGGTGTTCCACACGCCCGAGGTCCATCTCCCAGCCGTCGGGATGGGTGGTGCTGCCTGCGAGGAAGAAGGGCCAGTGGATCTGCTCCGCGGCCTGTACCGCCGTACGCACGTTCTTGGCTTCATCCCAGAGCCGGCCGACGCTGAGTACGAGGGGCTCCTTGGCTGGCAGGGGGCTGCATCGTTCCGGCAGGCCGTTGTGGATGACTTCGCCCTGTGCCACGGGGCCGTAGTGCGCGCGCAGTTCCATGAGCATGGCGCGCGAAGGGGTCACCACGGCCCGCGCCGCCGCCAGGCCGTTGCGCACCGCGCCCTCGTAGCGCCCATAGCCCAGTGGCGGCCGGGTACCGTGCACCGCACGCCACCACGAATATACGCAGGAATGGCCAACCACCAATGGTGGCGCACGCCAGGGCAAGGCACCGTGGGCGTAACCGTTGAGATGCACCACATCCGGCGTAAGCCGCTCCTCAAGCGCTAACAGCCAGTCACCGGCAGCCATGACGTCGGCCCAGGGCGCGTTCATCCATTCCAACCTGAAGGTGCTTTCGTGCACCTGCAGTCCAGGGACAGTGGATGCGTCGTGGCGCTGTGCCACGCTCGGGCGTTCCCCCATGGTGGCGAGATGGGTCTCGACACCGCGCGCGGCGAAGGCCGCTGCCAGGTGCAACGCATAGATCCAGACACCGCCCACCGTATCCGCGGTCATGAGGACGCGACGTGGGCGTGTCATATCTCCTCCGATAAAAGGCCTTCTCCGGTTCGTTACCTGAACCACCAAAACAGCTTGGACGCTAACGCCGATCTTGCAAGGCGAGTTCACCGGGTTTGCCATAGCGTGGTGCCCGGGACTCCCCGATGCTCACGGGGACCAGGGAGGCCTCCCATGTCCGATGCGCCACAACCGCCCCAGCACCAGCAACGCCAGCCCGGGCGTGAGGCAGCCATGCAGCCGCGTCCCGAGTACTTGCGCCCGGACTACCGCGCCTGCGGCAAGCTTGCAGGCAAGATGGCGCTGATCACCGGCGGGGACAGCGGTATTGGGCGCGCGGTGGCAGTGGCGTTTGCGCTGGAAGGCGCGGATGTTGCCATCGCGTATCTTGAAGAACACGATGATGCCGATGAGACCCGGCGGCTGGTGGGGGCAGCAGGACGCCGCTGTGTCCTGCTGCCAGGTGATCTGGCTGAAGAGGTACATTGCCGGGAAGTGGTGGCGCGGACCGTCGATGCCTTGGGCAGGCTCGACGTGGTCGTCAACAATGCAGGCGAGCAGCACGAACGCGCTGAACTGCAGGACATCGACACACTGCAACTGGAGCGTACCTTTCGCACCAATGTGTTTGCCATGTTCCACATCGTTCGCGCCGCTCTGCCACACCTGGGGCAAGGAGCGGCCATCGTGAACTCCGCGTCGGTGACGGCCTACGTGGGCCATCCTTCGCTCATGGACTACGCCGCGAGCAAGGGTGCCATCGTGGCGTTCACGCGCTCATTGGCGAACAATCTCGCCCGGCGCGGTATCCGTGTGAATGCGGTAGCGCCGGGCCCTATCTGGACACCCCTGATTCCTGCCACGTTCAGCGCGGAGCACGTGGCGAAGTTTGGTGCCTCCAAGCCGCTCGGGCGGGCAGGACAACCTTCGGAAGTGGCGCCCTGTTATGTGTTCCTCGCTTCAGAGGATGCCTCCTACATGACAGGCCAGGTGCTGCATCCCAATGGCGGCGAAATGGTGAACGGATGAGGAGTGTGTTATGGCCGGTGAGAGTCACGTGACCACGAATCATGCTGAGATCCGGCGCTGGATGGAGAGCCGTGGCGGGCGACCCGCTGCGGTCAAGGCCACTGCCGGCAAGGACGACCCGGGCATTCTGCGCGTGAATTTTCCCGGTTATGGCGCCGAGGCGTCACTGGAAGAGATCGATTGGGAGGAGTTCTTCCATAAGTTCGAAGAGAGCCAACTTGCCTTCCTTTACCAGGAGCAAACAAAAAGTGGAGATACGAGTCGGTTTTTCAAGTTCGTGAAGCGCGAACGCATGCATTGAACAGGAAGTGAACTAAACGTTCACATCACGTGCATCGTCAAGGAGGACGCATGGCTCGGGTATTGGTCACCGGGGGAGCGGGTTTTCTCGGACGCCATCTGTGCGAGCGGCTCCTCACGAGCGGCCACGAGGTCCTATGCCTCGACAACTTTCTCACCGGAACACGCGAGAATATCGCCGCGTTCACGAACCGTCCCCATTTCACGCTCATCCAGCACGATGTCTGCCGGCCATTCGATATCGAAGCGGAACAGATCTATAACCTCGCCTGTCCCGCCAGTCCTGTCCGTTACCAGCATGACGCATTGCACACTACGAGAACGAGTGTGCTCGGTGCCATCCATGCGCTCGAGGTCGGATTGCGGTACGGGGCCAAGGTGCTGCAGGCCTCTACCAGCGAGGTGTACGGTGATCCATCGCAGCATCCGCAGCAGGAGGACTATTGGGGACACGTCAATCCGGTAGGTACGCGCGCCTGTTATGACGAGGGCAAGCGTTGTGCGGAGACACTGTTTTTTGATTACCATCGACAGCACGGCGCTCGCGTGAAGGTGGTACGCATCTTCAACACTTATGGGCCGTTCATGCAGCAGGATGACGGTCGTGTGGTATCGAACTTCATCGTACAGGCGTTGCGCAACCGCCCCATCACCATCTACGGCACCGGCGAGCAAACCCGTTCCTTCTGTTATGTGGATGACCTCATCGACGGCTTGGTGCGCATGATGGAGAGCGGCGAGGCGATCACCGGGCCCGTCAATCTGGGCAATCCGGTGGAGTTTAGCGTGGCGGAACTGGCCGAACGCGTACGGGACATCATCGGCTCCCGTTCACGTATCAGCTACCGGCCGCTGCCCAGCGATGATCCACGCCAACGCCGACCCGATATCGGAAAGGCCCGCCGGCACCTGGGCTGGGAACCGCAGACACCGCTGCAGCAGGGACTGGAGCGTACCATCGCATGGTTCCAGCATTGCCTGAACAAACGTTGCAGGCGTGCGGTGAAGCCGCCCACGCGAGCGCGCGTGGCAGCTTCCGCAGTGCCACCTCGCGGTTACCTCTGATAGCCAAGCCGGCGCAAAGGCGCAGGCGCGAAGGGAAGCTGCCAGCGTCGGCAATTCGCGTCCCACGCTACACGGCGCTGTGCATGAAGGTTTTCGCTGTTCAACACACACCGCGCAGTGCGTGATGCATCCCGCCATCGAGCAGTGCCTCTACCTGCAGGGCGCGATGCGCATAGGTATGCTCGCGCAATACACGCTGGCGGGCGCGCTCACCAATGCGACGGGCCCGCTCCAGGCTCAGCTGGCCAAGCCACCACGCCACGTGTTCGCCGTCCTCGGCCACCAAGACCTCGTGTCCCGGTTCCAGGAAATCCCCCAAACCATCCCATGTGTCGGTGATCAGGCAGGCCCCGGCACCCGCCGCCTCGAACACCCGGGTGGCCGGTGACCAGCCGTTGGCGGCCATGCTGTCGCGGCTGATGTTCAGCACGGCGGTGGGCGTGCAATTGAAGACGTTGTGCTCGTGGGTATACACGTGTCCCAGGTAGCGCACGTTACCGGGCAGGGGCTTGTCATCCCAGCCCGCGCCGCCCAGCAGGAAACGGGATGCGGGAGACAGGCTTGCCGCACGCAGGAAGAATTCCTGCACCCGTGCCTCACGGTCGGGCAGGCGATTGCCAAGAAAGCCGAGGTTGCCGGCAAAGCGAGGGTCCGGGGCGGCCGGATGATGGGTCTCCGGGTCCAGCGCGTTATACACAGGTTCGCAATGGGCCGCACCCAGCGCGAGGTACGCGTCCACTACCGGCCGGCCGCCGCCATAGGTGAGTACCATGTGATATTCGGGGATAAGCGCGCACAGCGGGTCTTGTGCGTCGGTGTGCAGCCGTGCGAGTGTGGCCGGTGCGTCTACGTCCCAGTACACACACAGAGCGCCAGGGCGGGCTACACGCGGCACCGCGTGTTCCAGGAGGGCATCGAAGACGCCCACGCCGCTCGCCTTCACGATCACATCCGCATCCGCGGTCTGCTCCAGCGCGCGCAGCACACCTTCTTCCGTGGCCGGATAGACCACCACGCGGGCCCAGGGCGGGTCATCGGCCATGTCACGGTGTTGCTGCCTGTCATAGGCATCGGGCTCGAAAAACGTGACCCGGTGCCCGCGAGCCGCAAGCGCACGGATGATGCCGCGATAATAGGTGGCCGCGCCGTTCCAGTACGCGGATACCAGGCTGGAGCCAAAAAAGGCGATGGACAGACCCATGGCTGCTCTCCGGGTTGGCGGACGAAGGGATCAGTGGCCGGCGCGCTGCTGCTGCGTGGCATGGATGGCATCGGTACGGTGGAGCGTTTTCACGATGGCGAGCAGTTCGTCCACGCGATGGGCACAGGTGTGGCGTGCCAGGATGGTTTCGCGGCCGTGACGGGCGAGCGACGTGGCCAGTGCCTGGTCGCCGAGCACGTCGCGCAGGTGTCGGCGCATGGCAATGCCGTTGCCGGCGGCCAGATAGTCGACGCCGGGCCGGAACAGGCCTTCGGTGTCTTCCCATCGGGCCACGATGAGCGGGATGCCGCAGGCGAGGGCCTCGAACGGGCGGATGGTCGGGATCCCTGGCAAGCGCTCCAGGTAAGGCCGGCGCGGTACGTGCACAGTGACGCGATGGGCGGCGAAGGCGGCCGGCACGTCGAAATTGGCGATCCATCCGGCGTATTCGATGCCCAGTCGTGCCAGTTCGTCGCGCGCGGTCTGCGGGTAGCGCACGCCGTGGATACGGCAGCGCAGCTTCATCGCGGCGGCCGGGGCAAACAGGAATTCACGCAGCTCCGCGGCGCGCTCATCATCGCCCCAGTTGCCGATCCAGATCAGTTCGCGCTTTTGTGCCTGGTCACAGGGGAGGGGACGGAAAATGCGTGGGTCTGCCGCTTCATGCCATACCCAAACGCGGTCCGCCCAGCCCTCGCGCAGATAGCGTTCGCGTAGCGCCGCGCCGAAGGCAAGCACACCATCGTAGTGGGTGAGGTCATAACGGGCGATGCTATGTGGTTCGCTGACGGAGCGGTGATGGGTGTCATGGAACAGCAGACGGTAACCGCCATGACTGGCGCGATGACGCCCGATGCGGGCAACCAGCTCGTGATCGTTCCACTCATGTACCAGTACCAGGTCAATGTCTGCGAGGCGCCTCTCCAATTCCGGATGAGCCGGATCGTAGGTCTCGGTGCGCAGCAGCGGATAGGCGGCGCGTAACCGTTCCAGTACGTGCGGATCCTCGCGCGCCTGGTTCACGAAACTCCAGGCGTTGTGTGGTTCGAATACGTGCACCCTGTGTCCGCGTTGCGCCAATTCGGACACCACCCCCCGCAGGAAATGGGCGTTGCCGTGGTTCCAGTCCGAGCGCAGGGAATGGCAGAACAGGGCGATTTTCATGCGGAGGGGGTTCCAATACGGGGTTGGACGCAGAGGGCGCAGAGATGCGGAGAACGCGGAGAAAATCCATCGTCAGCACTACGGGCGCGACGCGTTTCGGGTGAGCGGCCATGCATCAACGGAACGATGCTCCGTGTCCTCTGCGTTTCGGCCAGGTCATGGATCCACACGCTCCAAAGCGGCAAGCGGCAGCGGGCGTTCATCCTGGATGTCGCTGAAGCGGCTGAACTGGCCAAGATAGTGTTCGTGGGCTCGCTCCCAGGCGCGATCGTCGGGCGGTCCCCAGATTTCCGTGTAGCCCGGCGAACCGGGGTAGGGGAACATGGGGATGGGTTTGTTGACCCAGACGCCGTGGTCGAGCAGGGACTGACGAAATGCTTCTACCGCGGTTGCGTCATCCACCCCGGCATCGATGAGGCTGGCCTGCACGAAAGGCACGCTGCGGCGTGCATACAGGAGCTTGTCACGCAGTGCCCCGGAATCGAGTTTGCACTGCTTGTTGACCAGCAGGCGCCCCAGTTCGGAAATGCTCTCGATGCCGGCCTCGATGGACACGCAGCCAGCATGGCCGAGCAGATCGAGCAGGTCGGGTTTCCACAGGTCGATGCGTGTCTGGATACCGAACTGTACGGGACGCTGGGCGAGACCTTCGAGCAGCTCACGGTTGGGAAGGAAGATTTCGTCGACGAAATACACATAACTCACGCCCTGGGCCAAGAGGTTGTCAATCTCCTCGAGCACCGTGGCAATGGGCCGGCGGCGGAACTTGTCGCGGAAGTTTTCTTTCGCGCAGAAGTTGCATGCGTAGGGACAGCCGCGCGAGGCCTCCACCTCGGCACCAAGCCCACGGTACGGCTCATCGAAGCGATGGTGATGATGGTTGTGTAGAAATCGGGGCTCCCAGGTGAGGGCGGGCAGGTCATCGAAATGCGCGGCCTGTGGGCCGCCCTGGACCACGATGCGATCCTTCTCACGCCACGCCAGGCCCATGATCATGCGCCAGTCATCGCTGAGTCGCGGCAGGATTTCCTCGCATTCACCCATTACCACCGCATCCACGGGCAGTTTCATGAGTGTGACGCGCGGCGTGGTGGACCCGTGTGGCCCCACGACGATCAGTCGCGGAGAAACATCGCGCAGAGCCTTGCAAGCGTGCAACGGTACGCGCAGCTCCGGTGGCGGGCAGCGCCAGAACAGGTAGGTGGGGGCCGTGGTGACGACCGTCAGGTCCGGTGCGAACGATTCCACGCGGGCGCGGACAGCCGCGATGTCCAGGCCTTCAAGTGTTGCATCCACCAGCAGCACCTCATGCCCCGCCTGTGTGAGCAAGGCACGTGCATAGCCGAATTCCAGCGGCAAATGGCCGTCGCGGCAGCCAAAGTAGATGCTACCGGCGTAGTCCCAGGGCGGGTTCACCAACGCAAACTTCATGGCGCCAGCCTCCCTTCCTGTTCGGCCGTGGAGTGGGCCGCCAGCGGCATCAGGGTTTCGCCCGTGATCCATTGCCACAGGCGCTGCAGACCCTCTGTCACACTCACCTGTGCACGCCAGCCGGTTGCCTGGGTGAAACGGCCTGTATCGGACACGTACCAGCGTTGATCACTCACCCGCCAGCGCTCGAAATGTACCTCGGGTGAACGGTCCGCTATCGTGCCGAGGAAATCGATCAATTGCAGCAGTGACAGCGTGTTCTGCGGTCCACCCCCGATGTTGAAGGCTCGGCCACGCACGTCGTCAATGTTGCGCAAGACGGCCTCGAACGCCTCAAGCAGGTCGTCGATGAACAGTACGTCACGTACTTGGCGACCATCGCCGTAGATGGTGATGGGATCACCGCTTGCTACCCGCCGCACGAAATGGGCGACCCAACCCTGATCCTCGTTGCCGAACTGGTGCGGTCCATAGATGCAGCTCATGCGCAACACCACTGCAGGCAGGCCAAAGGTACGTGCATAGTCGAGAACATACTGATCCGCCGCCCCCTTGGAGCAGCCGTACGGACTGCAGAACGACAGTGGGTGCGACTCGTCCACGCCACGCTGCGCGAGCGATACATCGGCCGGTGTGTAACCGTCGCCGTCCAGGACGAATTCGATGCCGTCGAGGCCGCCGTACACCTTGTTGGTGGAGGTGAACACCAGTGGCGGCGGCGCGGGATGCCGCCGTAGGGCCTCGAGCAGGTTGAGGGTTCCACGGCCGTTTACGTCGAAATCGTGGATCGGTGTATCGAGACTGGTAGTCACTGCCACCTGGGCGGCGAAATGGAATACGGCTTCCGCATCCATGGTGGCCTCGGTCACGGCCGTGGCATCACGCATGTCGGCCAGCACGAATTCCAGTCGCTCACCATATTGCTCGCCAAGCCATTTCAGGTTGGCCTCGGTGCCGCTCCGTTGCAGGTTGTCCAGCAGGCGCACCCGCTTGCCTTCGGCCAGCAGCCGTGCAGCGAGGTTGGTGCCAATGAAGCCCGCACCGCCGGTGACCACATGCACGCCGCAAGCGTTGCGCCGCTGGGCCCCCGTTGATGCGAAGGCGAGTTCGCGCACCGCTGCGGGACCACCGCTGGCGAGCAGACGTCTGATCAGGCGTGCACGTCCATCGCCGTCGAACAGGGCGCCGGCCGAGGTGGAGCCGGCGTCGGTGTCGACACCGGCCCAGTACATCCGGTGTACGGGTGCATCCAGTGCCTCGATGAAGGCACTCAAACGGCTGCGCTCGTCGTGTTCAGGTCCGTCGAAACCGGCTTCTGTCAGCCACAGTTCTGCGCTGCTGCCGTGATGCAGCAGCAGATTGTGCAAACGATCCACCTTCCTGGCCCAGAAATGCCCACCCAGGTCGCCGGTCGTCGGGCGCGCCTGCACACCGATGGCGTCGATCTCGCGCAGCAGACCACGTGAGCCAAGCAGTTCCAGCCAGCCGTTGTGGGTGCTGGGGTCAGCGGCGAGCAACACACGCTTGCCAGTTCCGCGTACGCGATCGATGGCCAGCGCGAGTGCATCGGCGAAGCTCATGCCCGCCGGGTCGAGGCGCGGGTCGCATTCACCGGACTGCGGTGCGCCGGCCAGTTCCACCGCGGCGATGTAGGGGGAGAATGCCGTGAGGATTTCGTCCACGAACGTTGCGTAGCTGGTCGCATCGGCACCGGGGTCGGGCCCGCGTGCACAGGCCAGGCAGACCAGCAGTTCGGCACGTCCGGCGAGCGCTGCCAGCAACCACTCATACCACGCGCGTCCGTGTGGGGTCGCGAACTCCTGATGCTGGATGGTGGTACGCACGCGGTGCACATGCAGGAGATCCAGCTCCGCAATCACTCGTTCGGCACGTGCGTATTCGCCAAGTATGAAATTTTCCGCGATGCCGTAGACCTCGTTCACGATCATGCGGAGAGGCCTCGCTGGCGCAGTTCCTCGGCGGCCTCGGAGACCCGATCTTCGGCGCACTGGGTGGCAAGCCATTCAGCCAGCTGCATCACACCGTCTTCGAGTTGCACACTGGCAGTGAACCCCAGGAGTTCGCGGGCCTTACCCGTATCGGCGAAGCAGTGACGGATGTCACCGCTGCGGAAGCGACCCGAAATTTCGGGTGCGATATCGCGCCCCAGGGCAGCGGCCATGCGTTCGGCGATGGCCCGTACCGTAATGGACTCGCCGCTACCGATGTTGAAGACCTGGCCAATAGCGGCGGTATGTTCGAGGGCGAGAAGGCAGGCCTCCGCCACGTCATGCACGCTGATGAAATCGCGGCGTTGTTCGCCATCTTCGAATACCAGTGGCGGGCGATCGTTGAGCAGGCGTGACGCAAAGATCGCAAGTACGCCGGTATAGGGATTGGAAAGTGCCTGATGTTCGCCGTAGACATTGAAGAAACGCAGGGCGGTGGTGGGGATGCCGTAGGCCCTCCCCAGCACCATCGCCATGATCTCCTGATCGAACTTGGACAGTGCGTAAATGGAGGAAAGCGCCGGCAGCTTGTCTTCAGGCGTAGGCACCGGCACCAGGGTTTCACCGGCCGGACCCACCGGATCCCAGCGGCCGGCGCGCAGTTGCGCGTCACTACGTACCACGCGGTCCGTGATACTGCCGTCGGCGCAGCGATAACGTCCCTCGCCGTAGATGCTCATGCTGGAAGCGACTACCAGCCGTTCCAGAGGATGCTCCATGAGTGCTTCCATGAGCACTGCCGTGCCGAGGGTGTTGTGTTCGGTGTAGTCGGCCACGCGGTACATGCTTTGGCCCACGCCGACCCGTGCTGCGAAATGGAAAACCGCGTCGACGCCTGCGAGGGCCTTGCGCACCGCCGTGCCGTCACGCACATCGCCGATCTGGAGTTCCACGTCGGGATGGAGATAGGAGGGACGAACGGCGTCCGGGCCGTGTACCTGTGGCAGCAGCGCATCCAGTACGCGCACGCGGTAGCCTTGAGCGAGCAGCCGATCAGCGACATGAGAGCCAATAAAGCCGGCACCGCCCGTGATGAGCACGTGAGAGGGCATGGAATCCTTTCTGCGAACCCGTCGAACGTGCATTCAACTTTAGATTGCGGACGTTGATTTGCCACGCAGACCGCTGAACAGGTGGCTGCACCTATACTTTGCTTATGGTTTCGCGTCGGAACATCGGGGGCGCCATGGTCGAGGTTCTCGAGGAAGGAAACGTGTATTTCCTTTATCGTCCGCGTGTGGTGGGAACGGACGAAGAAGCGCATCCCGAAGGCGTGGAAGACCTTCAGCGCTTCTTCATGGTACTGAGTCCTCATGGCAAGCGGCTGTATCGCCTGGTCGTGCTTGGCCGCAAACGCCTGCCGGAAGTACAGCGCGGGGGAGAGAAATACTGGGCATTCGTCGATCGCATCGAGCGCGATCCGAAGGCACTGAGGGAGGATCTCGAAGGTGGTGAATACGAAACCAGGACCCGCGGCGCGCGCAAGGTTCCGCCGGCACGCGCGGCGGGCGAGGGTGTGTACGGTATCGTGCGCCACGATGGCCATGCGCATTTCGCCTATGTACTGGAGCTGCCGAAACAGCCGCGGGAGGTGCAGGACGAGCTGAACATCAGCGATGAAGCCAGCTATGTCATCAGCGTGAAGAATCCATCCAGGTCCTCACCACGGCGTACGGGGCTGCGTCCGCAGCAAAAGGCGGCACTGCCCAAGCCGCTCATGGACAAGTTCCGCAATCGCCGTTTCGCAGATCCCGAGCCGGAGCTGCTGGATTATGCAGGCACAGAGTTCGTGCTCATCGGCAGCAGCGAAGATGTGAAGAAGGAGCTGGGCACGAGGTTCAGCGCCGAGGATGAAACAGCCGGCGGCGCCGAGATCTTCACGGATTTACGCCTGCGCAAGAGTCGCCATCCGGTGAAGCCCTTGTTCGAGGGACGCTGGGAATGAAGGCATCTGCTCCGCCCTGTGGGTGATGCGGTCACGCGTCGGCCCCAAACAGGCGTCCTCGCCCCCAGCTAGTAGGGCTGGCGGCCGTCGGCCTCCAGTACCGGAAGGCTCGGTGCAGACACGGAAACAGCCCGTCACGACAAAGCCTGAGTATTGTGGTGGGAGAAGCCGTTTTCGGCAGATCGGCTGTCAAGACTTGTTCGGCACGTTGGCCTTGGGTAAGTTCGCCCCCCATGCAACCCACTTTCGTCCACCTCCGCGTCCATACCGAATATTCCCTGGTGGACGGCCTCGTCCGCGTAAAATCCCTGGTGAAGGCAGCGGCCACGGCCGGCATGCCGGCCGTGGCGGTTACCGACCAGAGCAACCTGTTCGCCCTGGTGCAGTTCTACAAGGCCGCCCAGGGTGCCGGCGTGAAGCCCATCGTGGGCAGCGACCTTTGGCTGGATAACCCGCAGGATCCCGCCCAACCCCATCGTCTGGTGCTGCTCTGCAAGGACCAGGCCGGTTATCTCAACCTGTCCCGGTTGGTGTCACGCTGCTACACGGACGGCCAGCAACGGGGCCTGCCCATGCTCCAGCGCGACTGGCTCAAGGGCAATGTGGACGGGCTCATCGCGCTGTCCGGCGGGCGTGAGGGCGACGTGGGGCGCGCCTTGCTCGCGGGCCATCGCGAACAGGCCGCCGAACTGCTCACCGGATGGCTGCGGCTGTTCGGAGACAGTTATTACCTGGAACTGAGCCGCACCGGGCGCGAAGGGGAGGAGGACTACCTGCACGAGGCCGTGGGCCTTGCCAGCATGATGGGCGTGCCGGTGGTGGCCACCAATGACGTGCGCTTCCTCAAGGCCGACGAGTTCGAGGCCCATGAGGCGCGGGTGTGCATCCACGACGGCCGCGTGTTGGACGACCCGCGCCGCCCGCGTCGCTACACCGAGCAGCAATACCTGCGTTCGCCCGAGGAGATGGCCGAGCTGTTCGCCGACATCCCCGAGGCCATTGAAAACACGGTGGAGATCGCGCGGCGCTGCAATGTGGAGCTGACCCTGGGCAAGTATTTCCTGCCGGACTTCCCGGTGCCGGACGGCCTGACCATGGACGAGTTCTTCCGGCGTGAGGCCCAGGAAGGCCTGGAGCGGCGCCTGGCGAAGCTGTTCGACCCCGCCGCACCGGACTTCGCCGCGAAGCGCAAGCCCTACGACGAGCGCCTGGAGATCGAGCTGAACGTCATCATCCAGATGGGGTTCCCGGGC
>Ga0172382_10003031_pt1 | contig 27059 bp, 21 predicted proteins | sample Leawel138RmetaG_FD_122245 | JGI IMG/M metagenome (GOLD analysis project Ga0172382, IMG submission 122245) | Leachate microbial communities from a municipal landfill in Southern Ontario, Canada - Leachate well 138R metaG | ecosystem: Engineered > Solid waste > Landfill > Unclassified | place...
CCCTCGGGGGGCAGCGAAGCCGCGTAGCGGCGTAGCGTGGGGGCTCCTCTACCTACCGTCGTTGAATTCGACGTCGGAAATATCGGCTTTGCGCAAGCGCTGCGCAAACGGCGAGTTTTTGTCTGACGACGAGGGGGTGCCGCTCGCGGTGTTCCCCGCGGTTGAGAAGCCCCAGCGGTTCTGCGACCGGCTCCAGAGCGTTTGCGCCACGAAAGGCTTGCCGCGCAGCTTGGCAATCAGATAGAGGACGCCCACCGCGAAGGCGGTGGATACGAGGAAAATCGCGGCCATGGCCATTCCGATCAGGGCGATGACCGCCATGAGGACGGAGCGGATGATGGACGAAAGGGTTTCAGTCATGAGCGTTCCTTGCGGAGGAGAGCCTGCTTCGGTGACCCGGCAGTCCGGCCTGGGCTCGGCACTGCGGATCGGGCAGGCGTCAACTTAAGATAGAGATTATTGACTTCTTTTTCAAGTATCAATCTCTGTGTCAGTTTCCTGGGGCGGCAATTGCGAGGCCAGGACTTTGTCGATGCGCTTGCCGTCCATGTCGACGACTTCAAAGCTCCATCCGCCCCAATCCACGCGTTCACCCGTTGACGGGATCCGGCCCAATAACAACATTACCATGCCCGAAAGCGTGTGGTAGGTGCCGGAGTCTCCTTCTGGCAACTTATTGAGCCTCAGCAAATCTTCCATTTCGTGGACGTCAAGCAGGCCGTCCAGCAGCCAGGAGCCGTCTTCGCGCTGAATGGCGGAGGATTCCGAGGCATCAGTGTTGACCGGAAATTCGCCAACAATGGCTTCGAGTACGTCACGAAGTGTAACCAGTCCCTGGACTTCGCCGTATTCGTCGACGACCAGCGCGCTTTGGGTATGGGTGTTGCGGAAATTCTCCACCAGCTCCGTGCCGGTCAGGGTTTCAGGCACATAGAGCACCGGCGTCAGTTTGCTGCTGAGATCAATGGATTCGCCCGTCATGCTTTGCGCAAGCAAGTCTTTGGCACGGACAAAGCCGATGACGTCGGAGAGGTCTCCGCGGCAAACCGGGAACCGCGAATGATGCGAGGCCTCGATCTTGGCGGTGGAAACGTGCAGCGGGTCATCAATGTTCAGATAGACGATGTCGGAACGCGGCACCATCATGGAGGAAAGCTTGCGCTCATCAAGCCGGAACACGTTGCGGACCATTTGCTGCTCCGCCGCTTCAAAAATACCGGCCGTGGCGCCTTGGGCCATCAGGACCTGGATGTCTTCTTCCGTCACCATGTCCGAGTCCGTGGAGCGAAAGCCGAGCACTTTCAGGACCTTGTCCGTGCTGAATGACAGCAGGTGCACGAAGGGGGTGGCCACCCACGACAAAAAGCTCATGGGGCGGGAAATCAGCCCGGCAATGGTTTCGGCATACATCTGCCCGATGCGCTTTGGCACCAGTTCGCCAATGATAATGGACAGGAACGTGATCCCGATGATCACGATGGCCAGGGCGATGCCCGACGCCCAGGGAGCCAGGAAGGGGACGTGCAGATAGATGACTTCGGCCAGCGGTCGGGCCAGTGCGCTTTCCCCGACAATACCGGTCAGCAGCCCAATGGAGGTGATGCCGATCTGGACGGTGGAAAGAAAGCGGGTGGGGTGTTCGGAGAGCTCAAGCGCGGCGCGCGCTTTTTTGTCACCGTCATTGGCGCGTTGCTGGAGGCGCGAACGGCGTGCCGTGACGACGGCGATTTCGCTCATTGCAAACAGGCCGTTTGCAATAAATAGGATGAGTAGTAAAGCAATTTCCATAGGGTTGGTGACAAATTCCTACCGTTTTGGGCCGCATGCTGGCGTTTTGGCGGGCATCTTGGCAAGGTAGCAAATGTCACCCTTAGATGACGAAGCCCTAAGCATAGCTGACAAAATCAAGATTCCCAATGCGGATTTTGCGGGAGTAATCAGCAAAAACCGTAACGCTTCCATACAGATGAAAGGAAATGAGCGCTTGCCCTTTCGATGTTCAGCTATGCTTGGGGCGGAATGGCATGCCTTCACGGAAGGCGATTGGGCCGTGCACTCCTTGGACCTCGATACCGTTGATCATGAATGGATCTCCCGCGTCAACACTAAAAAAAGCCCCCACGCTTCACTGCCCCCCGGGAGGGCGCTTTTTGTCTTGGGAGCGGCCCGGCGACAAAAAAGCCCCCACACTGCGCCTTCGGCTTGCGATGGTGCTGAGCGGCATGTTGGTTCTGACCGCGGCAACGGCGCAAGTCCCTGAAATCACGATTGATCCTGGCAATCTGCCGCCTGAAATCCTCGAGCGCGTGATCGATGCCATTGACAGCATCGCCGAGATGGCGGACGACGTGGATGGCGGGGAAGGCCTGCGTTTGCGCCGTCGCGCGCGCGACGTGACCGTGACCACGCTCAATACGGAAGGCTATTTCTCGCCCGTCGTCAATTTGGATGCCGCGGTGGACGAAATCGGCCGGACCTGGGACATCACCATCAACCCCGGTCCGCGCACCGTGGTCCACGATCTGGATCTGGGCTTTGACGGGGCCATTGGGCAACCGCGGTTTGAACAAAACCGGGAGCGCCTGCGCCAGGACTGGCTGCTGCAGGAAGGCAAGCCGTTCCGGAACGCCGAATGGGAGTCGTCCAAAAGCACCTTGGTGACACAGGCCAGCGCCACCTACTTCCCGATTGCCCGGCTGACACAAACGGCGGCTGAGATCAACGCGGATGAGGCGCAGGGCAATTTGATCGTCAAGCTGGACAGCGGGCCGTCGGTATCGTTGGGGGAGATTCGGGTCAAGGGTTTGAAGCGGGTGCCGCAGTCCGTGATTGAACGATACATCCGCTATGAACGCGGCCAGCCGTATGAACGCAGGCGCATGGTGGATTGGCAGCAGGACTTGCAGGCTTCGCCGTTCTTCACCAGCGTCAAGGTGGATATTGCGCGCGACGACATCCTGCCGAAACAGGAACAAGAGGAGTTGCCCGAGGCCACGGGCGCGCTGGATCCCGCCGTGGCCGAGCAAGCCGAAACCCTGGCGCGCGAAGGCTATACCGGACCGGAAGAAGTCACGTTGCCGATCGAGGTCGAGGTAGTGGAGAGCCGTCCGCGCCGTATGAGCGTGTCGCTGGGGATTGACGATGAAGTGGGGCCGCGGATCGAGACCGTCTATCGGCAGAACATCGTTGCGGGTTTCCCGGTCGAGCTGGAAACGGGCTTGCGCCTGGACCCGAAGCGCAAGCTTGGCTATGCCGACATCCATTTGATTCCGCATGAAAACGGCTACCGCGACAGCTTCGGCGTCTTGGCGCAGGACGTCGATATTGAAGGTGTTCACACCAAACGCATGGCGGTCGGCGCCATTCGCCGCAAGACCTTTCCGCCCGCCTTTGGCAGCCGCGTTGAATATGAAGTGCGGTATGGTACCCAGCTTGCGCGCGAGTCCACCGAAATTGACCGGGTCGAGTCCTACAACATGAACTCCCTGATCGGCACGGCGGACCTGACGCGGCGCGACGTCAACGATAAATTCGATCCGCGGGAAGGGCATGTGCTGGGTGTCGGCGCGGGCTTGGGAACTGAACTGGGCGGGTCGAACCGGTTTGGCCGCCTGACCGCGCGCGGCCAGTACTGGTGGTCGCCGCGAACCGATTATGTGTTGACGACCCGGCTGGAGCTGGGACGTGTCTGGACCCGCAATATTGACCGGGTGCCTGATGACTTCTCGTTCCGTACCGGCGGCGCCAGTACGGTGCGCGGCTACAGCTACCTGGGGCTGGGGAGGGAGGTCGGCGGCGCGATCCGGGGTGACTTGTCGATGATCGTGGCGAGTCTGGAAGGGACCAAGTATTTTTCAGACATCCTGGGCGGCGCCCTGTTCATTGATACGGGCAATGTGTCGAGCAGCTTCGGCAAGGGACGCTGGTCCACCGGCGTGGGCGGCGGCATACGCGTCAAAACGCCCGCGGGGCCGCTCCAGGTCGATCTGGCCTATGGCCTCAGGACCAAGGACATCCGTTTGCACTTTGCTTTAGGGGTTGCATTTTGAGTTCGCCGGATCGTAAGCCATTGCCGAAGAAAGCGCGCCGCTGGTGGCTGGCGCTGGCCGCCGTGCTGGTGGCCATGGTGCTGGCCGTGGGCGGTGTATTGGGCTGGGTGGTGGGTACCCAGCAAGGTTTTTTGTGGGCGGTCAATACCGGCGGCAAGCTGGCCGGGGCCGCCATCACCGTCGATGGGCCGCAGGGCAGCTTATGGCGGGGCTTGTCAATCGAGCGCCTGCGGGTTGAGCATGAAGCCGCCGATCTTGACATCAAGCGCCTTGAACTGTCCGTGGCGTGGCGGCGGCTGTGGTCGCGCCATCTGCACGTCCGGCGCCTGAGCGCGAATCACGTCTTGCTGAGCTTGAAGCCCAGCAATGAACCGGACGAACCGAAAAAACCGCTGACCAGCTTGCGCTTGCCGCTGGGCGTCACGGCGGATCAGGTCGAGCTGGGGCAGCTTGATCTGGTGTCGGGCGATGAGGCGTTGCCGGTGTCGCTGGCCGGATTGGAGGCCGCGCTGGCGTCGGATGGCGTGGCGCACGAACTTCAGTTGAAGTCGCTGCGGGTGCTGGGGCCTGAACTTTGGCTGGATGCGCAGGGCGCGCTGGCCCTGGAAGGCGACGCGCCGTTCGCGCTGGAAGCGAATCTGCAACTGAACGGGCAGCAGGCGCAGCGCGGCTTTGTGCTGGATCTCCATGCCGAAGGATCGCTGGAGAGCTTGAAGGCCAGCGTGACGGGGAGCGGCGAAGGGATTGAGATCGACGCAACCACGACGCTGGCCTTGCTAGAGGGTTTTCCGCTGCGCCAACTGGACCTGAAGGCCAGCGGCATCGATCCGTCCGCGTGGGTCGCAGCTGCGCCGCGTGCGCAGCTGACCATCGTCAGCGATCTGCAGGTCCAGACCGAAGCGGGGCAAGCCGTGCTGCAAGGCAAGGTCGACGTGACGAATGCCGCGGCGGCGCGGCTGGATCAGCAAGGCCTGCCGCTGACTTTCCTGTCCACCGAGGTGGCGGTGCCGGTGGAGACCTTCGATGCGGCGGCGCTGGATCAACTGCGCATGACTTTCCTGGGCGGCGGTGCGGCGGAGGGCAGTGTTCGCTGGAAGCGCCAGTCGCCCGAGCAGACAATTGGCGAGGTGGTGGCGGGTTTACAGTTCACGGACCTGAACGCGCAGCAACTGCATGAGGCTGCGCCGTCTACCCGCTTGAGCGGTCCGGTGGCCTTGACCGCCAATGATGCGGAGCAGGCGGCGTCGCTGTCACTGAAAGGCCAGGGGCAGGGTGTGCCATTGAGTGTGGCCATGCAAGCCAAGTTGGCTGGGCAGGTCGTGACGGTGGAAACGCTTCGGCTGCAAGCGGGTGAGGCGCGTGCCGACGCCAAGGGCAAGTTGAGCCTGGCCGATGCGCAGGCATTCGAGGGCGAACTCGCGCTCAGCGCGTTCGATCCGGCGTTCTGGGTCAATGTCGACGCCCTGCCGCCCGCGGTATTGACCGCCAGGGCATCGGTGCGCGGTCGGCTGTCGCCCGCCCTGGCAGGCACGGCGGACGTCACGATTGATCCGGCCAGCCGCTGGAACGGCGCCGTGGCGCGCGGCGAGGCCACGGTTCAGTTTGACGGCGATCGTTTGCCGAAGGTGGATGCCGACTTGCTGGTCGGCGCCAATCAGATTCAGGCCCACGGCGCTTATGCGCGGCGCGGCGATGTGCTGAACCTGGATATCAAGGCCCCGCAGTTGGCGCAGCTGACGTCTTTGCTGGACGGTGCGCTGGAGTTGGGCGGCACGCTGGTCCGCGGCGACGTCCTGCCGAGCCTGGATGCCACGCTGGCTGCCCAGGGCTTGAAGCTGCCGGGAGACGTGTCGCTGAAATCAGCCTCGGGGCGCATCCAGGTGGGCGAAGCGCCAGGCAAATCGAAGGATTGGGCGGCGGTTCCGTTGAACATTGCACTGACGCTGGCTGAAGCGTCGGCCTCCAGCGCGCCGCAGGCGGTGCTGGAGAAGGCCGTGTTGAACGTGACCGGCAGCGTGGCCAGCCATCAGGCCGACCTGGAGGCCACCTTCGTCCCGACGGACGGCAGTTCGCCCGCGCTGGTGGATCTTGCCCTGACCGGGCAGTGGCAGGCGGTGCAGACCCGCCAGCGTGCCGCGGGTTGGACCGGTAGCCTGACCAAGCTCAACGCGTCGCGGGACGCGTTGGGGTTTTCGGTGCTTGAACCGATGTCCATCGCCTACCGTACGGCTGCCCCGCGTGGCGAGTGGGATTGGCAGATCGGCGCGACGCGGATTGCCGTGAAACTGCCCGAAGGGCGGCAGGGCATGCTGATCCATGAAGGCTCACAGGGAGGAGCGGGGTTCTGGGAGACGCGCGGCAAGGCGGATGGTCTGGCCTGGGCGCCCGACATTCTGCTTGATATGGCGGATACCTCGTCAAAAGACGAATCCGTCGTCATTCTTGATGGCTTGTGGGACCTCAAGCACCAAGGCACCTTGTCCGGCGAGCTCTGGGTCAAGCGCCGCAGCGGGGATATCTGGCTGCCTGGGGATCCGCCCGGGGCCTTGGGCCTGAGCGAGCTTGAGCTGGCGTTGACGGCCACTGCGCAGGGGCGCGACCGCAGCCGCCTGGACCTGCGCGGCGTGATTGCCGGGACGCAGATCGGGCGCATCGACCTGCAAGGCCAGGCGGGCTTGCTCAGCCAGGACGGCGCGCTGGGACTGGACGAGGGCCGACCCGCGTATGTGGATGCGAACGTGGACCTGCAGGACATCGGCTGGATTGCCATGTTTGCCACCGACGCGGTCGAGCTGGGCGGCAAGATCCAGGGCAAGATCCGCGTGGCGCAGGAGGCGGGCGCGCTGCGCGGTTCGGGTGCCTTGAACGGCCGGGACATCCGCGTGCTGCGCCTGGATGACGGCTTGCGCTTGCTGGATGGCACGATGACGCTCAGCTTCAAGGACGAGGACATCGTGCTGGAAGCGCTGCGCTTTCCGAGCGTGATCCGCGTCGAACCGCGCGATACGCGGGTGATGCGCTGGATCCGGGAGGAGAGCAAGGGCGGCGAGGTGGTGGTGACTGCCAACTGGAATCTGTCCAGCGCGTCCGGCCAGGCCAGTCTGAAGGCGGATCGCTACCCCGCCTTGCAGCGGTCGGACCGTTTTGTGGCGGGGTCGGGGCAGGTGGACCTGAAAATATCGCCGGAGCGCTTGAATATTGACGGCAAGTTCAACGTTGACAGCGGCTGGATCGATCTGGGCACGAAATCCTTGCCCAGCCTGTCCTCGGATGTCTACGTTGTCCGTGATACCCCCAAGAAAAAACCCTCGCCGATGCAGATGGTGCTGAATGTGGCTTTGAACCTGGGCAACCATTTCTATCTGGAAGGTTTCGGCCTGGATACCGGCATCACCGGGGAGCTGAACGTCACCACGGCGCCTGCCGGCGGGATGTTGGCCAAAGGAGACGTCCGCACCAAGGAAGGGCGCTTCGAGGCCTACGGCCAGCAGCTTGACGTGCGGCGCGGCGTGATCACCTTCTACGGTGAAATGGCCAATCCGAACCTCGACATCATGGCGCTGCGCACCAACACCCAGGTTCAGGCCGGCGTACGGGTGGGCGGCACGGCCAAGGACCCGCGCATTTCGCTGGTCTCCCAGCCTGAAGTCAGCGATGTTGAAAAACTGTCCTGGCTGATTCTGGGGCGGGGGCCTGACGACGGCTTTGGCAGCGGCGATGCCACCATGCTGCTGGCGGCGGCGGGCAGCATGTTCGGTGACGGCGGCGAACCGCTCTATCGTCAGCTGGGGCTGGATGAAATGGGCATTCGCTCCGGCAACGTCGGCAGCTCGCGCGGCCTGCTGCCCGAACGGACGGTGGCCACGGGCTCAACCTCTTCCACCCACCAGACAACCAGCAACCAGTTTTTCATCATCGGGAAAAAACTGAGCGAGAAAATGAACTCCAGTTTCGAGCTGGGGCTGTCGGGCGGCGATGGCGTCGTCAAATTGGGTTACCAACTCAGCCGCCGTTTGTCCGCGGTGGCCAAAGTGGGCACCATCAATGGTCTAGACTTGTTGTATTACGTGTTCTTCAACGATTAATCGTGGGATAGGAAGCCTGCGCGAGGGCTACAATCGTGGACTTTGTTCTTCACGGGGCCGCGCGCACGCCTCGCCTGCTCCGTCCCACACGAGGTTTTGAACCATGAGTATCAAAAGCGATCGCTGGATACGCCGTGCCGCTGCCGAGCAGGGCATGATCGAACCTTTCGAGCCGGGCCAGGTCCGCGCCGTCAATGGCCAACGCATCGTCAGCTATGGCACGAGCAGCTATGGCTACGACGTCCGGTGCGCGGATGAGTTCAAAATCTTCACGAACATCAACTCCACCATTGTTGACCCGAAGGCCTTCGATGAAAAGTCCTTCGTGGATTTCAAGGGCGACGTCTGCATCATCCCGCCCAACTCCTTCGCCTTGGCGCGCACCGTCGAGTTCTTCCGGATTCCGCGCAGCGTGTTGACGATTTGCCTCGGAAAAAGCACCTATGCCCGTTGCGGCATCATCGTCAATGTCACGCCGCTTGAACCGGAATGGGAAGGGCATGTGACACTGGAGTTCTCCAATACCACGCCCTTGCCCGCCAAAATCTATGCCGGCGAGGGGTGTGCGCAAATGCTGTTTTTTGAAAGTGATGAGGTATGTGAAACCTCGTACGCTGACCGGGGGGGCAAATACCAAGGCCAACTCGGCGTCACACTTCCTCGAACCTAATTTACCCGCCCGCAGGTGCTGCCATGAAATTTCGCTTTCCCGTCGTGATCATCGACGAAGACTACCGTTCCGAGAACGTGTCTGGCCTGGGCGTCCGAGCGCTCGCGGCGGCGCTCGAAGAAGAGGGAATGGAAGTGCTGGGGGTGACCAGCTATGGTGACCTCACGTCCTTTGCCCAGCAGCAAAGCCGGGCCAGCGCGTTCATTTTGTCGATCGACGATGAAGAGTTCGGAGAAGGATCGCCGGAAGACGTGGCCGATGCCGTGCGGAAACTGCGCGCTTTCATTGGCGAACTGCGCTTCCGCAACACGGAAATTCCGATCTATCTGTATGGTGAAACCCGTACGTCTCGCCACATCCCGAACGACATCCTGCGCGAGCTGCATGGCTTCATCCATATGTTCGAGGACACGCCGGAGTTTGTGGCGCGGCATATCATTCGCGAAGCCAGAAGCTATCTGGACTCGCTGCCGCCGCCGTTCTTCCGCGAACTGGTCAAGTATGCGCAGGACGGTTCCTATTCCTGGCACTGTCCGGGGCACTCCGGCGGCGTGGCCTTCCTGAAGAGCCCGGTCGGCCAGATGTTCCATCAGTTCTTCGGCGAGAACATGCTGCGCGCCGACGTCTGCAACGCGGTGGACGAACTGGGGCAACTGCTGGACCACACCGGGCCGGTTGCGGCGTCGGAACGCAATGCGGCGCGGATCTTCAATGCGGACCATTGCTTCTTCGTGACCAATGGCACGTCCACGTCGAACAAGATCGTCTGGCATGCCAACGTGGCGTCGGGAGATATCGTGGTGGTGGACCGCAACTGCCACAAGTCCATCCTGCACGCCATCATCATGGTTGGCGCGATTCCGGTCTTTCTGCGGCCGACCCGCAATCACCTCGGCATCATCGGGCCGATTCCGCTCGATGAGTTCCATCCCGAGAGCATCCGGAAGAAGATCGAGGCCAATCCTTTCGCCAAGGCAGGCAACGGTCGGCCGCCGCGGATCCTGACCATTACCCAGAGCACCTATGATGGCGTGGTCTACAACGTGGAAATGATCAAGGAGGTGCTCGGCAGCTCCATCGACAACCTGCACTTTGACGAGGCCTGGATTCCGCATGCGGCCTTCCATCCGTTCTACCGGAACATGCACGCCATTGGCGAAGGCCGTCCGCGCAGCAAGGATGCAATGGTCTATGCCACCCACTCCACGCACAAGCTGCTGGCGGGCTTGTCCCAGGCATCGCAGATCGTCGTGCAGGAGTCGGAGAATCGCAAGCTTGACCGCAACATCTTCAATGAAGCGTATCTGATGCATACGTCCACGTCGCCGCAATACGCGATCATTGCGTCGTGCGACGTCGCGGCGGCCATGATGGAGCCGCCCGGCGGCACCGCGCTGGTGGAGGAGAGCATTGCGGAAGCGCTGGATTTCCGACGCGCCATGCGCAAGGTGGAAGCCGAGTATGGATCGAGCGACTGGTGGTTCAAAGTGTGGGGCCCCGATCACCTGACGCAGGAAGGGCTGGGCGATCAAAGTGACTGGCTGCTGGAAAGCAATGCCGACTGGCACGGTTTTGGCAATCTGGCGCCGGGCTTCAATATGCTCGATCCGATCAAGGCCACCATCGTTACGCCGGGACTGGACGTGTCCGGTACTTTTGCCGAGACCGGCATTCCGGCGTCGATCGTCAGCCGCTTCCTGACCGAGCATGGCGTGGTGATCGAGAAAACCGGCCTTTACTCTTTCTTCATCCTGTTCACGATCGGCATCACCAAAGGACGCTGGAATACTTTGTTGACGGCTCTACAGCAGTTCAAGGATGATTTCGACAGAAACCAGCCGCTGTGGAGAATTCTGCCCGAGTTCTGTCATGCCTTCCCGCAATATGAGCAGGTTGGCCTGCGTGACCTGTGCACCCGTATCCACCAGATGTACCGTGAATACGACGTGGCGCGGATGACCACGGAAATGTATCTGAGCGATATGGTGCCCGCCATGAAACCGGCGGATGCCTTCGCAAAAATGGCGCATCGTGAAATTGAACGGGTCGAGATCAATGAGCTGGAAGGCCGTATCACCAGCGTGCTGCTGACGCCGTATCCGCCGGGCATTCCGCTGTTGATCCCGGGCGAGCGCTTCAACAAGACCATTGTTGATTACCTGCGCTTCACCCGCTTGTTCAACAACGAGTTCCCGGGCTTTGGCGTGGATATTCACGGTTTGGCCGCTGAGAAGCTGGAAGACGGCACGCGACGCTATTATGTTGACTGCGTCAAGGAAGGCTGAGCGGGGCTTGGGCTTTCATGGTTGACGTTGTTGTCATTGGCGCCGGCGCGGCGGGCATGATGTGCGCGTCCGTAGCCGGGCAGCGTGGCTTGAGCGTGGTGTTGATCGATCATGCGGAAAAGCTCGGTGAAAAAATCCGGATATCGGGCGGCGGCCGCTGCAACTTCACCAATCGTGAAGTCGGTACGGCCAACTTCCTGTCTGAGAACCCGCGTTTTGCCTACTCCGCGCTGTCCCGGTATACGCCGCAGGACTTTCTGGCGCTGCTGGCCAAGTATCGGATTGGCTGGCATGAAAAACACCGCGGCCAACTGTTCTGCGATGCATCGAGTGAAGACATCATCGAGGTGTTGCGCCAGGAGTGCGCGGCGGGCCGCGTCCAGTGGAGAATGCCTTGTCAGGTGGACGGCATCGAAGGCGCGGCAGGGGGCGGCTTTACGCTGGGGACCTCGCAGGGGCCACTGTCGGCCCGGCAAGTGGTGATTGCCACGGGCGGCCTGCCGGTCGCCCAGATCGGCGCCACGGATTTTGGCCTGCGGATCGCCAAACAGTTCGGCATGCCTTTGGTGGATACGCGTCCGGCCTTGGTGCCGCTGACTTTTCCGGCTGAGGTCTGGGCGCCGTTCCTTGCGTTGGCAGGCGTGTCGCTGGAGGTGGATATCCGCACAGGTGAAGGCAAGGCGCAGGCGCAATTTCGCGAAGACCTGCTGTTCACGCACCGGGGCCTGTCGGGGCCGGCCGTCCTGCAGATTTCCAGCCATTGGAATCCGGGCCAGGCCTTGCGCATTGATTTCTGTCCTGGCCAGGACCTCCGGGCCAGTCTGCGACAGGGCAAACAAGGCGGCCGCCAGCATCTGTCGACGCTGCTGGCGTCGATGCTGCCGAAGCGCTTGGCCGATTTCTTTCTTGACGCCAGCCCCGCCTTGCAGGGAAAGCCGTTGGGCGAGCATCGCGTTGCCGACGTGCCGGACCGGATGCTGGATGCGCTGGCGGCAAGTGTGCAAGCTTGGCGGATTACGCCGTCGGGCACGGCCGGTTATAAAAAAGCCGAAGTGATGCGGGGCGGGGTCAGTACCCGCGCCTTGAATCAGCAAAGCCTGGAAAGCAAGACCGTGCCGGGGCTGTATTTCATCGGCGAGGTGGTGGACATGACCGGCTGGCTCGGCGGCTACAATTTCCAATGGGCCTGGTCTTCGGGCGTGGCCTGTGGACGGGCGTTGCGCGCAGCGGAATGATCGCGGAGGGCTTCGCTCACGCGGGCGGTTCTCGGCGGCGCCGCCGATTCCTGTCAGAATGCGCTTTTCAATTGCACTGGTTTTAAGGAAAGTCGATGAATACACCCAATGACCGTCGTTACGCCAAAACCCATGAGTGGGTGCGGGAAGTGGAAGGCGTGCTGGAAGTTGGCATCAGTGACCATGCCCAGGAACAATTGGGTGACCTGATGTTCGTGGGCGATGTGAAAGTGGGCGCCCACCTTGAGGCGGGCGCGCCCGCGGGCGTGGTCGAATCCCTGAAAACCGCGTCGGACATCCATGCGCCGGTCAGCGGCACCATTGTTGCCTTCAATGAAGCGCTGGCGGCTGCGCCCGAGCAAGTCAATGAAGCGCCGTATGGCACCTGGATCTTTCGGCTGAAGCCGGATGCGCCGTTCGATGGATCAGGCCTGCTGGATGCGCAGGGCTACCTGACGGCCGTTGAGTAAGCGCCTGCTTTGTATGCCAGCCTTCAGGATTGGCGGGTGTAGGTGACAAAGTCATAATGCCAATCCCCTTCCGGGGCGGCGGCTTCCCGGTGGGTCTCGCGCCATTGGCGCGCATCCAGCGCGGGGAAGAAGGCGTCGCCGTCAACGTCGGCGTCAATCTCGGTGGCAATGATTTCATCCGCTTGCGCCAGGCTCAGCCGGTAAATCTCTTCCCCGCCGATCACAAACGCCTCCGCGGCGGGCGCGGCCACGGCCAGCGCGGCTTCCAGGCTGTTGACCACCTCGGCGCCCGATGCGTGGTAGCCCAAGGTGCGCGTGATGACGATGTTCAGCCTGCCGGGCAGCGGGCGTCCCAGCGATTCCCAGGTCTTTCGTCCCATGATGATGGGATGACCGAAGGTGGTCCGTTTGAAGTGGGCCAGGTCTTCCTTGAGTTTCCAGGGCAGGGCGTTGTTGCGGCCAATCGTCCGGTTTTTGCTGTAGGCCACGATGAGGCTGAGTTTGGCTGGCATAGGTCTTCCTGGTGAGCAAAGCTTGAATTTCGGGTAATCCCTTGTTTTAGCAAAAGAAAACGTTCAGGGTAGGGAAATTCTGATAAAAGAAACAGTTTGGTCCTGCCGCTCCACGCACCTGATTGGCGCCGGGGCCGTGTCTATCGGTTTTACCAGCTAGGAATATTATGGGAACAACGATTACATTGCAGGCAAAAGACGGGTTTGAACTGTCCGCGTATCGGGCGGAGCCGCAAGGCAAGGCGCGCGGCGGCGTGGTCATTTTGCAGGAAATTTTCGGCGTCAATACCCACATCAAAGACGTGTGCGAACGCTATGCAAAGCAAGGCTATCTGGCCGTTGCACCGGCTTTGTTCGACCGCGTCCAGCCGGGCGTGGATCTGGGCTATGAGGCCGCCGATGTCGAGCAAGGCAGGAAACTGAAGGCCGACAGCCCGCTGGAGAGCGCGCTGCTTGACGTTGAGGCCGCCATCCAGGCCGCGTCGGAAGCGGGCCGGGTGGCCGTCATTGGTTACTGCTGGGGCGGATCGCTGGCGTATGCCGCCGCTACCCGCCTGGACGGACTGTCCGCCGCCATTGCCTATTACGGCGGTGAGATTGCCAAGCTGTCCAATGAAAAGCCGAAAGTGCCGACACTGGCGCATTTTGGAGAAACGGATGCCTCCATTCCGCTGAGCGACGTTGACAAACTGCGCGCCGCCCAGCCGGAAGTGGAAGTGCACGTGTATGGCGCCGGTCATGGCTTCAGCTGCGATATGCGCGGCGCCTATCATGCGCCGAGCGCGGCGCTGGCGCTTGAGCGCACGCTGGCCTGGCTGTCCAAGTACGTGGATTAACGTTAGAAATCAACTTCTATTCAAGCTAAAGAAAAGCCCGCCCCGCGTCGTTAAAGACGATGGGCGGGCTTGCTTTTTTGTTGCCGGGCCGCGACGGCACGTAGTGCCTAGCGTGGGGGCTTCCATATATTGCCGGGCCGCCTCCGTTATTTCTCTATTTCCATAGGATTGCCATGAGCGCGCAGCCAAAATCCATCACCGCGGTTGGTTTCATCATTCTGGGGCTGTTGTTCGCCGCGTTGGGCGTCGCGCTGAACGATGCGCGCTCGCTGGCCTTGGCGGGACTGCCGCTGTACGGGATCAGCTGGGCCGGTGCGCTGCTTGCGGCCATCATGGCGGTGTACGTGCTGAGCCGGACCGCCGTGACCGCTGCGGATAAAGGCGCGAACGCTGATGACGCGCAGAGCGTGATCGAGCAAGCGCAACTGGCGCAGCTGCGCGGCTGGGCCAAGCAGGTCGGCGGCAGCGCCGAAGGCGTGCTCGGTGCCGGCGGCAAGGCGCAGGCGCTGCTGCAGGCGCAACAGCGGGAAACCGAGAGCATGGTGGCGGCATCGCAAGTGCTGGTTGAGGAAATGACCGGTGTTGTGGCGCAGCTGTCGGCGGCGAAGGATGCGGCCGAGGAGTCGGGCGCGCACATCGTGCAGGGACAAGACGTGGTGGACACCGCCTCGTCCGCCGTGACGGACCTGGCGGCCAGCATTGAAACCGCGGCGGGGGTGGTGCGCTCGCTGGAGGACGAGTCCGGCAACATCGGGCAAGTGCTGGGCGTGATCCAGAGCATTGCCGGCCAGACCAACTTGCTGGCGCTGAATGCGGCGATCGAGGCCGCGCGCGCTGGTGAGCATGGCCGCGGGTTTGCCGTGGTGGCGGATGAGGTCCGGACCTTGGCCAGCCGGACCCAGCAGTCCACCGAAGAAATCCGCCAGATGATCGAACGCTTGCAGGACAACTCGCGTCAGGTGGTGCAAGCGATTTCGGCTGGCCAGAGCAAGGCGGCCGATACCGTGGCCAAGGTGCACGAAGTGAAGGATTTGTTGACCGGCATCCTGGACTCCCTGCAGGTGATCGTGGATGCGAACAGCAACCTGGCCGCGGATCTGGGTCAGGAAAACAACCAGGTGCAGGCGCTGCAGAAGTCGGCGCAGCAGATTCTGGCGAAATTGAGCCAAACCGCCGAGCAGATCCAGGCCATTTGTGTGTCGGCCGAGCAGGTGCGCGGCGCCGCGGAGGCGCCGCAAGGCTGATCCCTGGCCAGCCCCGTGGGGGCTGGCCGTCTGTTGTTTCCCCCTATTTTGCTCCCCTGGGCTCTGCGCTACGATCGCGGGATTGCTTGAATAGGTGACCGGACCATGACAACAGCCCTGAGGATCGCGCAAGGCCGCTTCGGCCGAGTGTCCTTGCTTGACATGGATACGCCGCTGGCGCCCCATGCGCATTCTCAGTGTCATGCCATCTTTAAGGTCAGCGGCGCGGATTCCGCCTTCTACATCAATGACGAGCGCCTGCCTGTCACCGAGCGGACCGCCATCCTGGTCAATGCCTGGGAGCCGCATTACTTCTTCAGTGAACCGGACTTTCCGCGCACGGTCTATCTGGTGCTCTATATCGAGCCGGAATGGATGTCCTCGCTGCACAGCCCGCTGCACGTCGCCGCCCATCCCCGTTTCTTTCCGCAATCCTGCGTGGCGCTGCCCGCCGATATCCGCAGGCGGGTGGACCACCTGGTGGCGTTGATGATGTCGTTGGTGCCGGTATCGCAAGACAAGCTGGAGTCCGAGCTGTTCGAACTGATGGTGGCCGTGTGCGAGCGATATTCGGCCTGGGGCCGCCATGATGCGCTGTTTCTGCCGCCGGGCGGCCTGGTGCAGGACGCCCGCATCAACAAGGCCATTGCCGCCATCCGCAGTAATCCGGGGCAGACGCAGGACATCGAGCAACTGGCGCACTCCGTGCATCTGTCGCGCGCCCAGTTTTTTCTGCGCTTCAAGCGCAGCACCGGGCTGACGCCCGCCATGTTCATCAATATGCAGCGGGCCGAAGTGGCCTGCAAGCGCCTGGCCCAGGAATCCTACTACGGCAGCGTCGGCAAATTGGCGGATGAGTTGGGCTTTACCGATCAAGCGCATTTCACCCGTTTCATCCGCAACCATCTGTGCGTCACGCCCACGGATTACCAACGGGTCGTGCACCTCTACGACGGCCTCTGAGCGCATTGGCCCGCATTTCAAGACGCTATGGCAAAAAGCCGGAGCCGCCGTCAAGGTGTTTTCCGCAAGTTCTCCCTACCATGAAGGCATAAAAGGCGGTTCATCCGCTCATCTGTCTTTTTGGAGGAGACACCATGTCGTTGAACAAGATGCTGGCGGCTTGCGCCATCACGGTCAGCCTGGCGGGCGCATCGTTGGCGGTCCAGGCCAAGGAGTTGCGCCTGGGGCTGATCGTGACCAATACCCATGCGTGGACGAAGGCGGCCGAGGCCATGGGCAAGGAGCTGTCCGAGAAGTCGCAGGGCAAGTACTCCGTGACGCTGTTCCCGGCCGGGCAGTTGGGCAATGAGGCCCGGATGTTGCAGCAGTTGCAGACCGGCGCGCTGGACATGGCGTTCATGACGGTGGCGGAAATCACTAACCGGGTGCCGGACTTCGGCGCCTTGTTCGCGCCCTACCTGGTCAACAACGTCAAAGAGTCCGGTGAATTGCTGAACGGTCCCACCGCGCAGAAATTGCTGGAAAGGCTGCCGCGCGAGGTGGGGGCGGTCGGGGTCGGCTACGGCGCCGCCACCATGCGCTTGATGCTGAACGCCTATCCAACCAACAGCGTGGCGGATATCAAGGGCCGCAAGATGCGGATTACGCCGTTCCCGCCGATGCGGGACTTTTATCAGTTGCTTGGCGCCGCTTCAACACCGATGCCGATCACCGATGTCTATGACTCGTTGGCCAACGGTCAGGTGGACGGGGTCGATACCGACGCCGAGCAGACCTGGCTGTTGAAATTCCATGATCGCGCGCAGACCGTGCTGTATTCGCGCCACATGATGTTTCCGGTGGTGGGCCTGGTGTCGAACCGGCTCTGGCAGCAGTTGCCGCCCGCGGATCGCGAGCTGATCAGCAGTACGGCCAAGAAGCATCTGAACGGTCTGTTCGACAGCTATATGAAAGTCGAAGAGGAGATGGTGGCCCATATCAAGGCATCCAAGGTCCAGGTGTCCGAAGTGGGTCCGGAATTCTTTGGTGACGTGCTGGCGCAATGGGAAAAGACCTGGCTTCAGCGTGCGCCCGTCCTGGCGGATCTGCGTAAAGAAGCAGCCGCCATCAAGCGCTAATCCGGCGGGCGCGCATGGCGCGCCCCGCCCATTGGGTATTCCTCATGCAACGATTTCTTGCTTTGTTCAGCGAGCGGATTGCGCGCGTCGAGCGCGCGCTGATTGCCGTGATTGCGATCGCGCTGCCGCTGATGATTCTTCTCAATACCGCCGGGCGCGCCGTGCGCAGCCCGATCTACTGGATGGATGAGTTGGCGATCCTGCTGATGGTCTGGATGGCCTTGTTCGGCATCTCGCTGACCATCCGCACTCGCGACGCCGTGGCCGTGACGATGCTGCTGGAGCTGGCGCCGCTGCCGGTGCTGAAGGCGATGAAAGTGTTGATTGATGTCTTCATCCTCGCCTTCACCGTGGCCTTGCTGGTGATGTGCTGGTTCTGGTTCGATCCGGTCACGCTGATCCGCGTCAATTTCGATTTCCATGCTTTTTCGGGTGAAGGTTTCAACTACATCTACGAAGACACGACCGACACCCTGGACGTGAGGAAGTTCTGGTTCTGGCTGATGATTCCGTTCTCGGCGCTGACCTCGACCGTTCACGGCCTGTCCAATCTGATCACCACCGTGCAGACGCCGGCATCCGAGCTGAAAGCAGCCATGTCCGTGCCGGTGGTCAGCAGCATGGAGTAAGACAATGCTCACAACCTTGGTTTTCGTTGTCCTGTTGTTTCTTGGCGTACCGATCGCGCTGGTGCTGGCGCTGACCACGCTGTTCTATATCTATGACAGCAATAATCTGGTGCTGTTCCTGTCGTTCCCGCAGCAGTTCTTCGGCGCGATGGAAAGCTACGGCATGCTTGCCATTCCGCTGTTCATGTTTGTCGGTGAACTGATGAACGAAGGCGGCATCACGCGCCGCCTGGTGGGGCTGGCGTCCGTGTTCGTCGGCCATGTGCGCGGCGGCATGGCCTACATCAACATTCTTGCCAATGCCTTTCTGGCGTCGATTGTCGGCTCGGCCAATGCCCAGGTGGCAGTGATGGGGCAGGTCATGGTGCCGGAAATGACCCGCCAGGGCTACTCACGCGGCTTTGCCACGGCAACCACCTGCGCCGGGGCGCTGCTGGCGCCGATCTTGCCGCCATCGATGCTGTTCGTGCTGTATGGCGTGATGGCGCAGATCTCGATTGGCGACATGTTCATCGCCGGGATCATTCCCGGGCTGCTGATGACCGCGTGCTTCATCGTGGTGATTGCCTTGCTGGGCTGGCGCTACAACTATCCGCCCGGCGTCCGGTTGAGCCGCCAACAAAAAATCCGAAATATCCGGGATGCCTTGCCGTCGCTGGCGGTGCCCGCGGTGATGATTCTCGGCATTCTCGGCGGCGTCACCACGCCGACCGAGGCCGCCGCGCTGGGCGCCTTGGCGGCCGTCGTGGTGGGACGCTTCGTGTACCGGGAGATCCGCTTCGATCGGGTGTCGGGCATGCTCCTGCGCGTCGGGCTCAATACCGGCGTGGTCCTGGCGCTGGTGGCCGCGGCGGGGGTGTTCGGCTGGGTCATTGTCTTTGAGAAAGTGCCGCAGGAACTGGCGGTGATGCTGCAAACCATCACCACGGATCCCTTTGTCTTCATGTTGTTGGTCGGGCTGCTACTGCTGGTGGTTGGAACGGTGCTGGACGGTATTCCCGCCTTGATCCTGTGGACCCCGATTCTGTTGCCGGTGGCCACGGACGTGTATGGGATCAGTCCTTATCACTTCGGCGTGGTGATCTGCATCAACCTGACGGTGGGCCTGCTGTCACCGCCGGTCGGCACGGTGCTCTACGTTGCCGAACGCGTGACCGGCGCCAAGCAATCGGAGTTTCTTGGTCCGCTGATGCCTTATCTGGGCATCACTGTCTTGCTGCTGGTCCTGCTCTCCTGGCAGCCGTGGCTGGTGACCGCCTTGATCAACTGACCCGCAGCAGACGCCATGCCTATTTCTTTGGATACCGTATACGACTACGTGATTGTCGGGGGCGGCTCGGCCGGTTGCGTGCTGGCCAATCGCCTGTCGGCGGACCCGCGCCATACGGTGGTGTTGATTGAAGCCGGGATCGATACGCCGCCGGGGCAGGTGCCGAGCGAGATCCTCGACAGCTACCCGATGCCGCTATTTTATGGAGATAAATATATCTGGCCCGGCCTGCGGGCGCGTACGTCGCCGCGCGCCGCCGGGCCCCGGGCCTATGAGCAGGGCCGGGTGATGGGGGGCGGTTCGTCGATCAACGTGCAATCGGCCAACCGGGGCCTGCCGCGCGACTACGAGGAGTGGGTCGAGATGGGCGCCGAAGGCTGGGGCTGGGATGACGTCCTGCCTTATTTCCGCAAGCTGGAGCGAGACTTGGATTTTGACGGCCCCTTGCATGGCAAGACGGGTCCGATTCCGATCCGGCGGATCCTGCCTCGCGATTGGCCGGCCTTCCCGGCCCGCATGGCGCAGGCTTTCCAGGATCAGGGCATTCCTCTGCGCCAGGATCAGAATGCGGACATGGAAGATGGCGTGTTTCCGGCGGCGTTTTCGAACGCCAACGATGCCCGGGTCTCGGCGGCGGCGGGTTATCTGGATGCTGAAACGCGGGCGCGGCCGAATCTGCTCGTGCTGGCTCAGCATCAGGTCACACGATTGCTGCGGGAAGGCCGACGCATCAACGCGGTTGAGGTCCGGGATGCGCAACGCGGCGTACACCGCATCAAGGCGCATCGCGTCGTGCTGACCGCGGGCGCCTTGCAGTCGCCGGCGCTGCTGATGCGCGCGGGCGTCGGGCCCGGCGCCATGCTGCGGGACTTGGGGATTCCGGTGGTAGTTGATCTGCCGGGGGTTGGCCGGAACCTGCGTGACCATCCCACACTGACGCTGTGCCAATACCTGCCCAAGGCATTGCGCTTGCCACCGTCCCATCGTCGTAGCAGTCTGCTGTGCGTGCGCTATTCGTCCAAGATGGAAGGCGGCCAGGAGGCGGATATGTACGTTGGCGCGTCGGCCAAGGCGGGCTGGCATGCCATCGGCCAGCGGCTGGCCTTGTATTTCCTGTGGTGCAACCGCCCGTATTCGGTGGGTTCGCTGACCTTGCGCTCCGCGTCGCCGGATGACTTCGCCGCGATTGACTTGAATCTGTTGTCGGATCCGCGGGACATGGCGCGCATGAAAGCGGGCGTGCGCTTCTTGGCGCAGACCCTGGTGTCGCCGGGCTTGAATCCGGACCCTCGCGACTTCTTCCCTGCGTCGTTCTCGCCGCGCATCAAGGCGCTGAGCCGGGTGTCGGGCCGCAACCGGGTCCTGACCTCGATGCTGGCGCAGGGCCTGGATGTGCCGCAGCCCTTGCGGCACTGGCTATTGAAGACCTTCATGCTGAACGGCGTGTCCTTTCTTGACGTGCTGGCCTCGGACAGCAAGCTGGAGGCTTTCATTGATCAACATGTGTTCGGGGTCTGGCATCCGAGCGGCACATGCCGGATCGGCCGCTCACCGGATGAAGGCGCGGTGGTGGATCGGCACGGCAAGGTGTTCGGACTGGAGAACGTCTGGGTATCGGATGCGTCGGTGATGCCGCGTTTGCCCACGGCGAACACGAACATTCCGACCATGATGATTGCCGAAAAAATCAGCGATGGCCTGTTGAACGCGTGAGTGCGCCGCCGTGCCCGGCAACCTGACCGGGCATGGGCTGGCGTCAGACAGCCATCGGCGCGGTCAGCGGGGCGTGGTGCTGATAGTTGATCAATTGGAAGTCAGCGGGCTCCACTTTTTCCAGCCATGCCGGTTCGTACTTGCCGGTTTGGGCGTAGTCCGGAATGCGCTCGGACAGTGCAAGCTGGGGCGCGGGATACGGCGTGCGCTGGAGCTGTTCTTCCAGCATTGGCACATGGTTTTCATAAATGTGCGCGTCGCCGATGAAATAACTGAACCATTTTGGGCGGTAACCGGTCAGACGGCCCACCAGGTGCAGCAGCGCGGCGCCCTCGGTCAGGTTGAACGGCGCGCCCAGGCCCAGGTCGTTCGAACGGATGTAGAGGCACAGGGAAATCTCCCCGGTGCTGGCGTTGGGCAGGAACTGATAAAGCAGATGGCAGGGGGGCAAGGCCATCTCTTCAATTTGCGCCCAGTTCCAGCCATGAAAGAGAATGCGCCGGTCCGACGGATTCCGGACGATAGTGTCCAGGCATTGCCGCAGTTGATCCACGGCCTTGTACAGCAGCACGTGTTCGCTGCCCGCGTGATCAAACCGTCCCAGCGTCTGATAGCCGCGCTGTTGCGCATCCTGAAGTTGCGCCTGGGCCGCGGCGGGCAACAGCTTGTAGGCGGGCCACTCGCGCCATTGCACGCCGTAGATCGACCCGAGGTCGTCATCGCCAAGGCGATAGGGGTTGTCCAACCACGCCTGGTTCTCATTGGCATTCTGATCCCAGACTTTGCAGCCCAGTTCACGGAAGGCGGCGGCGTTGCGCGTGGCGCGCAGGAAGCCGACCAATTCGCCAACGGCCGATTTGAACGCCATTTTTTTGGTGGTGACGGCCGGGAAACCCTGACTGAGGTCAAACCGCATGGACGCGCCAGGCAGGCTGATGCTGCGGATGCCGGTGCGGTTTTCCTGCCAGCTACCGGTTTCTAGGACGGTCCGGACCAGGTCAAGATACTGTTGCATGCAAGATACCCGTCATGAGGGATGAATTCGAATAAAAACACCTGCGCTCGTGCTAGTGTTCTGTTTGCACCCGGTGCTGATTGTTCACGGGCGGCGGCATCCATTATCGCATGCTCCGTTTGGGCTGGCGCGGCCACGGTCGGCGCCTGGATTCTTTCACGGTTATCTGCCGCTATGCTTTTTCTGAGTTTGACGACGGCGCTTCGCCGATTGTGGGCCAACGATGCGTTTGTTTACAGCCTGCGCGTCGGGCTGGCGCTGTTTGGCGTGATTGCGCTGTGTAAAGAGCTGGATCAGATGCAGTTGGCCATCCCGCTGATCCTGGGCGTCATTGCCTGCGCGCTGGGTGAAACGGATGACAGCTGGCGCGGACGGCTGTTCGGGCAAAGCCTGATCTGGGCGCTGTTCGTGCTGGTGACGCTGGCGGTGCAACTGCTGGTCGGCATTCCCTGGGCTTTTGCCCTGATGCTGGGCGTGCTGGTGTTTGCGCTGACCATGCTTGGCGCGCTGGGAGAGCGCTATCGCCTGATCGGCTATTGCTCCATCGTGATGATTGTGTATGCCTTGATCACGGCCGAACAAAGCGCGGCCCAGCCAACCCGTTTCTGGCACAACCCGGCGCTGTTGCTGGCGGGCTCGGTCTGGTATGGCGTGCTGTCCATTGTGTGGTCGGCCTTGTTCGCCCACCAGCCGATCCAGCAGCGCCTTGCCAATCTATACCGCTTGCTGGGCGCCTATCTGGAGTTGAAATCGCGCCTCTTCGAACCGGTGCGGGGCCAGGATGAGGAAGCGCTGCGGCTTGAGGTGGCGCGGTTGAACGGCCAGGTAGTCGCGGCGCTGAACGCGGCCAAGGACAGTATTTTCAGCCGGGTCGGGCAGGCGCGCCCCGGCCAGCGCACCAGCCGCTATCTGCGGCTTTACTTCATTGCCCAGGATGTCCATGAGCGGGCCACCTCCACGCACTATCCGTATGCGGACCTGACCGACGCCTTCTTCCACAGCGACGTCATGTTCCGCTGCCAGCGCCTGTTGCGCCTGGCGGGGGAGGACTGCCGCCGTTTGGCCAGAGCGATCCGGATGCGTCAGCCGTATGGCTTGCGGGCGGAAACGCAGCAGGCAAAAGAAGACCTGGATGCGTCGATCCAGTTCCTGAAGGCGTCGCCGGACTGGTCAAACTCGCGTTTGTTGCGCGCCATCCTGGCCCTGGGCGGCAATCTGGATCAGCTGGACCGGCGCCTGTCCATGGCCACGCGGCTGGATCAGCGAGATGACCAGCAGGACATCAGCCTGCTTGACCGCTCCCCGCAGTCCCTCAAAGACGCCTGGGACCGGGTTCGTTTGCAGCTGACGCGTTCGGCGCCGATCTTCCGGCACGCCTGCCGCTTGACCTTGGCGTTGCTGGCCGGTTACGGCCTGGTGCACCTGACCAATGCGGAGCAGGGCTACTGGATCGTGATGACCACGCTGTTCGTGTGTTCGCCCAGCTATGGCGCCACCAAGAACCGGATGGTGCAGCGTATTGCCGGGACCACGCTGGGCCTGGTGCTGGGCTGGATGGCGTTCCGGCTGTTCCTGAGCCTGGAAGTGCAGGCCTGGATCGCGGCCTTGGCGGGCGTGGTGTTCTTCGCAACCCGCAGTTCCCGCTACATGCTGGGAACGGCCTCCATCACGCTGCTGGTGCTGTTGTGCCTGAACCAGATCAGCGACGGCTATGACTATTTCCTGCCGCGCTTGGTGGATACGCTGATTGGCAGCGCCTTGGCGGGGCTGGCCGTGCTGGTCATTCTGCCGGATTGGCAAGGACGCCGTTTGTCCGCGGTGGTGGGCCAGGCGGTCTTGAGCAGTGCGCGCTATCTGCAGGCGGTGATCACCCAGTATGGCGGCAGCGGTGCGGCCGACGATCTGAACTATCGGCTGGCGCGGCGCAATGCCCATAATGCCGACGCCGCGTTTTCAATGACGATGTCCAATATGCTGTCCGAGCCAGGGCACTTCCGCCAGAATGCCGAATTGGGCCTGCGCCTGCTGGTGCTGTCGCACACGATTCTTAACTATATTTCGGCGCTGGGCGCGCATCGCGTGGCGCTTGGTGAAGACGCCAGCGACCCGGCGCTGGACACGGCGCGCACCGGTATCCTGAATGCGCTGGACGCCATCGGGCAGGCGCTGGCGCAGGGAGAGACGCTGCCGGGCCGCCACCTGGAGGAAGAGGCGCTGTTGGAAATGTTGGAGCAACTGCCCGAATCCAATGATGACGCGCATCGCATCGTCCACACGCAATTGGCGCTGATTGCCCGGCTGTTGCCGGTGCTGCGCAAGCAGGCCAGCCGCTTGCTCAGCCAGGAGCGCTACAACCCCGATGACGCGGGCCCTGATAGCAATGCGGCGGCGGGCGGGGCGGCTTCCCCGCCCTCAGGGGAAACGCCTACAATGGAGGCTGTCCGGTGATGGGGCGCGCCAGAAGGCTGGCCACACGTTCCTATCCCTTTTAAACATCAAGAGAATAGGGTTTTCATGGCTCAATTTGTTTACACCATGAATCGCGTTGGCAAGATCGTGCCGCCTAAACGCCAGATCTTGCGTGATATTTCACTGTCTTTTTTTCCGGGCGCCAAAATCGGCGTGCTGGGCCTGAACGGCGCGGGAAAATCCACGCTGCTCAAAATCATGGCGGGCGTGGACAAGGAGCACGAAGGGGAAGCCATTCCGATGCCGAACCTGAAGGTCGGCTACCTGCCGCAGGAACCGCAGTTGAACCCGGACCAGACCGTCCGGGAAGCGGTCGAGGAAGGCCTCGGCGATGTTTTCGCCGCCAAGAAACGGCTGGACGAGGTCTATGCCGAATACGCCGAGCCCGATGCCGATTTTGATGCGCTGGCCACCGAGCAGGCCGAGCTGGAAGCCATCATTGCGGCGGGCAGCGCCAGCAATGATGTCGAGCACCAGCTTGAAATCGCCGCTGACGCCTTGCGTTTGCCGCCCTGGGACGCCAAAGTGGGCGTGCTGTCAGGCGGTGAAAAGCGCCGCGTTGCGCTGTGCCGCCTGCTGCTGTCAAAACCGGACATGTTGCTGCTTGACGAGCCGACCAACCACCTGGATGCCGAAAGTGTGGATTGGCTTGAGATCTTCCTGCAGAAGTTTCCCGGCACGGTGGTGGCCGTCACGCACGATCGCTACTTCCTGGACAATGCCGCGGAATGGATGCTGGAACTTGATCGGGGCCACGGCATCCCATGGAAAGGCAACTACAGCTCCTGGCTGGAACAGAAGGAGAACCGGCTGAAGCAGGAAGAAGCGTCGGAGAGCGCGCGCCAGAAAACCATCAAGAAAGAGCTGGAGTGGGTCCGTCAAAATCCGAAGGCCCGGCAAGCCAAGTCCAAAGCCCGCCTGGCGCGCTTTGAGGAGCTGAGCTCACATGACTACCAGCGCCGCAATGAAACCTCGGAGATCTTCATCCCGGTCGCGGAGCGCCTGGGCAATGAAGTGGTTGAGTTCAAGAACGTGCGCAAGTCCTTCGGGGACCGCCTGCTGATTGAAGACTTGAGCTTCAAGATTCCGCCAGGCGCCATTGTCGGCATCATTGGCCCGAACGGCGCCGGCAAATCCACGCTGTTCAAGATGATCGCGGGCATCGAGCAGCCGGACAGCGGTGAGGTGAGCGTCGGCCAGACTGTCCAGCTGGCCTACGTCGAGCAAATGCGGGATGCGCTGGAAGATGACAAGACGGTGTTCGATGCGATTGCCGATGGCGCGGACCTGCTGACCGTGGGGCGCTTCGAGATTTCCTCGCGCGCCTATCTTGGCCGTTTCAACTTCAAGGGCGCGGACCAGAACAAACGGGTCGGCAACCTGTCGGGCGGCGAACGCGGCCGTTTACATTTGGCCAAAACCCTGTTGGCTGGCGGCAACCTGTTGATGCTGGACGAACCGTCAAACGACCTTGACGTGGAAACCCTGCGCGCGCTGGAAGATGCCTTGCTGGAGTTCGCAGGCAGCGTGATGGTCATCAGCCATGACCGCTGGTTCCTGGACCGGATTGCCACCCATATCCTGGCCTTTGAGGGCGATTCGCAAGTGGTCTTCTTTGACGGCAACTACCAGGAATACGAAGCGGATAAAAAACGTCGGCTGGGCGAGGAAGGGGCCAAGCCCAAACGCCTGCGCTACAAGCCGCTCAAGTAAAGCGGAAAAACAAAGCCCCTGGCGCGGACCAGGGGCTTTTTTCATGCGTGGCGGCTGGAAGATCAGCGGTTCTTGCCGACCTGATCACCGACAACGCCGCCAATGGCTGCGCCGCCGACCGTGCCAAGAACCCCGCCGCCGGTGACCGCGGCGCCAGCGACACCGCCGACACCCGCGCCAACCGTGGCGCTTTTTTCACGTTGCGACATATTGTCCCAGGTTGAGCAGCCGGTTGCGGCGAGGGCAAGAAGGCTGGCGGCGACGACATGTTGAAGCGTTCTGGTTTTCATGTTTTTCCCCTGCTGATCAAGACAGGCTCTGCCCGTCAATAATGGACGTTTCATACGGGATGTATGAAGCACGCATGGATTAACGATGCCACACTCTGAAGCTTGGAGTTGTGAAATAAGCGAACAAAACTCTCCTGTTGTAACAAGTGTCGGACCGGAGCGCTTTCCCTTTTCGTCGGCGCAGCGCTCCAGAAGAACCCCGGCTCAATTAGACGGCATCTCAATCTTGACTTCCAACACTTCCAGCGTGTCCTGGCGTTCCAGGTGCACCTTGATGTCTTCAGCGGAAATCTTGACGTACTTGGAAATCACGGCAACCAACTCTTCCTGGAGCTGGGGCAGGTAGTCCGAAGGGGGGCCGCCGTCTGAGCGCTCGTGCGCCAGAATGATTTGCAGGCGTTCCTTGGCGACGCCTGCCGTGGTTGATTTTTTTTGACCAAGGAAAAAAGACAGCAAGGACATCGCTTACTTTCCTCCAAAGAGTCGTTTGAAC
>Ga0172382_10003033_pt1 | contig 27059 bp, 18 predicted proteins | sample Leawel138RmetaG_FD_122245 | JGI IMG/M metagenome (GOLD analysis project Ga0172382, IMG submission 122245) | Leachate microbial communities from a municipal landfill in Southern Ontario, Canada - Leachate well 138R metaG | ecosystem: Engineered > Solid waste > Landfill > Unclassified | place...
ATCTGGAGCTTCTGTTCTTTGCCCCATTGACGCCTTTCTTTTGTCATAATTTTACAAAATTAAAGTGTCAAACCGTTTCGCCAATTTTATTTCATATTATTGGGGGGTTAGTACACATTAATCGGTGATGTATTCATTTAACTCTCATTGAAATTGGTCAAAATATTCTTGTTCATGAGAAAGAAGGGTCGAAAAATCTAACCTATTGGATTATTATCAGGTTGCTCTAATATCATGCCCCGGGAAAGCATTGAAATGTCATCCGCACCATCTCTTATTGCTTCTGCCTGTTGTCGGTAATACAGCCGCTTTACTGCTTCAGCGCTGCCTTAGAGAAGATATAGTCAGGGATATCCCGGTTGAATCGGATATCCGTGATTTTGAATTCGGTCCCTTCGCTCCCCTGCTTCAGCATATCTTTATAGAATATAGTGCACGGGAACCAGCGTCCCTCGATTTGCACCACATCGCTCATTACGGAACGTTTCAGTAATTTGCCGCTCTTGGCAAAGAGCTCCTCTTTCAACGGTACATATCGTTCAGTATCCACCCACAGTTTACGTGAGGCATAGGCCAGATCTTCCACTTTGGCAGTGAGCTCCAGCACCCAGGTTTTGTGTCCCTCCAGTTCCTCACTCCCGGTCACAGTGGCATCGTAAGTCTCTGTCAGCTTCCGGTCATCCATCATATCCTCGTAGGAGAGGTCTGATCCCATCACCGACTGGCGGAGCATGTGCCCCGAAATCTGTATGGTGCGGTCGGTGGAGGGGGAGTAGATCCAGAGCTGGCCTTCCAGCTTTAGCATTTTGGTCCCCTCTTCACGGGGAGGAGAGAGGTATTCGGTGAAAGAGCGCATGTCTTCCACAGCGTAAGTTCTTGAGGTGATGGTACGGCTGTTTCTCCGGCCATGGATGGTCATCGAAGACTCAAAAATCCGGTTCTCTGACGAGAGGTTCTGATCTATCCTTTCCAGGATGATATCCGCCTCCGGTTGTGCATAACTGCAGAATACTACTGTGGCAGATAGAACTGTTAAAATAATTTTCATTTTTGTTCCTCTTCTGATATCCATATCTCTTATTAATTTTTTTATTATATATGTCCCAAATCCTACGCTTCCAGTTCCTTGAAAAGTTGCGATGTTTTTCGTTTGTAAATACCAATTCCTGCAAGCATCGTCCCGACAACCGTAGAGAACAGGCCCGGGATGAAACCAATGTAATAATCTGCCGGTGTGATGCGTGTTCTGATTGCTGAGGGATACATCATGGCAGATCCCTCCATCAGTCCGGAGATATTGATACCTTTCTCTTGTACCCATGCAGCAAACAATAATCCGATAGATGTACCGATGATAGCACCCGCGATTCCGATAAATATGGACTCGTAGATTAGGGTACGATAAAGGTGGTTTTTTTCTTCCCCCATTGCCAGGCGTACACCAAACTCCCCATAGCGCCGGAGTCCCCCCAGTAAACCGGCGTTCCAAAGGACCAGCGCCATCGCCAGGATGAAAACCGCGATAATATATACACTCCACACATCCAGCATCTTCACGAGCTGTCCCATACTTCCTTGTTGCGTCAATGATTTCATTACCGGTGCATATTCATTACCATCCGTTTCAAAAGGGGTATTAAATTCGCGCGCGATTTCCATGGCGTGCGTATCGTCGTAAAAACCGGTTTTAAACAGGCCGATCAACTCCCCGGCGGCATCATACATGTCAAGTGCCAGGCGGGCATCCTCTATATCCAGGATGATGCTCCCCCGGTCCAGCGCCTCAGTGCCAAAAGAGACTGTGCCGGCCACTTTGAAGTTGTACATCGACATACTCCCGTGCATGGTGGAACCGATCAGGGTTACCTCATCACCAGGGTTCACCTTCAGCTTTTGAGAAAACTGATCTGCCATCAGGGCTTCTCCCGGGTTTTGCACCATCCTTCCGCGAACAATTGATTCCCGGATGTTCAACCGTTCAGCCTCCCTGCTCTCAGGTGACAGAAGATCAATCCCCATTCCTGCGGCCGGACCCTGAGAACGCGTTTCACCCTGTTCATCCGGTACATCCACCAGTCCGCCAAAGTGAATACGTGCAGCCCAGTCCAGCTCCGGGAAGCGACCGGAGAGCTCCTCCTTCAGGGCACTCACCTCTGTCATTGCCAGATCATTTGGGAGTTGCCCCTCGTTTTCAGCATAAGCTTTTGTCATCACTTTCAGATGACCGTGTGTAAAGCGGGCATTCATTTCAATGGTGTCGCCCATAAAGCCGGTAATGTAGGCATTCATAAAAACGGTGAGCATCACCCCGACAGCCACTACAATGATGGGCAATCGGCTGCGGCTCTTATCGTAGAATAGTCCTTTTAATAAAAATCGTGTCATTGTATTCTCCCCCTTAAAGCTTCTGTTGGATTCATTTTTGCAATTCTTCTCGATGGCCAGTAGCTTACAATTGTTGTGATTATCACCACTATCAGTATCGTAGATACTACGAGGCCTGCGCTGTAAACAGGATAGAGGGTCTGTGCCATGGCCATCCCGAAATCGCCTGCATCCATAGGGATCGTCCAACCCACCTTTGCCTGCCATGCCAGAAAGGGGATGCCATAGAGGGCCCCAACCACAGCTGCAAGGATGGAGTGCATGGCACCCTCTACAGTGAACAGTCCTACTACCTCCCTTCGGGTATAACCCAGCGCAATATAGGTTCCGATCTCTTTCTGTCTCCTGAAGATGGAGAGCACCTGCGTATCAAAGATGGCCAGCATGGCCAACAACAGCAGGATGGCGTAGAAAACCGATTGTCCTGCAGTTTTGGTTTTTATCATTCTGTCCACCGAGGCGGTCAACACATTTTTCGGTTTGTGAATCCATCCCTGCACTGCAGGCCTCGATAATTCGGGGTCACGGAAGGTGAGAATAGTGGCTTCATCCTGCATCATGGTCATCTCGCGAAGCAACTCCAGTGGGATATATATCTGGGCTGCTTCTACCGAGGGTACGTTGCTTGAAAAGATGTCAGTGATCACAATATCCATTGCATCGAAAGTGCCCCAGGCATCCCTCCAGCGCAGGGTCACCAGGTCACCCTCTGTCAGGTGCAGACTTTCTGCCATAGCTGCGCCAATGATCGCCGGAACCGCATCCACCACCGTATCCAGTTTATTTGTCGGCAGTAGGAATATATCCTGATCCGCATCAATCCCCTTGATGGTTACCGTCTGCATTCTTCCCTGCGGGTAGAGGGTGCCCTGCACCATAAGCACCGGCACCATATCGCCCTGCGCGATTTCCTCACTGAATTGTTCCGGGATGAGGGCATGGCTTTCCGCCAGAGTGAACGGATCGAATGGGTCGTACTGCTCATGCCAGTACTGCCCACCTCCTATTTCCCAGTTTGTCATGTCGCTCTTCGCCTGGTAGTCCCATCCCACCAGTATCCCTTTGAGCCATATTATTACCACAAAGGAGAACGACAACACGATCACGTTGAGCCAGGTACGAAGTCCTGCGCCCACGAGATTGCGGTATGCAAGCTTAAGTGCTGTTTTCATATTATAAATGTTTGTTTTCTAAGGGATAAGATAGAACTCCCCGAATTTTAATCCTGCTCATTTGTATCATGAATCGTCATGGCCCTTTCATCAGTTTCTCATTTTGCTGTTTGATTACTTGTCACCCACTCATCTTTTGCTACCTTTCCGTCGAAGAGGTATATTTTTCTTTTGAGATAGCCAATCACTTTCTCATCGTGTGTAGCGAAGAGAAAGGTAGTTTTTAGTTCTTCGTTCAGCTTCACCATGGTTTGCAGGATATGGTGTGAGTTGGCTGCATCGAGATTGGCAGTAGGCTCATCGGCCAGCACCAGTGAAGGCCTTTTCACCATGGCCCGCGCAATAGCCACGCGCTGGCATTCTCCTCCTGACAACTGAGGAGGTTTCGACCTTACCTTGTCGGTGAGCCCCAACCACTCCAGCGCATCCATCACCATCTTTCTGCGTTCCGCCGCACCTATCTTAAGGAGCAACAATGGGAACTCCACATTCTCAAAGACGTTGTGCACGGCAAGCAGGTTGTAGCTCTGAAAAATAAAGCCCAGATTCTTTTTGCGGAGTTGTGCAGCCTCTTTGGCTGTAAGCTTTCCGATTGATTGGTCCAACACCCAGGCCTCTCCTGATGTGGGAGTATCCAGGGAGCCTACAATATTGAGCAACGTTGTCTTACCTGAGCCGCTGGGACCGATCAGGCCGGTAAACTCACCTTTGCCGAGCGACAGGTTGATGTCGCTCAAGGCGGTAAATTCACCTTTACCCATAGGAAAATTCTTTTTCAGCTCCTTAATCTGAATGATTTCATTTTTATCCATTGTCATTTTTTTATATCCAGTTTCTTTAGTGATTGTAGATAAGCATCAGTTGTACACCCCTTCCGGCGAACAAATTATCTACTCCCTGTTGTGTGGGGATATTATAATTTTTCGGGTTCAGGTACCCCATCAGATGGATTGTCAGCCTGTTGAACTGTCTTTGCCAGTTGATAAAATTATAGGATGATTTGTTGCGCCAATCGAAAAAGGCTATCAGGCTCACCTCGTCAAAGAGGCCCACCGGGTAGCGGGCATTGAGCAGGGAGAAGGTGGTAGTCTCCTGAAAGCGAAAGGGCTTTTCATCATATACTACCAGTAGCTGCTCGTAAATCACAGTCAGTCCGTTACCCCATCCGAAAGTATAGTCGGCACCGAGATTCAGAATCTGCTGGTTTGTCAGGGCCCCTGTATTTTCCCTCATATTTTTCCATGAGGCTTCAATCCAGCAGCCCACCACCCAATCAAATTTGGCATCCAATCCGAAGCTGTGTTCCGGGATTTTTTCGTGCCGAAACGTTTCTTCCTCAAGCATCGAACCGTCAGCAACACGATAATGGTATGAGAAAGCTGCCTCACCGCTACCTGCGGGATACTGCAACCGACCTCCCAGTTCCGGCATTGAGCGATAGGTCCTGATCCTTTCCCATCCTTTCGGATCAGTATTGCCATGCAGCATCCATAGCCAGATATTAGCATTGTTCAGGAAATAGTAGCGGCCGAGGATGCCCCAGACACCGTCAGTGAGCTGCAGCGGATCGCGCGGATCCATCTGGTCGAACCACATAAGGGGCCGCAGGATAGAGGCAGACCCAAAGTTAATTTTCTGCAGGCCGGTGCGCAATTCAAATTGATTGCCGGAGTATCGTGCCCACAGGCGGTAAGGTTTAATCCTTCCATTGGCATCCCAATGTTGAAGGTTGCCCGTACCGGCGTTGCCTAAAAGGTTGGCCGAGGCTTCGAAATCGATCACCTTCATGTCACCAGCAGAACATTGCAGATTCACCTGCGGAATATATCGAATCCCGTTCCACCAGGGGAACTCGTTGTTCGAATTGAAATGAGTGTAAGCAGAGAGTTGTCCTTTAAAATGAATCAAATCCTGTGCTCCAATAAAAGATGAGGCTATAAGCAAAATCCCTGAAAGTACGATGAAACGAGCAAACCACATGTTGTTATCTTTTTGAAATGCCGTAGGCTATGAAACGGGTAAATTCGAGGATGAAGTCCTGTGTAGAGTCATACATCGCAGCCAGCTCCTCATCTTTGAGCAATTCTTGTATCTTAGAAGATACCCGAAACAAAAATTCAGGTTTAAAGTCCTTCCTGAAAACGCCCTTTTCCTGTACTCTCCTCCATTCACTCATCAACCTGGTCCAGGCATCTTTCGTTTTTTCCTCTACAAAGTTCTTTAACTCCGGTTCATTATCCAGGTAGAAGTCCTCCATAAACTCATGGCTGATATCATTGGTTCCCTCCACCTTAAGAAGGATGATCTCTTTTAACATTTCCTCTCCGTTGATATTCCCTTCCATCAGCTGAGAAAACCGATTCATTCCCTTTTCCACCTCATACTCAAAGACAGTCTTCGCCAGTTCAATTTTATTTGGAAAGAATTTATAAAAGGTCATCTTGCTTGCTCCCGCTTTCTCACAGATTTCCTGGATGGTGACCCTTCTAAAACCATGTTTCCAGAAAAGTTCCCGGGCGGTAGAGATGATATCCCTATATTTTTTGCTCTTTACCATAACTCCAAATATATACTTTTTTTTTATATTTGTACAGATAATGTCATGTTTTACGCATTGTGCAATTTTTTATTGAAGAAAGAATCTATACCCATAACCGGGAAAAATCAATTTTCTTTACATTTGTATAGGGAAAATAAACAGATCGAACATTTATATTTTTCGAATGAGAACGATAAAAACGATTGCTTTTTATGGATTACTGCTGATTAGCTGCACGGCTTTTAGCCAAAATCCACGACTTCTTTTCACCACCGACATTGGTGGTGATCCTGACGATCAGCAGTCACTGGTCATGTGGATGGTATATCCGGATGCCGGAAATTATACTGATCCTGAAAGTAATTGATGATGAGTTACCAAAAATAACAACTTACAAAAGAATAATCATAATTAACCGATAACCATGAAAATATCCATTCCAAAACTTACCTCCCTGAAGCAATTCATTCGTATGCGTTTAATAAATCTTATTGTACTTATCCTCCTTCTTTTTTCAGCAGGCAGAATTATTGCCCAGGAATCGGATGCCGTGGTTAATGGCGAAGGAAAAGACATTTCACAGTTGAAACATACCTGGACAGCTCAATGGATCACCCATCCAACTGAATCAACCCTCGATTACGGGGTATTTCATTTTCGTCGGACTTTTCATATATCTCAACAGCCGGATTCTTTTAAAATATATATTTCGGCCGATAACCGATATCGTCTGTTTGTAAATGGAGAGTATGTCTGTTTTGGGCCTTCGGTTGGTGATATCAATCATTATCGGTATGAAACTGTGGATATTGCCAAATATTTGAATACAGGGAAAAATGTCATCGCAGCTGAGGTAGTCAATTTTGGAGAATTTCGCAGAGCAGCCCAGCAAACATTCATGACGGCATTTATTCTGCAAAGTGCCAAAGAAAATCGGGTAAATATCAACACCGGTGACGGACAATGGAAAGTTACAAAAAACAGAGCGTACGAATGTATCCCGTTTACCTCTGATTCAGTTCGTGGCTATTATGCTGCCGGTCCGGGTGACCATGTAGATGCATCCCGGTATCCATGGGAATGGCAGCACATCAATTATGATGATTCGAACTGGAAGATTCCACGAAAAGCAATGGTGGAGTTTGCTGTTGGAAGAGGCTTTTTATATGGAAGCACCTGGTACCTGGTTCCCCGAACCATTCCATTCATGGAAGAAACCGAACAACGTTTTAAAAAAGTAACACGCTATCATGGCTGTGACCTGAGCCCAAACTTTATCCAGGGGATCCAGCCGGTAATCATTCCACCAAATACAAAAGCTTCCATCCTTTTAGACCAGGGAGTACATACCGTTGCATATCCCGAACTCCTGTTGAGTGAAGGAAAGGGAAGCAAAATAAAAGCAACCTATTCCGAGGCACTTGTTTTTAATGAAGTGCTTGAAGAGAATTATGTCGATGGCAATCAAAATCTGAAAGACAACAAGGGAAACAGAAATAAAACCGACGGGAAAAGTATATTTGGCATTTATGATGTCTTCCTTCCGGATGGTGGCAACAACCGATTATTCAAACCCCTATGGATGAGGACATTCAGATTCATACAGTTAGATATTGAAACGGGTGAGACTCCATTAACCATTCACGATTACAAATCCATATTCTCAGCATATCCTTTCAAGGAACTAGCTACATTTCAAACAGATGATCCGGTACTGTCAAAAATATGGGAGGTAGCCTGGAGAACTACACGAAATGGTTGTGGTGAGATGTTTCAGGATAGTCCGTATTATGAACAACTGCAATACATTGGCGACACCAGACTGGAATCATTAGTGACCATCTATGTGTCGGGAGATGACCGGTTGATGCGAAAAGCAATCAAATCTTTTGACGAATCCCGGATGCCAAACGGACTGACACAAAGCCGCTATCCCTCATATATTAACCAAGTGATACCAACCTATTCCCTTTTATGGATTGGCATGCTAAATGATTATTTTCTCTACAGGAATGATCCGGAATTTTTACGGCAATTTTTGCCGGGTATGAGAAGTGTTCTGGAATGGTTTGAATTCAGGATGGATGATACCAGCCTGATTACAAACCTTGAGTGGTGGAATTTTATTGACTGGGCCCCCGAATTCTCTAACGGAATACCTCCGGGAGCCGACAATGGGTACTCCGCCATGGTAGCCCTGCAATATATTTATGCCATTAACTGTGCAGTTGAACTATTTGACTTTTTTGGCTGGGAACATGAAGCGTTCAAATACAGGGAAATAGCTTCCAGAATTAAACAAGGAGTCATTGAAAACTGCTATGACGAAAAGAAAGGATTGTTTGCCGAAACCCCGGAGAAAAAAATATTTTCACAACATACCAATACCATGGCCATTTTAACCGATGTGGCAGCCAAAGAGGAACAGAAAAAGCTGATGGAAAAAGTATTAACCGAAAAAGATATAATTCAGTCTACAATTTATTTTAAATTTTACCTCTCCCGGGCTTTGCAAAAGACACAACTGGGCGATGAATACCTTAACATGCTGCAACCCTGGAAAAATATGCTTGACGACGGACTGACCACTTTTGCAGAAACGGATATCAATCCCCGTTCCGACTGCCACGCCTGGAGTGCTACACCCTGTTTCGATTTTTTACACCTGATAGCCGGCATTTATCCGGGTGAAAAGGGGTTTGAAAAAGTAATTGTTGAACCGAATTTTGGACATCTGTCAAGCATATTTGCAGAGATGCCACACCCAAAAGGAGGAATCATAAAAGTGAAACTGGATAAAAAAGCCAATAACCTCGTAAAGGGTACTATTACTTTGCCTCAATCAATTTCGGGTACATTTTTATGGAGAGATAAAAAAGTTATTTTACATGAAGGAGTAAATACTATTCAATAAAAATCGTTCTTCTATTTTCAAAATTACTCCCTGTGAAATCTATCCGTTTTATTCAGATGAAACAGGATGAGTGCCTGAAATACTGATAACAGCAGGACTTTGCTGATCCGGGGCATATTCCCAAATCAATGTATCCAGGAAATCCGAACCTTTGATAGTAACCACGGCGCTCCCCGGACTTTTTTCCTGTAGGGATACTTCTATCTCCCCCTTATGCCAGGCATCAAATACAGTAGCTATATGCCATTGACTGGTTTTGGCTGTCACCTGAAGTTGTTTGTAGTCCAGACTTTTGCCGCGATGGTTGGCGGTTGACAATCCTATTACCGGAGAAACGCCGGTGTTGGAGGCCATGTAAAAATCACATTTCCCGCCGTTCTTGGCCTGAACCCGGTAGTGCCCTGTTTGTGGGTCAACAATCTGGCTATTATCACTCTGGATCAGCCAGGTGATCTCCGACTCGCTGTCAGCCCGGATATCATCAAGCAAAAGAACATAACTACCTGGAATCCAAATTACTGCCCGCCGGTATCGATCGAGTGCTTCGTAAGCATTCCCGGCTTCACCTTCCATGATGACGGCATTATCAAGAACCTTCCACGTGGTCACTCTGGCCAGGTTTGGCATATCATCTATGGGTTGGCTCCAGCCTTCCCCTTTATGTCGCTGACCTTTCCCGTTAACCAGAATGGTATTGTGTGAACTGGTCAACTTAGGATTGGCATATGCATCATAGTCGGCCACCATTTCTCCATCTGCATAGAGAAGAAAAGAATTGGCATCCGGATCGTCATGGGCAATATTTATATAGGAGTTATTGTGTTCTTCCCGATATTCCAGAAGCCGTTCCCCGGCATATGGGATGCATTTGAGCATAAAACCCACATCCTCCTTTTGCCAGCCACTACGCATAAAACCAAGTCCAAGATCGGGGAAAAGCTTTGCAAGGGGCAACTCTTCAAAGTTGCCTCTCTCCAGCACCGGGTCATACCAAATAAGCGACCACCATCCATAACCGAATGCATTCGGGTGGTTCTCCCAAAGCTGCATGGTGGCATCCAGATGATCCTGCAATTGATGCTCACCAACGGAACGAAACAGAAAATTGTTGTAAGACCCGAAACCACCGCAATCTCCATAACAAAACACATCGGCAAATCCCGGTGTCAGGGTTTGTATCCGGTAGCTTGGAAGGTTTCTGAAAAATGGCTGGCTCATAAAGTCTGTTCCCAGGACATGGTCAGCGGCATCCATGGCAAGTGTCAGATGGCCTGCTCCAAAAATCATGTAGGAAGGGCTTTCATGACTTGTACCATCCTCAGGCAGCCATTTCGCAATGAACTGCAACTCTTCAAGTGTCTTGGTCATAATCCAGTCATCATCCGTCCTGGCCTCATCGGCCACAGCCAATACGCACAAGGCAAGCCCCGCATTTCGGTGCCAGCGGTGATTGTTCTGGGGATCCTGTCTCCAGTAGCCTCCTCTGTTATTAAGATAATTCATGTGCCCAAAATAATACATTCTACGTGCCTGCAGTAGAAGTTTTTTCCGGAAAGCCTCACGAAATTCCGGATCCATATCATTATAAAGGCAATCGTAAACTATCGCAGCACCAATCATGATGTTAGCAGCACTCATGCCGGAATCTGTCTCACCACCCTCTTCCCAGTGTTCCAGATTAATCAGCACCTTCAGAAAACCCAGTGCTTTGTTAAAAGAATTCTGCTCTCCGGTAATAATGTAATGAATGGCAGCAGTGGGCATCTTCCATAGTCCCTGTCGCTGACCGTCAGTTGCATCTTTTAGGAATTTGGTATGATCCGGAGGTCCTGATACCGGTAAATACGATTCAATTTGTTCAAAGAATTGTTTGCCCTCGCCATAAGCCAGTTTTCTAAGCTCCGGGATCTCATCGGGGGAGAAAAATAACCGGGGATGAACACCCTGAACCTCCTTCTTTATAACAACCCGTTTGTCCGGCACCGGATCCTGCGCAGGAAGAACAGGTGTATCCGGCTGCATGAATTCTCCTCCCTGTAACCTGAATGCTGAAAAAATCAATAACACCATCACGATCCAATACCCATCCATCCGTTTCATGATACCATGCTTGACGGCAGTATAACTGCTTTTCTCAGATTTTACCAGAGTTGCTTTTGAGCTTATTGCCAAGTTCAATTCGTTTTCCATAAAAAATTTACTAATACTGTTTATTAAAACACACTTTGATTCAGGTATTCTGCCATTCCTTCTTCAGCCATTTCTATGATGTTAAGGTCGTCTGCTGCCTGCCGGTATGATTGTACATATTCAGCCCGGGCTAACTGATCCAAATCTATTTTGAGTGTTTTCTCAATGATTTTATTTTTGGGTATGGCCAGTTTATTTGCCATTATATTAAGCTGGCTGAGTACTTCATCTGGTAAATTACTGGTAAATGTTGTCATTATTTCTGATTTATATTTATATTTTGCAAATATAAATCAAAGTAATATTTTTTACAGGCGCTGGAAAAAAAGTTTTCCATTCATTTTTAACATGGACCATCCAGGCTTTTTTCGATAATCATGTTTAAGATCCTGCACTATATTTGATTTTATATTTCTTTGTATGAAACGAGCAAGATTAAAATGATGGAAGTCACATCAAAATGAACTTGAGAATTCTGTTTAACACCATAAAATAAACAATAAAAAGAGGCAAATACTATAGAAAATACACAATTTGAATATGAAAAAAATCCTTCTATTACTGTTATTAGGTATCCTGGCATCGGGATTAAAAGCACAGCATTTCCCGTTCAACGATGTAAGCCGGAAAAAGTCTGTTGTTGTACTTACCAATCCCACTGTAAATAATTTAAAAACCATTCATTACCTGCTCGACCATAATTTGCTCCGTATCAATCAGCGAAGAACCGTCTTTGTAGGTGTATTTTTCGAGGAACAGGAATACGACTTCAGTAAAACCTTGAAATACTTAACAGATAACAGCATTAATAATTTCCATTTACATAAGGTATCCGGTTCACTGGATTTAAAGAATCTTTTCAGAAAAAATGAGATATCACCGGAAATAGAGACTATTTTCAACCATTCCGCTGGAATTTTCTTTTTTGGAGGACCTGACATTCCCCCGGCAGTGTATCAGGAGGATAACAGTCGTTCGGTAGTAACCGATCCGCAGCGTCATTACTTTGAAACTACCTTCCTCTTTCACCTCCTGGGAAGTTCCCGGAATGAATCTTTTCGTGCCTTACTGGAAGAAAAGCCGGACTACTTTGTTACGGGTTTCTGTTTGGGGTTGCAAACCATGAATGTAGCCACAGGCGGCACACTCATCCAGGATATCCCTGCAGAAATTTACAACACAACATTTCCGGAAAAGATCGTCAAGTTGAAAAAAGACAATCTTCACCGCAACTACTGGCAGGAGATCTCGGATGATCCGTTACTTATGAACATTAACCTGCATCCGTTGAAGTTTACTGATCACCCGTTTTTTGAGAATGAGGTAAAAATTCGCAAAAATCAGGTACCACTGGTTTACAGCAGTCACCATCAAGCCATTGAAGACATGGGCAAGGGACTTGAAGTAACAGCAGTTTCGCCCGACGAACAAGTAATTGAGGCAGTGGTGCACAGGAAGTTCCCTCATGTTTCTGCGGTTCAGTTCCATCCCGAGGTTCCAGCATTGTATGAGCCTATGTACAAACGAACATTTCACCCGGATGATCTCCCCTACACCTACCATGAAGCAATTGGAAAAGAAGGAGTTAAATTTCACAAACGGTACTGGAAATATATTTCGCAGACCCTGAACAGAGCACTTCGAAAACAGAAAAAAAAGACACAATCAGCTTCTTTAGCCTGTCAATAATCTTATTTTTTTTATTTCCCCGAAGCTCACAATAATTCTTCCCGGAAGGAAGTCGCCATAATTTACACCTGACTGAAAACCAAAACACGAAAAGCTTTTCACCAGAATCAAACCGGTACACTTAGGAATAATTATATACATTTGACATGCCCTATAAAAAAGGATATGAAGTGAGTCAAATGATAGAATACCTGCAGCAATAGTTTATCCTTTGTCATCATCAAATTTAAGATAACAGGGGCAAAAACGGTAGTCATATCGTAGAAACCGCATGACTCTGCACATTCCTTAGCAGCTGCTGGCAATGACATACATGCAGCTATAGCAATAGCTCCTATCCGAACAATTGGATAACAACAAATAACAGAAAAATGAAGAAAAAGCAAATGTTATGGGTGATGATTCTTTCTGCATTCTTAGGCTGTCAAAAGCAGGAAGGTGTTATTAAGATTGAAAATCAATTAGGTAATTTTTTCATGCGTAACGGAATTTGGAAATATTCCGATAAATTCGAACATAACATGTCTTATATCGCTCCCCCGGAAGGTAAGGAGAGCTGGGAGAGCTGGTATCAGAAACTATTGGATTACAAGCAGTTTATGAGAGAGAACATTGGTGATGAAAGTCTGGCTTTCATTGATTTAAATCTGAACAACACTGCACGTCCGGGTGAAATATGGGAAAACCGGAGTTTTGCCGTCAATAAATACCTGGCGAGTGCCATTCAGCTGAATCCCGGGGAGAAGATAAGAATCTCCGGCGAACTGTTGGGGAAAAAAGGTGGCAACCAGATGTATGTAAGCTATGAGTACACCCTTCACCAAAGAGACAAAGGTTTGGTTTTTAAAACCACAGGAATTACCGACAGTATCGGGGTAAGCCCGGATTCAGGCTGGCAAAAATTTTCAAAAGACCTGATCATACCGGTTTTTGACACCGACAGTTTCTGGATCACTCCGGTATTTTCAATTGACAGCAGCAGGAAGAGTTCGCTCATTCACTGCAACATAAAAAACTTCACAATAGAAGTTCCCTACACGAAGGCCAGGGCAGAAGCCATTCACCCCACTGACGGGAACAGAACATTTGACGAGCAAATCTATAAACGGGAAGATTTGGCCTGGATGCAAAAAAATTTCCTGATGGGATTTGTTTTTATCTGGGACAAGGATTTTTACGATCCAGAAACCCGACAATACACGGTGGATAAGTATTGTAAAAAAATGAACCAGGAGTTCGGAGGGTTCAACTCGGTTCTGCTTTGGCACTCCTACCCCCACCTGGGCATTGACCAGCGGAATCAGTACGATGTGTTTCACCTGCTGCCCGGTGGCATGGATGGGGTAAAAAAGGCAGTTGAACAGTTTCATCAAAACCAGGTAAAGGTTTTTATCGCCTACACTCCCTGGGATGAGATGACCCGTCGCGAAGAACACTCCGATGAATACATGATAGCCGAAACGATTGCACAGCTGAATATTGACGGAGTATTCATGGATACCAAATCGGAGGGTGCCCTGATTCTGAGGAAAGAGCTGGACAGGCGAAAAAAAGGGGTTGCCGTTGTGCCCGAGCTGACGCCGGTATATAGTGATATTCACGGGGGAAAAGCCTGCAGCGGTTCCTGGGCGCAAAGATACTCCATGCAACCTTATGGAGACATCGGGGTTTTGCATATGAAGTGGATTCAACCCAAACACCAGCAATACCAGATCGACAGATGGTCGCAGACGCATGAAGCTGAACTGATGGCTGCCTGGATTAACGGGTCAGGCCTACAAGTCTGGGAAAACGTTTTTGGCTCATGGAATCCCTGGAATGCAAAAGACAGAGCCGATATCCGGCGAATGAATACCCTCTGGCAGTACTTCTCCGACCTGTACACTACAGATAACTGGAAACCCTATGTCCCTACCGGAAATCCGGATATTCAGGCTTCACTCTGGGAAAATGATCTGTATAAAGTCTGGAATATCATTAGCAAAAAACCAGCTGAAACTCTTATAAAACTTAGCTTCGCCTGTAAGGATGAATTTTATTATGATGCCTGGAACGGGGAAAAAATTATCCCTCAAATAAAGGAAGATACCGTATACATTGAATTGCCGGCATACAGATTGGGCATCATCGTGGCATTAAAAGATTCCCTACTATCTGAAGGATTTGATGCACTGTTGCAAAAACAGTATGCAGAAAGTCTTAAAAAGCTGCCCGTACCGGACCATCATATCGCAGCAGGATCACTGGTTCATCCTCAACCTGCCCCGGCAATTCATGAAAACAGTTCCGTGGATAAAACAAGCCTGTTAAAACTTCAGGAAGGTGAATATGAATTTACCGTGGAACACTTCGGGACAGAATCCGGTTGCTATCCCAACGAAGGTACACCTGAGAGTGAATGGTGGGAAAAATATTTAAAAACAGCCTTTGGGCAAACTATAAAACATGAAGTACGTCACAAGTCAGCATCCTTATTTATTAAGCCCGGGGTCGTAACGAACGGACAATTTAAAGAATTTATGAAATTTGGCGGATATCAGCCTGTGGTTAAGGAGAATTTCCTGCAACACTGGGGTGGGACAAACTGTCCCGACAGTCTGAAAAATAAGCCGGTTGTATATGTTTCTTTAGAGGATGCCCGGGCATATGCAAAATGGGCGGGAGGCAGACTTCCCACTGAATGGGAATGGCAGCAGGCAGCTCAGCAGTTTCCGGAGAAATTCATCCGGAACAGGGTATTTGAATGGACAGAGAGTGAGCGGGATGACGGTCATAACCGCTTTGTAATGCTGCGTGGCGGTTGTGCTGACTGGAAGCCATGGAGTTCAAGATGGTACTTTCCAGCAGAAGATTACCCGGGAGGGGAGCAACGGATTGACTGGCATGCCAAATACCTGCTCATGGACCCGTCTGTTGACCGGGCTGCAACCATAGGATTCAGATGTGTCTATAAATAAATGCACAAATTACTCTATGTAATAAACAGATAAAATTTCTATTAATTTTACAAGAAATGTCTACATTTAAGATTTAAATTCACATGAAGAAACTGACATTATTTTTCACATTCACCTGTTTAATCCCGCTGTTGATGCAAGCGCAAATTGTCACTCAGCCGTTTTCGGGAGCCGACATCGGCAATCCTAAAATAAAAGGAAATTTTCATTTTGATAAAAAGAACCAGCAGTATACCCTGCGGGGAGCAGGATACAACGTCTGGTTCGAACGGGATGAGTTATACTTTGCATCCAGAGAAGTGAAAGGAGATTTTATCCTTTCGGCCAATGTGCAGTTAATTGGGGAAGGAGTTGATCCGCACCGGAAGGTGGGATTGATGATCCGCAATTCGAAAGAGGAAGATGCGGTTTACATGGACGGGGTTGTTCATGGAGATGGATTGACCTCACTGCAATACCGTGAAAAAAGCGGTGGGCAGACACTGGAAATGGCTACAGGGAAATTAGCTCCGGAGTTTATCCAGGTGGAGCGCAAAGGAGACGAGTTCATTTTCAGGTTTTCCAAAGCAGGGCAACCCCTGGTGGAAGCAGGAAGGGTTAAGCTTGATATGTCGTCAGGTATATTTGCCGGAATGTTTATCTGCTCCCATAATGAAGAAGTAGTTGAAACGGGGAAGTTTTGGAATGTTCGTCTCGAAATACCGGCTGGAGAGGATATCGATGGTTATCAGCAGCAGTCGGCCAGTCGCCTGGAAGTTCTAAATATGGAAACCGGCAAACGGGAAGTGATCTATGAAACCGAAGACCACATTGAAGCGCCCAACTGGTCACGAAATGGTAAATTCCTTATTTACAACTCAAGTGGTAAATTGTATAAATTTGATTTAAAAAATCGTATTCCGAAGGTTATCAACACAGGTTTTGCCAATGCGAACAACAACGATCACGGAATTTCCTTCGACGGGAAGCAGCTGGCCATCAGTCATCATACAGAGGAAAACGGTATGAGACAGTCGATCATTTACACCCTGCCGATTAAAGGAGGCACACCAAAGCGCGTCACTCCCCTGGGGCCTTCATACTGGCATGGCTGGTCGCCTGACGACAAATGGCTTACCTATTGCGCTGAACGGAATGGCAATTACGATGTATATAAAATCCCGGCCCAAGGGGGTAAAGAGATACGTCTGACCACTGCAGAGGGGTTGGACGATGGTCCAGAGTATTCTCCCGATGGCAGGCACATTTACTTCAATTCTGTTCGTAGCGGCAGAATGCAGATCTGGCGCATGAAGCCCGACGGATCGGAACAGGAGCAGGTCACCGGGGATGAGTTCAATAACTGGTTCGCCCATCCTTCGCCCGATGGAAAGTGGCTCATGATGATATCCTATCTGCCTGAGGTACCGGCAGCCTCACATCCGCGCAACCAGCGGGTGATGCTTCGTTTAATGCCCGTGAACGGAGGTGGTATAAAAACGTTAGCCTTCCTTTACGGCGGCCAGGGAACGCTGAATGTACCATCCTGGAGCCCTGACTCCAAAAAAGTAGCTTTCGTGAGTTATTCGTATGGTTTGTAATTTCAAATTCAACTGTTCTCCGGGTGTTGCCCCGGGTGGTAACTGACTTCCGTAAGACATACTGAAAACACAGGTAATTTCAGCCCGGGGTGTTGCCCCGGGCTGAAACAGAAAAGATCAACTAATATTTCCATACCGTTCAACAGGGGACAGAACTCCCATTTCTCACCTTAGTTCCAGTGCACCTGCATCACGGCGTTTTCCTTTTATCTTTTCGCCACGCATGTCAAACAAATGAGGTCCGTTAACGAATTGCCAGGCATACAACTCTTCGATGCTGGTTTTAGATTCTTCGAGTGTGCTATGACAAACACGCATAAAATCAATGGCGCCTCTCAGATAACCCTCGTCCTTTGCGCTTGACCTGCCAACGACAAAATCAGATGGATTATCGATGGACGCATTGGCAGACAAGCCGGACATGCTCTCTTCTTCTGTCTTTCCGTTCAGATAAATAGTCATCCGGCCGGTTTTTCTGTCCATTTCAGCCAGCACATGTTGCCAGTTGCCATCATTCACTTTTGATTTTGTCTGAATGGTATAATGTTTTCCTTCGGAACTAATCATAAAGCAGGCATAACCTTTTTTGTCAATAAATACCTGGTATCCATTGTTGCCATCATGTTTTGACATCAGATACCCGCTTTTACTTCCTGGGTTTGTTTTAAATTTCACCTCGAGCAATAAATTATCGGTTTTACTGATGAGTGTTTTACGGCGATCACCGTCATATGCCATTGTCTGATCATCGCCGAATAGTGGCATTCCTTCGCTGTTGTATCCCTTCGCGGGTTCGGGGATAGCCCACTGCTCTTTCCCTTCCATTCGCATCCAACGGTCCCAGGTACGCTGATCATGGCCGGTAATGTACTGGTTGATCACAATTTCCACATCTTTCCGCATTGCAGCATCAGACACTTTTCCGTACCTTTTCCCGTTAAAGGATATGGCTCCGTTTACCCAGTCTTCTGATGGAGCAGGCACATAGTCTTCCAGTGAAGCTTCGTTGAACTGAATATTATTGTAGGGAACCCATGAATACATGAACCTTTCGAAGTGTACTTCCCGCATGTAAAAAGAATAATCCACAGCTTTAGTTGGATCAGCTCTGTTTTCGGTAAAGTTCCATTCCCCGACATTTCTTGCCAGTGCCCATGGCATAAAATAGGTAGCACCATGATCAATTGCGGAAGAATTATCTTTTAATCTGAAATCGGCTCCGGTTGCTCCTTCATGCTTTAGGGCATGAGTATAGTACTCTCCAACAAGAGGCAGATCATCCAATTTTTCTCCAAGGTGTCCATAGCGCAGGGGGAACGCCTGCATCTGTTTTGCCATTTCGTCAATGGTTTGTGCCTTTACATCCAGCGGAACTTTCACCTCTCCCCTTCTACCTGATGACACCAGTTCCCCGGCTTTTGCTTTGCCATGGAAAAAATTACGTCCGTATGCCAGGGATGGAATTCCCTGGATTCCTGATGCACCGGTATCACCACCTCCAACAAGTGACGGATTTTCCACGCGGTTATTCATCAAAAAGTCGGTGGAGATATCAGCAAATACATTGGAAATCACATCTGTCCGGTTTCCGCTACTTCCACCTAAGGCTTCACCGTGACGGAAGAGTGTATTGTTGGTAAAGTGATTCAGGAAGCCAAACACTGAAAAGTATCCGGCAGTTTGACTGCGATAAGGCTCCGTTGGGTCCACAGAACTTGACCACACAATATTATTGAAACCCAATATTTTAAATCCCCCGTCCACGTAATAGGGGTAAGACAGGTTGATGGGCCTTCCGGTGCCAAACAGGCCACCTGGCATATACCCTACAGAGTTGCCGATATTATTGTTGTAAACATAAATAACCCCGCTTTGCCAAAGAGAGAATCCACCGTAATCATTAACTCCCAGCGCAGTGTCTTCGGTGGAGTTATTATATACAAGTACCCGGCACAGCGGGACTTCGGCTCCTTTCATACCTGCAGTAACACCTCCCTGCACCATGATCCCGGAACCGACGGAGCGTTTGATAATGTTCCCGGCAACATTCCCTGTTTCCGCACGGATTACCGAAAGAGCCGGGATCGAAGCCCAAGGTCTTCCCTGATGCCGGATACCGATGTCTTCCATTCTGTTACGCAAAACGTCTACTTTTCCAAGTTGACCCCATGGCCACGACTTAGATTGACGGAGTAGCCAGTTCTCATAACTTCTTCCATCATAAAAACGAACAGCCATGTCCCAGATATTAAAAAACTGATTATCAGCAATAACAATATCATTCATCCAGTCCAGCTTCCACTCATCCGGATTACGGTGTTCCGACCACAACTCTTTATCGGGACGAAGAGAATTCCCAATGGCATATAGCATAAGGTCACGGAAATGACAGTGGTGAATATGAATCTGTTCACAACTCCCCCGTAATTCAATAGAAGTTCCGTCGGTATAGCGGAAGCTAAGTCCGGATATTTCAATATAAGATTGGTCTTCTACCACAATATTTCCATCGTTAACCGTCAATTCCAGGTGAAGATCATTAGGGTCGGCACCATTCAGCGGACGATAAAACAGAACATTATTTTTATCGAGGTAAAGCTCTCCTTCGCAATCCAGGTGTTGTGGGAGGTTTTCAATTTTGTAGCGGGTTCCTTTTGAAAAACCGCGGTTATTAGTCAGGGCGAAAGCACCATCTTCCGGGCGGTAGGTAAAAGTAGAATGGCCTGTTTCCTGATTGACCGTTTTCTCCTGAAGCGGCCGCGTTGGTGTTGCTCCTCCCATCAACGACGGGTAGGTTTTCCAAATGATTGCTCCATTGAAATAGTCTTGAGGATACCCCTTTAAATCTTCATCCAATGCTCCATATTCGAGAACAACATTACCCTGTTCATCGGAAAATGGTTTAGAATTGCCATCAAAAGCAGGCCAGTAGTCGTGGGCAAATTCCCTGCCAATGGGTTGCCAGTTTGGTTCCTGTGCCAAATGGTTTGTTGTGGCTGTTCTATCCTGGTTTATGGTGAATAACCCGATAAAAGGCGGATTTATTGATCGCCTCCTGTTCTGATAATTCTCTTTCTCCACAGCAATATATCCCGGTCGACCGTTGTTCCACCAGTCCATTTTTTTCAGATCAAGAGCCCAGACTTTTTCCGGTTCAGCTAGTCGATCGGGCATTTGAATATTTTCATTGGTTGCCTTCACCCATGTTTTAGGGAGCTGAACTGAACCCACCAGGATGGCCTCACCCACTCCCCAGGCAGATGTACTGGTCAAACGGACAGGCTGCTCCTTTGTTCCTGATTCCCGGGCAAACAGTTGTCCACGGTAAAAAACACCTCTTTTAAAAACATAAGTTCTTGCCCCTGACTCAGCCCGGGCATTACCCGTTGCATTATAATCCCAGGGGTGATGCTTCCAGGGCGTTTCCGGTGTCAATCCATCGTTTGAATCGTTCCCATTTTCGTAATCGATATAACGAACCTCCTGACCCGTTAAATCATCAGGAAACGCTTCAGGTTTCCACAGTACAGCACCCGTTTCGGTAACCGTAGCCTGTGGTTCCTGCCACAGGTAATCCTGCGCGCTGGAAAAAAGAACTGCCATCAACACAACAAGTGCTGATGCAAAGATTTTTTTTATGTACTTCTTCATATAAATTATTTTTAATGCTTTTGAAAATAAATATTTTCCTGCTAAAATTTCTATTGTTTGATTATTTTATAATGATACTGTTTTCCCTTAAAACTAACCCGAAGGATATAGATTCCACTTAATTCCTCTCCGATATCCATTTGAACCGTACTCACACCGGTCCTTTTTCCAATGAGTTGCCCCCAGGCATCAAACAGCTGTATAACAGCTCTTTCCATTGGAGGAATATAAATTGTGATTGCATCTTTTGCGGGATTTGGGTAGATCAATACATCCTGAGTACTATCTGTTTCGTTTACTGAGGAAAAACACGCCTGTCCCAACAGAGGTTTTGGCCGTACTGAAGTATTCAGGATACTGTATTCGCTTCCAATAACCACCTCTTCTCCCCAGGGAGCATTCACCCAATTGCCGAATAACCGATCTTGTGTAACCTGGTGAATCGCCTCGTTATCCCGTGCAGACCACCACCAGGGGAGATAGCCGTTTTGGTACTCATGGCAACGTTCGATTATATGTCTCCAAATATCCGGATAGGCGAAAGCTTTCCCAAAAACGTCGGTATTGGAAAATTCACCAACAATGATTGGTATTGTATCCCTTTTGGCCTGTTCAAAAAACTGATCCACACGGGTTGTGGAGGTATTGTTATCCCAGGGATGCCAGGAAAATAAAAGGTTTCGATCCGGATCGGCATGTATGAGGTATTTAGCATTATCGAGGATATAACGTTCAGCCCTCCCCCAGTTGGAAGCATCAATAACCAGCGGAACATGCAACCCTGAATTGCGAAGGGTGTCAATCGCTTTTTTATACTCTTCCCGGAATAGCTGATTGGTTACATTGTTTTGACCTACCTCATTGGCAATATTAAGAATTAAAAACTTCTGGTGTTTTTTCAGAACAGCCATTACTTCGGGGTGAGTCCAGTAATCAAGGCACTTCTGCCACATCTCACCTCCCAGGGGTTCTCCGGTTGCATCCCACAAACAGGGCATGGGGATCATTTTATTTTTGAGGCAGTTCTGAATCGTTTTGTCCAGATCAGCAGGAGGCATAAAGGGTTCCGGATCATGACCGGTCTGCCAGAAAATCCGCACACAATTTGCTCCGGTTTTGGCTATTTGAGGGTAATGAACCGATCCATCCCGATCCCAATATACAATAAAAGCATTCATACCCCTCAAAATTACTTTCTCCCCACATTGATCATACAAAAACCTCCCATCGACTTGTAATCCATCATACTCCTGGGAACCTGCCAGAAATGGAATGTAGAATAATATAAAAAACAGCCATTTATTCCTCACTCTTACTTGCAATTTAGATTTTTCTCAATCAGGTTAGTATCACTCAATCCATAAAAACTTCTAATCCATTGGATCAGGTTTTCAATTGGGGCGGAATATTACGAATTTAAATTTAACAGGCAAAAATATCTTAGGGAATTATTTGATGGCTACCTGGATAAATAGCACTGTATTATTACACCAATTATCACATAATCTATTAATTACAGAATATTATTAAAAAACAATATCTGAACATAATGGATCTTGAGTCTGTAAAAAAGCTAACCATGGGCTGATTTATTTTGAGATATAAAAAAGGGCCAGACAAGACTTTAAGAATAAAATACGGGATAGTACAGTATGGAATAGTGATTTTCGTGTTGTAATTTTGCACAGAGTTCGATGGGTTATAAGCAAGTAGTTTAAATTTTGTTTTATATTTACCGCAACGACAGAACCTTAAATAAATTTATTTACATGAAGTCGATGATGTTAACAGGGATCCGGGCAATGGAGATGAGGGAAGTTCCTGATCCTCTACTGGTGAATGACCACGATGTGTTGGTTAAGATGAAAGTGATTGCGGTTTGTGGCTCTGATGTACATTATTATGTATCGGGGAAAATAGGGAGTCAGGTAGTCAGTTACCCGTTTCCTGTTGGGCATGAATGTGCAGGAGTTGTTGAGAGAGTAGGTTCTTCGGTTACCCGGGTGAAGCCTGGCGATCGGGTGGCTATTGAGCCGGCCATGCCATGCTTTGAGTGTGATCAATGCAAAGCGGGCAGGCCTCATACCTGTAGAAAACTTAAATTTCTGGGATGTCCCGGGCAAGCTGACGGAAGCATGTCGGAATACATTGTTATGCCTGAGCATTCCTGTTTCCCAATTGCGGATCACATGACTTTTGATCAAGCCGCTATTTCTGAACCTTTGGCCATAGGGGTGTATGCTGTAAACCGCTCCATTCCAATGAAAGGAGCAAATGTAGGGATTTTGGGATTCGGTCCGATTGGCATGAGTGTCATGCTTCCGGCATTAGCCAAGGGAGCGGGAAACATATATGTTACGGATAAAATTGACGGGCGACTTCACCTGGCAAGGGAAAGCGGAGCAAAGTATGCCGGGAATGTTACAAGCTGTGATATTGTAAAAGAAATCCTTGAAGTTGAGCCCAAAGGGTTAGATGTAGTTTTCGAATGTTGCGGACAACAAGATGCTGTTGATCAGGCATTTGATTTATTAAAACCCGGAGGTTTACTTATGCTTATCGGCATTCCGGAATTTGATCGTTGGAGCCTTCCTGTTGATAAGGGCCGTCATAAAGAGATTACCATTATCAATGTCCGTCGTCAAAACGGAGCCGTTGAAGAAGCGCTCGAGATGTTGAGAAAAGGGATTATCGATGTAAGCAAAATGCCTACCCATCGATATGCCTTTGCAGATTCCCAAAAAGCCTTCGACCTGGTTGCATCCTACAGTGATGGGGTGATGAAAGCGATGATCGACTTGTAAAAGGGTTGTTTTATCTTTCCCAGCCTCTTTCACGAAGAATCCGGTTTCGGTATTCTTCCCTGTTCAACCAATCTTCCAGATAGGATTCATAACGAGGGTCGGTCATCCATCCCTGGCGGCGTGAAGTATCAGTTACCACACCTTCGGGATAGTCGATGCCGATTATACTGTTTTCCACAGATTGATCAAATGCATGAAACTGCGCTTTCATTTCATCAAAAATTTCAGGGAACTCCTCCATCACATTCACTTTTTCCTGCGGATCTTCGACCAGATTGAAGAGTTTAAAATCGTTGGAGTGCCTGTCTTCTGCATAGAGTTTAAATGAATAATTTATCAAAGCCCCCCCTTTGTTGAACCGGAACGGAATAGGTTTTTCCCGTTTGGGATTATTCCCCAGCATTACAGGCAATACCGATTGACCGTCTTGTGGCTGGATGCTGGCAGAAATAGGAATTCCGACAATTTCTGCAATTGTGGGAAATATATCCATTGTTGATGCCGGGAAATCAGTAACAGCAGGTTTAACTTTTGCCGGCCATTCAATGATTGCCGGCACCCGAATCCCCCCCTCCCAAAGGCTGCCTTTAAATCCCCTTAAATTTCCGACAGTCGTTGGCGTAATGCGGGGTAATCCACCATTATCACTGCAATACCAAATTATTGTGTTCCCGGCAATTCCCAAATCATTTAATTTTGCTCTTAATATACCAACGCTTCTGTCAAAGGCGACCAGTTCACCGTAATGGCTCTGGCTGTTCTCATCCAATGCTTCAAACGCAACTTTATCCTTATCCAGGGCACGGAAGGGATCATGAGGAGAACCGTCCCAAATTACAGTAAAAAAAGGTTTATCCATTTCAACAGTTCTACGGATAAACTGAAGAGCCAAATCCACAATAATCTCAGAAGAAGTTCCTATAAATTCGTAAAAATCACCACTTATACTCATCAATGGGTTGATATCAAAAAAATTGGTCACCGAAATCCATTCATCAAAACCAAATTTACCTGGTCCATAGGGATCATCTTTCAAAATTGGTACGCCCGGTCCAACCAGCCCATTCAGATGCCACTTACCAAAATGAGCAGTAGCATATCCCTGTTGTTGCAAAGCTTCAGCCAGGGTTTTCTCCTGCTGTCGCAGGGCATAACCATGTGTATACACGCCGGTGCGGTCATTTGTTCGACCAGTCAGCACCGATGCCCTGGTTGGCGAACAAACCGGAGCCCCTGCATAAAAACGGTTGAAACGAATCCCGTTGGCAGCCATTTCATCCAAATTAGGAGTTTTCAGCACAGGATGATCGTAATACCCGGTCTGGCCCCATCCCTGGTCATCAGTCATAAGCAATATAATATTGGGCTGCATTTTATCTTCCTGACGGATACACCCCAAAAATAGGAACAGAACACCTGTTAAAATCAAAATTTTATACATATTCGCTTGTGTTTAAATCGATTATACTCATTTCATTTTAAAAGATGTCTTCTCTTTTTGCCGTAAAACAGACTGATGATTTTTTTAATCTAGGCTAAATTAATATTTTTGTAAAAAACCGTAGTGATTTGCAGATAAAAGAGATAAAAATAGAAGAATTAAGACCAACAAATGTATTTCCACAAACACCTTTTTGGGGCAGAATTAAAAACAAACAAGGATATATCAGTCGTGGGTTTGAATTTAGTGCTTCAAAAAAATTGTTGACTTCCTCTGTTTGCACAGCAAAAAATATCTATGATGATCTATTGCTGCTGATCAGATATATTGACCACCAGTACTGTTATGCTTACATACCTTACGGACCAACCCAGGAACCCGACATAGAACACCAGGGTGTTTTTCTGGAGGAGTTATCGGAACAACTAAGGTCGTATTTGCCGTCAAACTGCATTTTTATCCGGTATGACTTAAAGTGGCAGAACCAGTGGGCCCAGGAAGACGACTATTATGATTCCGGAGGCAACTGGACCGGTCCTCCACAAACGGAATTTCAGGAATTCCGGATCAACTACAATACAGTAAAGTGGAATTTAAGAAAAAGTCCGGTCGATATTTTACCCAGAAATACTTTCTTTTTAGATTTAACACAAAAAGAAGATGAATTGTTGCGTGAAATGAGATATAACACCCGATATAATATTAAACGTGCATTAAATAAAGGGATTAAGGTTCAGGAATATGGGAGTGATCAAATTAATGAATGGTATCAACTATATACAGATACAGCCATCCGGCATCATCTGCCATTGCAGGATAAAACATATTTTTCTGATATTCTAAAAAACCAGGACAATGAACCCGAAGGTGTAAGGGTTAAGTTACTCATGGCCGAAAAGGAAGGATTATGCCTGGCTTCCATGTTTTTAGTGTTGTCAAACAAGCGGGGAATCTATTTATACGGGGCATCTTCAGCTGACAACAAACATTTTATGGCCAGCTATGCATTACAATGGGAAGCCATAAAACTTGCCAAGAAGAAGGGTTGTATTGAGTTTGACATGTTTGGTGCAGCGCCTAACCTCAATAAGAGCCATCCGCTATATGGCATCCATGTTTATAAAAAAGGATTTGGCGGAGCATTGTATCACCGGATGGGGTGTTGGGATTATCCCTACTTACCGGAGATTTATGAGATATATAAAATGCAGGAAATGCAGGGGCAATAGATAAAATATTCTGTTAGCAGAAGATTTACAAAGAACGAAGTCATTTTCTAAAACTTTTTATATTTTTGCACCCACAAATTGTCCTGTGGTGTAATTGGCAACACGTCTGACTCTGGATCAGAAGAGTCCAGGTTCGAGCCCTGGCAGGACAACGGAAAGGGAATCCAAAGAACATCAAAAGCCTGTAAATTATCTGATTTACAGGCTTTTTTGATTTTTATCATATCAATGTAAATCAAAAGAAATCAAAAGACTGGTGAGTAAAACAGTGAGCTGTTTTTTTTTATACATTTAGCTCACCAGAAACTCCGGAACGCATTGAAACAATTCACTTTACAAAAACCAAAGTGTCACTTTAAATTGATTTAATTTGACCTGTTTTGCGCATTTGGGTGAGCCATTTGCGACCATTTGGCACTTTTTGAATCAAATTGAATAAATAATTAAAATAAAAATGTCATGAGATCAGAACAATCCTTTGGAATTCAGTTTATTATGAGAACGAAAG
>Ga0172382_10003035_pt1 | contig 27041 bp, 27 predicted proteins | sample Leawel138RmetaG_FD_122245 | JGI IMG/M metagenome (GOLD analysis project Ga0172382, IMG submission 122245) | Leachate microbial communities from a municipal landfill in Southern Ontario, Canada - Leachate well 138R metaG | ecosystem: Engineered > Solid waste > Landfill > Unclassified | place...
ACCGAAACTTTCCTGGCTGATTCCATCAGCTTCCAGTTTTGGCTCCGGCCGGCGGCTGCGCCGCCTTGACTTGCCTTCGGCAAGTCAGCCTTCACCGAAACTTTCCTGGCTGATTCCATCAGCCAGGAAAGTTTTCTTTCACCGCGGCCGCGGAGCGGGCCTCGGCCATCGAGATCATGTTCTTGCGCACCAGGTCGGTCAGGCACTGGTCGAGCGTCTGCATCCCGAACTGCGCTCCGGTCTGGATCGCCGCGTTCATCTGCGCGACCTTGGCCTCGCGGATCAGGTTGCGGATCGCCGGTGTGCCGATCATGATCTCGTGCGCCGCGACCCGGCCGTTGCCTTCCTTGGTCTTGAGCAGGGATTGCGAGATCACCGCCCGCAGCGATTCGGAAAGCATCGCCCGGATCATTTCCTTCTCGGCCGCCGGGAAGACGTCGACGATCCGGTCGATGGTCTTGGCCGCCGACGAGGTGTGCAGCGTGCCGAAGACGAGGTGGCCGGTCTCGGCCGCGGTCATCGCCAGGCGGATGGTCTCGAGGTCGCGCAGCTCGCCCACCAGGATCACGTCCGGATCCTCGCGCAGCGCGGACCGCAGCGCATTGCTGAACGACAGCGTCATCGGGCCGACTTCGCGCTGGTTGATCAGGCAACGCTTGGATTCATGGACGAACTCGATCGGATCCTCGACGGTCAGGATGTGGCCGTAGGTGTTCTCGTTGATCTGGTTGACCATCGCCGCGAGGGTGGTCGACTTGCCCGAGCCGGTCGGACCGGTCACCAGCACGAGGCCGCGCGGCTGGTCGGCGATCTCTGCGAAAATCTTCGGTGCGTTGAGTTCCTCGAGCGTCAGGATCTTCGAGGGAATCGTCCGCATCACCGCGCCGGCGCCGCGCTGCTGCAGGAAGGCGTTGACCCGGAAGCGGGCGAGGCCCGGAATCGCGAACGAGAAATCGCATTCGAGGTTCTCCTCGTACTCCTTGCGCTGCGAATCGTTCATGATGTCGTAGATCATCCCGTGCACGGCCTGGTGTTCCATGGGCGGGAGATTGATTCGACGCACATCGCCATGCACCCGGATCATCGGGGGCAAGCCGGCTGATAGATGGAGGTCCGAAGCCTTGTTCTTGACTGCGAAGGTCAGCAGTTCTGCGATATCCATTGCACGCTTCCCGGTTGGTCGCATCGACGGGGGTTTGCCCGGCATTCTGTGCCGGCGCTCCGGGCCCGGGGCGGCTCAGGCGACCACTGGCACACGACGGCGATGAACGGGCTCGAAAACCCCGAGTCAGCCGCCCGGAGGTCGCTCGAATCGGTCGAGCGGCGCATCCACCGGGCCTGCGAGCAGGCGGGACGCCCGACCGACGCCGTGCGCCTGCTCGCCGTGGGCAAGACCTTCCCCGCCGAGCGCCTGCTGGCCCTGGCCGCGGCCGGGCAACGGGATTTCGGCGAAAACTACCTGCAGGAAGCGCTCGACAAGCAGGATCGCTGCGCCGCGCTCGCGCCCGAAGCACGGCTGGCCTGGCACTACATCGGCCCCGTCCAGTCCAACAAGACCCGGCCGATCGCCGAGCGCTTCGACTGGGTCCATTCAGTCGACCGGGAACGGATCGCGAGACGCCTGGCCGAGCAGCGCCCGGAAGCGGCCGGACCCCTGTCGGTCTGCCTGCAGGTCAATGTCGATGACGAGGATTCCAAGAGCGGCTGCACGCCGCGGGAACTGCCGGCCCTGGCGGCGGCGGTCGCCGCGATGCCCCGCCTGCGCCTGCGCGGGCTGATGGCCATCCCGGCGCCGCGGGAGGACTTCGACCGGCAGCGCCGCGCCTTTGCCGCGGTGCGCATGCTGTTCGAGCAGCTTCGCGACGCCGGCTACGCGCTCGATACCCTGTCGATGGGCATGTCGGCGGATCTCGAAGCCGCCATCGCCGAAGGCGCGACGATCGTGCGGATCGGCACCGCGCTCTTTGGCGAGCGCCCCCGAAAGCAAGAATAGGCGCCCTGGGGCGCCTATGCGGAGCAAGGCGCTACGGGCGCCCTGGTGCCACGACGGCGCCACACGGGACGCCTCGGGCTCGGGTATTCAGGCCGCCATGGCCTTGATGGCGGCCGACAGGCGGCTCTTGTAGCGCGCCGCGGCGTTCTTGTGGATGAGATCCTTGTCGGCGATGCGATCGATGATCGCCTGCGAACGGCGGAAGGTCTCGGCGGCAACCGCCTTGTCGCCGGCGAGGACCGCCTTGCGGACCGCCTTGATCGCGGTGCGCAGCGACGAGCGCTGGCTCGAATTGCTCTGGTTGCGTGCGACCGCCTGGCGGGCGCGCTTGCGAGACGATGCGATATTGGCCATGTACGTTCCGTCTGGTTCCGACCATGCCCGAATCAGCCGGGCAAGCTAGAATTGCGTGAAGCCTGAAATTATAGCCCGCGACGCACCGATCCCGCAATCACTGGCGCCAGAGACGCAATGAATCTTCTCAGGGCCGCGGCAACCGTCAGTGGCCTGACCCTGTTGTCGCGGATCACCGGCCTGATCCGGGAAAACCTCGTCGCGGCGATCTTCGGCGCGTCGGCCCATACCGACGCCTTCTTCGTCGCGTTCCGGCTGCCCAACCTGCTGCGCCGGATGTTCGCCGAAGGAGCGTTCTCGCAGGCCTTCGTGCCGATCCTGGCCGATGTGCGCGAGAGCGCCGAGGGCGAGGCCGATCCGGGCCGGATCAAGACGCTCGTCGACCGGGTCGCGACCGCCCTGTTCTGGACCGTGCTGCTGGTATCCATCCTCGGGGCGGCCGCAGCCCCCGCCCTGGTCTGGTTGATGGCCTCGGGCCTGGCCCGCGATCCGGCGACCTTCGAGGTCGCCACCAACCTGACCCGGTGGATGTTCCCCTACATCCTGTTCGTGTCGATGGTGGCGCTGGCGGCGGGGATCCTCAATACCTGGCGTCGCTTCATGGTGCCGGCCTTCGCCCCGGTACTGCTCAATCTCTGCTTCATCGGCGCCGCCCTGCTGCTCACGCCCTGGTTCGATCCCCCGATCTACGCGCTCGGCGCCGGCGTGGTCCTGGGCGGCATCGCCCAGCTCGCCATCCAGGTCCCGGCCCTGTACCGGATCGGGATGCTGCCGCGAATCGGCTTCGGCGTGCGAGCCGCCTTCACCGATCCCGACACCCGCCGGATCCTGAAGCTGATGGCGCCGGCGGTGCTGGCGGTGTCGGTCGCCCAGCTGAGCCTGATCATCAACACCCACATCGCCTCGCGGCTCGCCGAGGGCAGCGTCTCCTGGGTGTCCTTCGGCGACCGGCTGATGGAGTTCCCGACCGCCCTGCTCGGAGTCGCCCTCGGGACCGTCCTGCTGCCCAGCCTGTCGAGGGCGCGCGCCGAGAACGAGCTCGAGCGCTACAGCGAGATGCTCGACTGGGGGCTGCGCCTGTCGGTGATGCTTGCCATCCCCAGCATGATCGGCCTGGCCACGCTCGCCGAACCCCTCACCGCCCTGCTCTTTCACTACGGTCGCTTCACCGCGGACGACGTCGAGATGACGCGCCAGGCGGTCCTCGGCTATTCCCTCGGCCTGCTCGGCCTGGTCGCCGTCAAGGTCCTCGCGCCGGGCTTCTATGCCCAGCTCGACGTCCGCACGCCGGTCAGGATCGCCATCATGGTGCTGTTCATGACCCAGATGATGAACATCGTGTTCGTCCCCCTGTTCGCGCACGCGGGCCTCGCGCTCTCGATCTCGGTCGGGGCCTGCCTGAACGCGCTGCTGCTGCTGGTCGGCCTGCGTCGGCGCCGCAGCTATGTGCCGCGGCCGGGCTGGGGACGCTTCGGGCTGCAGGTTGCGGCGGCCGCAGCGGCGATGACGGCGCTGCTGCTGTGGGCCGAGCCGCGTTTCGACTGGATCGCCCTGCAGGCCACTCCCCTGCGGCGTATCGGCCTGGTGCTGGGCCTGGTCGCCGGCGGTGCGCTCGTCTATCTCGCCGCCCTGCTCGCGGTCGGCATCCGGCCCCGGCAGTTCCTGCGCCGCGAGGAGGCCTGACACGCCCCGGCAATCGGGCATCTGAACCGTCCGCTTCCGTACGGACGACTCGAGGAGGAACGGAACATGCGAATCACCTTCGTCGGCGCCGGCAACATGGCAAGCGCCCTGATCGGCGGGCTGCTCGCCAACGGCCACCAGACCACCTCGATCCAGGCGGTCGACCCATCCGACGAGCAGCGCCGGCGCGTCGCCGGGCAGTTCGGCATCCGCTGCCATGCACGCCTGGACGATGCCGCCGAATCCGATGTGCTCGTGCTGGCCGTCAAGCCCCAGGCCATGGCCGGGGTCGTGCGTCCCCTCGCCGGCCGGGTCGATGGCCGGCTGGTGATCAGCGTCGCGGCCGGCATCCGCGCGAGCGACCTGTCGCGCTGGCTGGGCGGCCACCGGCGCATCGTGCGCGCGATGCCCAATACCCCCGCCCTGATCGGCATGGGAGTCACCGGCATGGCCGCGATGGCGGGCCTGGCCGATGCGGATCGCCGCGATGCGCAGGAGATACTCGCGGCCGTCGGCGGCGTGGTCTGGGTGGAAGAGGAATCGCTGCTCGATGCGGTGACCGCGGTCAGCGGCAGCGGCCCCGCCTATGTCTTCTACTTCATGGAACAGCTCGAGAGCGCCGGCTGCGCCGCGGGCCTGTCACCGGCGCAGGCGCGGGCGCTGACGCTCGCCACCTTCCGGGGCGCGGCCGAGCTCGCCAATCGCTCCGACGAACCGCTGTCGGTCCTGCGGGAACGGGTCACCTCGAAGGGCGGCACGACCGCCGCGGCGCTCGCGGTGCTCGGTGAAGGCGCCGTGGCCGATGGCATCGAACGCGGCGTGGCGGCCGCCAGCCGGCGCAGCCAGGAGCTCGGCGACGAATTCGGTTCGGCCGACTGACCGCCCCGGCCCCGGGGCTGGCTCAGCGGAGCGCGTATTCGGCCAGCACACCGGCCATGATCGCACCGCCCAGCCAGTTGTTGTGGTTGAAGGCCCGGAAGCAGCCCTCGCGCTGCCGGTCGCGGATCAGGAAGTAATGGTAGACCGCCATCAGGGCCGCCACCGCAAGCCCGGTCGCATACGGCCAGCCGAAACCGACCCGCAGCCCGACGATTCCGAGCAGGCCGAGTGTCGCGGCATAGCAGACCATGACCGCCGCGACGTCGAAGCGCCCGAAGGTCAGCGCCGAACTGCGCAGCCCGAGGGGAATGTCGTCGTCGCGATCGACCATCGCGTACTCGGTGTCGTAGGCGATCGCCCAGAACACGTTGGCCAGCAGCATCAGCCAGGCCTCGACCGGGACGGCGCCGTGCACGGCGGCGAAGGCCATCGGGATCCCGAAGCCGAAGGCGATGCCCAGATAGGCCTGCGGCATCGGGAAGAAGCGTTTGGTGAAGGGGTAGCTGGCCGCGACGAAGGCCGCCACGAAAGCGAGCTTCCAGGTGAGGGCATTGAAGGGAATGATCAGGGCCAGGGCGATCAGCGAGAGCGTCGCGAAGACGGCCAGCGCCTCCCAGGGGCGGATCCGGCCGGTGGTGACCGGGCGATCACGGGTGCGCTTCACATGAAGATCGAACTCCCGGTCGGCGAAATCATTGATCGCGCAGCCCGCCGAGCGCATCAGCAGGGTGCCGAGGCAGAAGGCGAACAGCATGTAGGGATCCGGGGCGCCATCGGCGGCGATGAACAGCGCCCAGAGCGTCGGCCACAGCAGCAGCAGGGTCCCTATCGGTCGATGCAGGCGAACCAGCAAGGCATACGAAACGAGCCGGTTGGATATCGCGGGCGTCATGGAACTTTCAGGAGGCGGATCGGGTTTCGGTCGGGAGACAGGCCGCTGATGTTACCGGAGCCGCCGATGCGGCCGAAATCGCCATCCGTCGGCCATCGGGACGCCTGCCCTCAGGTTGCGGCCGCGCCTGCCGCAAACACGGATCATGGCGACCCATGCTTTCAGGCAGCCCGGCCCCGGCCTGCTGGTTCGTGCCGGCATCGGCCTGGCGACACTGCTGCTGGCCTTCTGCACGCTGGCGACCGAGCTTGCCGGCGAAGTGCTTTCGGCCGATGGCCCGACCATGCGGCTGCGCCCGCAGCAGCTGAACTCGCCGGTGCGACCCGGCAGCCCGATCCATGCGGGCGACCGCTTCCGGACCGGTCCCGAGGCGCGGCTCGAACTGCGCATGCGCGACGGCGCCGTCCTGTCGATCGGGCCGCGGACCGAGTTCCAGGTCGACGAGTATCGCTTCGAGGCCGATTCGCAGCGCGCCTTCTACTCGCTGGCCCGGGGCCTTGTGCGAACGGTCAGCGGCGCCATCGGCAAGACGCGCCACGAGGACTTCCGGCTGCGCACGCCGACCGCCGTGATGGGCATCCGCGGCACCGATTTCAGTGTCGAGCATTCCCTGTGCATGCCTTCGACGGGCTGCGACGACGGCGCCCTGCCCGGCGAGCGCCTGCGAGTTTCGGTGCATGAGGGACGGGTGGCCGTGACCAGCGCCCACGGCACGATCGAAGTGCCCGAAGGCCGTACCCTGCGGCTGGCGGGGCGCAAGGGCGTGCCGATGCCGGACGGCGAGCGGCCCCGGCTCGCGCCGCCGGCGCCGAATCCGCCGAAGCGCCCGCCCGCGACCGAAGACCGCTACCAGCCCGTCTTGCCCGGCGAACTCGGCCGCCGCGGCTGAGCGCCCGCCCCCGGGACATCTCGTACCCAGGCGCGCGCGCGTCCGGTATTCGCGCCAGGGCCGCGCTCCCCGCTGCTGCCCGGACCGCCGGCCATGCCGGCCGGGCTCGTGACCTCGAGGCCGGCCTCGGTCATGCGCCGCAGGCTGGCCGCGCCGATGCCGCGCACGCGGTCGCGCAGATCCTCGAGATCGATGTAGGGGCCGCGTTCGCGCTCTGCGATGATGCGCGCGGCGATCGCCGGGCCGATGCCCCGGATCGACTGGAGCTCGGCCTGCGAGGCGACATTGGCGTCGACGGCCAGCACCGGGCCCGGCAGGCCCAGCCCAGCGACACCAAGCAGGCAGAAAAGGATTGCCATGAGTGACGGAATCGGCATGGGGTTCTCCGGCAATGCGCCGCGCAAGGCGCCTGTGCCGGAAGACTATGCGGCCCGCAGCGGGCCCTGCCATCAGCCGGAGGTCTCAGCCTTGCGGATTGGCGGCGAGCCAGCGGACGTAGTGCGCAACCCCTTCCTCGACGGTGGCGAAGGGCGCCGTGTAGCCGGCCGCCCGCAGGCGGGTCGGATCGCAGCGGGTGAAGCTCTGGTACTTGCCCTTCAGCGCCTCGGGGAACTCGATGTACTCGAGCAGGCCCGCCGACACCATGCCGGCGAGATCGAGCGGCGCTTCGCCCCGCAGTTCGCGCAGGGTCGCGAGCACGGTGCGGGCGATGTCGTTGAAGGGCTGCGCCCGGCCGGTGCCGCAATTGAACACGCCGCGCATCCCCGGGTGATCGAGGCAATGGAGGTTCACGGCCACCACGTCGTCGACATGGACGAAGTCGCGCGACTGCTCGCCCGGACCGTAGCCGTCGTGGGGCCCGAACAGGCGCACACGACCATCGGCGAGGAACTGGTTGTAATTGTGGAAGGCCACCGACGCCATCCGGCCCTTGTGCGATTCGCGCGGGCCGTAGACATTGAAGTAGCGCAGGCCGACCACCTGGCTCTGGGCCCGCTCGAGGCGCCGTCGCACGATCTCGTCGAACAGCAGCTTCGAATAGCCGTAGACGTTCAACGGTGATTCGTACTCCGGCGATTCGATGAAATCGCTGCTGCCGCCGTAGACCGCCGCCGACGAAGCGTAGACGAACGGAATCGCATGCTCGAGGGCATGCTCGAGCAACGACATCGAGTAGCGATAGTTGTTCGCCATCATGTAGCGGCCATCGCTTTCCATCGTGTCCGAGCATGCGCCCTGGTGAAAGATCGCGCGAACGCCCCGCAGGCTGCCGAGGCGCTCGAGGAACTCCTCCTTGTCGAGGTAGTCCGCGATGTCCGCGCCGACCAGGTTGCGGAACTTCGCGGCGGTGCGCAGATTGTCGACCGCAAGAATCTCGCGCTCGCCCCGCGCATTTAGCGCCCGCACCAGGTTCGAGCCGATGAAGCCGGCCGCGCCGGTGACGATGATCATGATCCGAACAGCTCCTCTGGACTCACGTCGGCAGTGCCGAGCTTGCCGACCACGATGCCGCCCGCGGTGTTGGCAAGCCTCACCGCAAGCTCGATCGGACAACCGACCGCCAGCGCGGTCGCCAAGGTCGCGACGACGGTGTCGCCCGCACCGGATACATCGTAGACCTCGCGAGTCCGGGCGGCCACATGATGACTGCTGCCATCGCGGGAAAACAGCGACATGCCCTCCTCGGAACGCGTCAGCAGGAGCGAATCGATATCGAGCCGCTCGCGCAGCGCATGCGCCTTCGCCGCGAGATCCTCCTCGCCGTGCCAGCCGCCGACCACCGCGCGCAGTTCGGCCCGGTTGGGCGTGAGCACCGAGGCGCCGCGATAGCGATCGAAGTCCTCGCCCTTGGGATCGACCACCACCGCCCGGCCCGCCTCGCGAGCCATCGCGAGCATCCGGTCGACCTGGGCGAGCCCGCCCTTGCCGTAGTCGGACAGGACCATGACGTCGCAGTCGCCGACCGCCCCGCGCACCGCTTCGAGCTTGCTGGCGAGCGCTTCGGGCGCAGGGGTTTCCTCAAAATCGATGCGCAGCAACTGCTGCTGGCGGCCGATCACGCGCAGCTTGATCGTGGTCGGCAGGCGGGCATCGCGCGCCAGCCGTGTCTGCACGCCGAGTCCGCGCGCCATGCGCTCGAGCAGGTCGCCGGGCTCGTCCTTGCCGACGATCGCGACCAGGGTGGCCCGGGCGCCGAGCGAGGCGACGTTGCGCGCCACGTTGGCCGCGCCGCCCAGGCGCTCCTCGAACTGGCGCACGCGCACCACCGGCACCGGCGCCTCCGGAGAGATGCGATCGACGTCTCCGAACCAGTAGCGATCGAGCATCGCATCGCCGACCACGAGGATCCGCGCCGGGCTGAAATCCACTCGTTCAGTCACCGATGCCCTCCCCACGGCGAGGCGCATAGCTGTCCCAGTGGCTGCAACCCGGGCATTGCCAGTAGTAGGTGCGCGCCTTGAATCCGCAATAGGAGCAGAGGTAGCGTCCGAGGCGATCGGCCTGGTCCTTGGCGAGCGAACGGATGAGATCGTCGCGGGCGCGTTCACGCGGATTGCGGCCATCGGCGCCGGCCGCGAGCAGGGTTTCGAGCGCGAGCAGCGAAGGCCAGTCCCGCAGGATGCCCTCGGCCCATTCCACCGCGGCATCGACGCCATCGCGCCCCAGGCGCGCATCGAACACCGCCCGGAACACATCGATCGAAGGCGCGCTCGCCCCGATCGCCTCGAGTTGCGCCAGGCCCTCGTCGAGCCTGCCGGTACGCCGCGACGCCTCGAGCCAGGAAACCGCGATCAGGGAAGCATGCGCCGGGCTGAGCTCGAGCATCCGCTCCCAGGCTGCCAGCGCCTGCTCGGGCTTGTCGCCGCGCATGGCGAGCTCACCGCGCATCAGCCATGGCCGGGGATGCGAGGGATCGGCCTCGGTGGCCAGCCCGATCGCTTCCGTGGCCGCCGCCGCGGCATTGTCGCCTTCGGCGGCCAGGGCGGCAGCCGCGCGCTCGCAGTGGAAATGGGCCAGCTCGCGCGAGCGGTTCTCGCCGAGGTCGATGCGCAGGTGTTCCGCGATCTCGATCGCCTGCGGCCAGTCCCGCACCATCTGGGCGATCTGCAGTCGATGGTGCAAGGCAGCCGCCCGGTAGCGCGAACCCTCGAGCCGGTTGAAGGCATCCTCGGCGCGGTCGATCAGGCCCGCCCGCAGATAGTCCTGGCCGAGTTCGAAGAGCGCATGCTCACGCTGCTCGGCATCGAGATCGCGGCGTTCGATCAGGTTCTGGTGGACCCGGATGGCGCGGTCGGTCTCGCCACGGCGCCGGAAGAGATTGCCGAGCGCGAAGTGCAGCTCGATCGTCTCGGGGTCGACCTGGACGACGTCGATGAAGGCGTCGATCGCCTTGTCGGGCTGTTCGTTGAGCAGGAAGTTCAGGCCCCGGAAGTAGGCATCGGGCATGCCGCCGCCGGCGCTCGACTGGCGGGCATCGAATCGCGCCGCGATCCAGCCCAGGATGAAGAAGAGCGGGATGGCGAGGAGCCACCAGGCGTCGAAGGTCATGGTTCGGTCGTCCGGCCCGGGCCCGGTCCGCTCATGGGTTCCTAGCCGCTGATGCGGGGCGGGATCGCCGGCGCATCGGGGGGCAGCACATCCGGGGCGGCGGCCGATTCGTTCTCGCGAGCCTCGCGCAGGCGCAGTTCGCGCCGCAGGCGCGCCAGCTCGCGACGATTGCGAAAGAAGGACGGAAACGCGGCGAGCAGGCCCACGACCGCACCGGCGACGAAGAACAGCAGCAGGAAGATCACCAGCGGCGCCCGCCACGCGAAGCCGTCGCCGAAGAGGAAGAAGCGCAGTTCGGTGACCGTCGTGTTCGAGAGCGCGAAGCCGAGCGCGATCAGGAACAGCAACAGATTGAAGATCCAGGCTACGACGCGCATCGTGGGGCTCCGGGCGCAGGCACTGCGAGCAGTCAGCGTGGGGATTTCATGCCGGCATCGACCCGCTCGCGAAGGTTCTTGCCAGGCTTGAAGTGGGGAACCCATTTCTCCGGCACCATCACCTTCTCGCCGGACTTGGGGTTGCGACCGACGCGAGGCGGCCGGTAGGAAAGGGCGAAGCTGCCGAAACCGCGGATCTCGATGCGATGGCCATCGGACAGGGTCCCGGCCATCGCATCGAGGATGGTACGCACCGCGAACTCGGCATCCTTCGCCACCAACTGGGGATACCGCTCGGCGAGCCGGGCAATCAGTTCGGACTTCGTCATGGTCGGAGCCCCTGTTCCGGGGCCCTCCCCACTGCGCGCCGGACCTTTCATGTCCATGCCTGCCAAGCCTCGCCCGGGGCCGGCTTACTGGTCGTCGCCGCTGCTGTCGAGCTTCGCCCGCAACAGCGCACCGAGGTTGGTGGTGCCCGTGGCAGCGCCGCTCTCGGCCTGCATGCGCTGCAGCGCATCGGCGGTCTCGGCGCTTTCCTTGGCCTTCAGGGAGAGGCTGATCGAGCGGCTCTTGCGATCGACGTTGATCACCATCGCCTCGATCTCGTCACCTTCCTTGAGGTGGTTGCGGGCATCCTCGACGCGATCGCGCGAGATCTCCGAGGCACGCAGGTAGCCTTCGACATCGTTGCCGAGATCGCAGACCGCGCCCTTGGCATCGACCGCGCCGACCCGGACGCGCACCAGCGAACCCTTCTCGTGGGTGGCGGCGTAGTTGTTGAACGGATCGCCTTCGAGCTGCTTGATGCCGAGCGAGATACGCTCGCGATCGGTATCGATCGCCAGCACCACCGCCTCGACTTCGTCGCCCTTCTTGAAGTCGCGAACCGCTTCCTCGCCCTGGGCGTTCCAGGACAGGTCCGAGAGATGGACCAGGCCATCGATGCCACCGGGCAGGCCGACGAACACGCCGAAGTCGGTGATCGACTTGATGGTGCCCTTGACCTTGTCGCCCTTGCGGTAGTTGTCCGAGAACTCTTCCCAGGGGTTGGGGCGGCACTGCTTCATGCCCAGCGAGATGCGGCGGCGATCCTCGTCGATGTCGAGCACCATCACCTCGACCTCGTCGTTGAGCGAAACGACCTTGGACGGGTTGACGTTCTTGTTCGTCCAGTCCATCTCGGAGACGTGGACCAGGCCCTCGATCCCCGGCTCGATCTCGACGAAGGAGCCGTAGTCGGTGATGTTGGTGACCCGGCCGAACATGCGGGTGCCCTGCGGGTAGCGGCGCGAGATGCCGACCCACGGGTCGTCGCCGAGCTGCTTGACGCCGAGCGAGACGCGCAGGCGCTCCTGGTCGAACTTGAGGACCTTGGCGCTGATTTCCTGGCCGACCTGGACGACTTCCGAAGGATGGCGCACGCGACGCCACGCCATGTCGGTGATGTGCAGCAGGCCGTCGATACCACCGAGGTCGACGAACGCGCCGTAGTCGGTGATGTTCTTGACGATGCCGTTGACGATGGCGCCTTCGGCGAGCGTCTCGAGCAGCTTCTGGCGCTCTTCGCCCTGGGACAGCTCGATGACCGCGCGACGCGACAGCACCACGTTGTTGCGCTTGCGATCGAGCTTGATGACCTTGAATTCGAGGGTCTTGCCTTCGTACGGCGCAGTGTCCTTGACCGGACGCATGTCGATCAGCGAACCCGGCAGGAAGGCCCGGATGCCGTTGGTCATGACCGTCAGGCCGCCCTTCACCTTGCCGGTGATCGTGCCTTCGACCACTTCGCTCTGGTCGAGCGCCTTCTCGAGCTGCAGCCAGGCGGCCAGCCGCTTGGCGCGATCGCGCGAGAGCCGGGTCTCGCCGTAGCCGTCCTCGAGGGCATCGATGGCCACCGAGACGAAATCGCCTTCGCTGACGTCGAGTTCGCCTCTGTCGTTGAGGAACTCCTCGAGGGGGATGAAGCTCTCGGACTTCAGGCCCGCGTTGACGACGACGTAGTTGTGGTCGACCCGCATGACTTCGGCGGTGATCACCTCACCCGCGCGCATTTCCTGCCGCGAGAGGGATTCCTCGAACATCGCGGCAAAGCTTTCGGTTTCGTTCGAAGGGACGATGGTTTGGACGTTAGCCAATGTTGAAGATTTCCAATGAATGAATACGCACCGGCGAGTCGCTCGTGCCCGGGCCGCAGGATCGATCCTCTCGACCAGCGGGAGCGGGAACGTATCGACGCCACCAGCGGAGTTGCAACAAACCCGCAGAAGCGGGCACCTGTTCGCCTGCAACGCAGGCAAAAACTACTGCCTGGCCATCATCGGGCCGATCGGAGCCGGCCGCGAGCCAGTCCGACCACCCGATCGATCACCTCCGCAAGTGAGCTTTCGGAGGAATCGACGAGCACCGCATCCTCTGCCGCGACCAGCGGAGCCGCCGCTCTTTCGGTGTCGCGGCGATCACGCTCTCGAAGGTCGTGCAAAAGGTCGGATAGAGTAGCCGAAAAACCCTTTTCGATCAACTGCTTATATCGGCGCTCCGCGCGCACCTCGACGCTTGCCGTGAGGAAGACCTTGAGGACGGCGTCCGGGAATACCACCGTCCCCATGTCGCGACCATCGGCGACCAGGCCGGGCCAGCGTCGCAGGGCGTGCTGGCGCTCCAGCAGCGCGGAGCGCAAGAGCGCATGGCCGGCAATGCGCGAGGCCATCGCGCCGACCTCGGTCGCCCGTATCGCGGCGGCGACATCCTCGCCGGCAAGCCACACACCGCTGCCGTCGAAGGCCATCTCCATTTCGCGGGCAAGCCGCGCCAGCGCCCCGGGATCGTCATGGGCGACGCCCGCGCGAATCGCGGCGAGCCCGACGAGCCGATAGAGCGCCCCGGAATCGAGGTAATGCCAGCCCAGGCTCGCGGCCACCCCCGCGGAGACCGCGCCCTTGCCCGAAGCGGTCGGACCGTCGATCGTGACGACCGGAGCCGCGGTATCGTCGCTCACCGGGCTAGCCTCCGTCCCGTCCACCCGTGTCGGAAACGGCGGCGCCGGACCGGGCCGCGGGACCGGTCTCCGCGATGGCCAGGCCGGCGCCTGCCGCAAGCGGGACGAAACCGGGGAACGAGGTGGCAACGTTCTCGGTATCGCCGATCGAGATCGGGCCCGAAGCGCGCAGCGCCGCCATCGCGAAGGACATCGCGATCCGGTGGTCGCCATGCGCCTCGACCCGCCCGCCCGAGAAGGCCGCGCCATCGGGTCGGCCTTCGATGAGCATGCCGTCGGCGGTGGGTTCCGCAGCCACGCCCAGGGCCTGCAGCCCCTCGGCCATGGTCGCGATCCGGTCGGACTCCTTGACCCGCAGTTCGGCCGCGCCGCTGATCCGCGTGCGGCCGCGCGCGCAGGCCGCCGCGATGAAGAGCGCCGGGAACTCGTCGATCGCGAGCGGCACCAGCGCTTCGGGAACATCGATGCCCGAGAGCGGCGTCGCCCGCACCCGCAGGTCGGCGACCGGCTCGCCGCCGACCTCGGATTCGGCGAGCACCGTGATGTCCGCCCCCATCAGCCGGAGGATGTCGATGATGCCGGTGCGCGTCGGGTTCATGCCGACATGCTCCAGGACCAGGTCGGAACCGGGTGCGATCGAGGCGCCGACCAGGAAGAAGGCCGCCGAGGAGATGTCCGCGGGCACGTCGATCTCGCAAGCCGCGAGGCGCTGGCCACCTTCGATGGCAACCCGGGCGCCGTCGCGCTCCAGCGTGACGCCGAAGCCGCCGAGCATTCTCTCGGTATGGTCGCGGGTCGGCGCGGGCTCCTCGATGACGGTGCGCCCGCGCGCATAGAGGCCCGCGAACAGCAGGGCCGACTTGAGCTGCGCGCTCGCCACCGGCAGTCGGTACTCGATGCCCTGGAGACCGGCCGCTGGCGAGATCCGGACCGGCGGACAGTCGCCGTCGGTTTCGATGCGGGCTCCCATGCGCGCCAGCGGATCGGCAACCCGTCGCATCGGCCTGCGCATCAGGGTCTCGTCGCCCACCAGCTCGCTGCCGAAGGCCTGTCCCGCCAGCAGGCCCATCAGCAGGCGCATGGCGGTACCGGCATTGCCGCAATCGAGTGGCGCGCCTGGCGCCCGCAGGCCGTCGCGACCGACACCATGGACGGTGACCCGGCCGTCCTCGGGCCCTTCGATGCGAACGCCCATCGCCTGGAACACATTGCGCGTGGACAGGGCATCCGCCCCTTCCAGAAAACCCGAGACGCGCGTGACACCATCGGCGATCGCCCCGAGCATGATGGCCCGGTGCGAGATCGACTTGTCGCCCGGCACCCGTAGCCGGCCGAGCAGGCGCCCTCCGGGTTCGACTTCGTATCCGCTGTCGCTATGCATGTGATCGATTTCCTCGGCGCTCCCGGGGGCGCCGAATTAAATTTGCAGGCAAGCGATGAACGGGCTGCTCGCCTGGATGAATGGACCCGCCCCTACACCGATCCGGGTAGGCGGGAACTCATCGGATTCTAAAGGTGCAGGACGATGCCGACGAACAACAACGATTCCCTCGAATGGGTCGACATGGGAGTGGTGGTCGAGATGCTGCGTGCCTCGACCCTGCCACCTGAGCAACCCGCCCACGCCAGGCCCGCCGCGCCCGCGCCTGAGCCGATCCACCCGGTATCCCCGCGGGCCCTGCGCCTGGTCGAGATGCTGCCCCGGGGATTCCGTCTCTACGAGACCCGGCTGAACTATCCCCATGTGGTCGAGCAGCTCGCCGATAGCTGGCACGATCCGCAGCGCTTCGCCAGCCTGATCGACGAGCTGACGCTCGTCGATCGCCCAAACCGCGCCGGTTTTCCGTTCGAGGTGCTCACCGAGCTCACCAATCTGCGCGATCACTATTTCGCCGAGATCCATCCCGGCTACAGGGACAGGCTGCGTCGCGGCCGCGGCATCTAGTCCACCGATCGTCGCCAGCGACTGGCGGCGCCGAACAGGGCTTCGAGGGTGTCCCGGTCGGACGCCTCGAGCGCCCCCTCCAGGGCATCGAGCTTCTCGCGAAAGCGCCGCGCGCTCGCCAGCGCCGACTCCCGGTTGTCGAGCAGGATGCCCGCCCACAGCGTGGCCGAGGACGCACCGATGCGGGTGGTGTCGCGCAGGCCAGCGCCCGAGAAATGCCTTGCCGCTTCCGCGAAGGCGCCGTCGGCGATCGATGCGCACAGGGTGAACGCGACCGCATGCGGCCAGTGCGAGAACTCGGCGAACATCGCATCGTGGGCGGCCGGATGGATGGATTCGACCCGCGCGCCAAAGCGCTCGAGCAGGCCGCCGAGGCGCGTGGCCATCCGTTCCTGCGCGGGGCCGGCCGGGCACAGCAGCCAGATGCGTCCATCGAAGAGATCGGCCCTTGCGGCGGCCGGGCCACTGCCCTCGGAGCCGGCTATCGGATGGCCGGCCAGGAAACGGGGGCTGTCGGCACCGAATGCCTCCGCGGCGGCGGCCGCCACCGAGGACTTCGTGCTGCCGCAGTCGGTGACCAGGCAGTCGGGCGGCGCCACCCGGGCGATCGTCTCGAAGACCTGCGCCATGGCATCCACCGGGCAGGCGACGAAGACGAGCTGCGCATCGCGCAGGCCTTCGGCGAGATCGTCGGTGGCCGCATCGACGACGCCTGGCACGATCACGGCGCATACCCCCCGGTCGGGATCGACGCCGGTGAGCCGGCAGCCCGGCAGGGCGCGACGCAGCGCCAGCGCGATCGAGGCGCCGATCAGGCCCGCGCCGACGATCGTGATGCGCTCGAGGGGGGCGGACGTCCGCGGCCCACGGGCAGCCATCAGCGTCCGACCAGCGGCCGCAACGCGGCGAGGAAGCGATCATTCTCGGCCGGCAGGCCGACACTGACCCGCAACCATTCGGGCAGGCCGTAGCCCGCCACCGGGCGGACGATGACGCCGGCGCGCAGCAGGCCTTCATTGACGGCCGCGGCCTCACCCACCCGCAAGAGCGAGAAGTTGCCGAAGGACGGCAGGTATTCGAGCCCCATTTCCCGGAAGGCGCGCTCGAGCCGGTTGAGTTCGCTGCGATTCGCGGTCCGGGTGCGGGCGACGAACTCGTGGTCGGCCAGCGCGGCCTGCGCGGCGACCAGCGCCGGCGTGCTCACGTTGAAGGGCTGGCGCACCCGGTTGAGCAGGTCGGTGAGCTCGGCCTGCGCGAGACCGTAGCCGACCCGCAGGCCCGCCAGGCCGTAGGCCTTGGAGAAGGTCCGCGAGATGAGCAGGTTCGGGCGATCCGCCAGCCAGCGCGACGAATCGAAGCGGTCGGCATCGTCGAGGTATTCGTTGTAGGCCTCGTCGAGCACCACCACGACATCCTTCGGCACGCGCTCGAGGAAGGCTTCGACCTCGGCCGCCGGTACGAAGGTACCGGTCGGGTTGTTGGGATTGGCGATGAAGACGATGCGGGTGTCGGGCGCGATCGTCGCCGCCATGGCCTCGAGGTCGTGGCCATGATTGCGGGCCGGCACCACGATGGCGCGCGCACCGCTGGCCTGGGTGGCGAGCGGATAGACCGCGAAGGCATGCTCCGAATAGACCGCCGAAGCCCCCGGATGGAGCAGCGCTCGCGCCGCGATCTCGAGGATGTCGTTCGAGCCGTTGCCCAGGGTGATCCATTCGGGCGGGACATCGAAGGCGGCCGAGAGGGCCTGCTTCAGGTCGAAGCCGTTGCCGTCCGGATAGCGGGCGCCCTCGGCCAGGCAGGCGATGGCCGCCGCGCGGGCCGCGTCGGGCATGCCGAAGGGATTCTCGTTGGACGCGAGCTTGACGATCGAGCCCTCGTCGAGGCGGTAGCGACGGGCGAGCTCGGAGATCGGCATGCCCGGCTGGTAGGGAGCGATGGCGCGGATGTAATCAGCGGCGGGAATCGTCATCTTCGTTGCCATGGACCGATGTGTGGGGCGCTCAGCTCGCGCGGGGGTAGGAGCCGATGACCTGGAAATAGGCGGCATGGTCGCGGATTTCGGCGAGCGCCGCCGCGACCGCTTCGTCGTCCTTGTGCCCGAGGATGTCGACGTAGAAGAAGTACTCCCAGTCGCCCCGGCGCGCCGGCCGGGACTCGAAGCGTTTCATCGAGACACCGTGGCGCGCGAGCGGCTCGATCAGCCGATGGACCGCGCCGGCCCGGTCCGGCACCGAGAGGATCAGGGACGTGAGGTCCGCGCCCGACGCGGCGCACTGGTAGGTGCCGATGACCACGAAGCGGGTGCGATTGGCCGGGCTGTCCTGGATGCCCTCCCCGATCAGGGCGAGCCCGTAGGTGCGCGCCGCCGGCTCGCCCGCGATCGCGGCGAGCTTCGGATCGGCGGCGGCCAGGCGCGCGCCCTCGGCATTCGAGCTGGCCGGCATCCGTTCGATGCCGGGCGCATTGCGATCGAGCCATCCGGAGCACTGGGCGAGCGCCTGGGGATGGGCGCAGATCCGCTCGATGCCCTCGAGCGTTCCGCCCTGGCTCATCAGGCAGTGCCTTACCGGTATCGATATCTCGCCGGAAACCGTGAGCGGCGATTCGAGCAGCAGGTCGAGGGTGCGGCTGATCGCGCCTTCGTTCGAGTTCTCGATCGGCGCCACCCCGAAATCGGCATCGCCCGATTCGGTGCGCCGGAAGACCTCGTCGATCGTCGCGCAGGCCAGCGCTTCGATGCCATGGCCGAAATGCTTGTGGGCGGCCTGCTCCGAGAAGGTTCCGGGCGGCCCCAGGTAGGCCACGCGCAGGCGTCGTTCGAGCGCCCGGCAGGCGGAGATCACCTCGCGGTAGATCGCCTCGATCGAGGCGCCCGGCAAGGGGCCTTTCGACAGGGCGCGCAGGCGCTCGAAGATCTGGGCCTCGCGCTCGGGCCGATAGACGGGCGCGTCGGACTCGCTCTTGATCTCGCCGACTTCCTGGGCGCATATCCCGCGCGCATTGAGCAGATCGAGCATCTGCGCATCGATGGCGTCGATCCGTTCACGCAGCTTGAGCAGCCGCGGATCGATTGCGGCCGGGCCCGGGTCGGCGGGCTGGTCCACGCTCGGCTCGTCCGCATTCGGCTCGTCCGCATTCGGCTGGTCCGCGCTCATGATTCCGGCGCTCCGTCCGCATCGGCATCCGGCGCATCGGTGCCGTCCTCGGCACCGCTACCTCCGTTGCCGTTGCCTCCGTTGCCGTTGCCGTTGGCTTCGTTGCCGTTTTCCTCGTCGCCCTCGGGATCGTCGGTCTCGACCACCCGCTGCACGCCCGAGAGGGTGTCGCCGTCGTCGACGGAGATCAGGGTGACGCCCTGGGTTGCCCGGCCCATCTCGCGGATCTCGGCGACGCGGGTGCGCACGAGCACCCCGCCGTTGGTGATCAGCATGATCTCGTCGCCATCCTCGACCAGCACCGCCGCGACGACCTTGCCATTGCGCTCGGTGGTGGAGATCGCGATCATCCCCTTGGTGCCGCGGCCGTGGCGGGTGTATTCGGAAACCGGCGTGCGCTTGCCGAAACCGTTCTCGGTGGCGGTGAGCACCGACTGGGTCTCGGATTCGGCGACCAGCATCGAGATCACGCTCTGGCCTTCCTCGAGGAACATGCCGCGCACGCCGCGCGCATTGCGCCCCATCGGGCGGACATCACCCTCGTTGAAGCGCACCGCCTTCCCGGCGTCGGAGAACAGCATCACGTCGTGGTCGCCGTCGGTCAGCGCCACGCCCACGAGATGATCCTCGTCGACGAGATCCACCGCGATGATCCCGGCCTTGCGCGGGTTGGAGAAATCGGCGAGCGAGGTCTTCTTGACGGTGCCCAGGCGGGTCGCCATGAACACATAGGATTCCTCGTCGAACTGGCGCACCGGCAGCATGACGGTGATCTTCTCGCCGTCGGCGAGCGGGAACAGGTTGACGACCGGCCGGCCACGCGATGTGCGGGTGCCCTGCGGAACCTCCCAGACCTTGATCCAGTAGACGCGGCCGCGGTCCGAGAAGCAGAGGATGGTGTCGTGGGTGTTGGCGATGAACAGCTGGTCGATCCAGTCGTCGTCCTTCTTGCCGGCCGCCTGCTTGCCGCGCCCGCCGCGGCGCTGCGCCCGGTACTCGGACATCGGCTGGCTCTTGATGTAGCCGGTGTGCGACAGGGTGACGACCATGTCGGTCGGGGTGATGAGGTCCTCGGCGCCGATCTCGGTCGCGTTGAACTCGATGCGCGAGCGCCGTTCGTTGCCGAACTCGGCGCGGATCGCCCCGAGTTCGTCGGCGATGATGCGGGTGATGCGCTCGGGCCGGGCGAGGATGTCGAGCAGGTCGCTGATCAGCTCGATGATCTCGCGGTATTCCTGGACGATCTTGTCCTGCTCGAGCCCGGTGAGGCGCTGCAGCCGCATCTGCAGGATCTCCTGCGCCTGCGTGTCCGACAGCCAGTATTCATCGCCGCGCAACCCGAAGGCCGGATCGAGCCCCTCGGGCCGGTAGCTCGCCAGGTCGTCGCCGGCGCGCTCGAGCATCGCGCGCGCCATGCCGGCATTCCAGCCGCGCGCCATCAGCCGCTCTTTCGCGATCGGCGGGGTCGGCGAAGCCTTGATGAGCTCGATCATCTCGTCGACGTTCGCGATCGCGACGGCGAGGCCCTCGAGGATGTGGCCTCGCTCGCGCGCCCGGCGCAGCTCGAACACGGTGCGGCGGGTGACCACCTCGCGCCGATGCGCGAGGAAGTACTCGATCATCTGCTTGAGGTTCAGCAGGCGCGGCTGGCCGTCGACCAGCGCCACCATGTTGATGCCGAAGGTGTCCTGCAGCTGCGAGGCCTTGTAGAGATTGTTCAGGACGACTTCGGGGCGCTCGCCGCGCTTGAGCTCGATCACGACCCGCATGCCCGACTTGTCCGACTCGTCGCGGATGTCGGAGATGCCCTCGATGCGCTTCTCGTTCACCAGTTCGGCGATGCGCTCGAGCAGCACCCGCTTGTTCACCTGGTAGGGAAGCTCGTCGACGATGATGGCGGTGCGCGAGCCCCGGTCGATCTCCTCGAAATGGGTCGCGGCGCGCATCACCACGCGACCGCGACCGCTGCGGTAGCCCTCGCGCACACCGGCGATGCCGTAGATGATCGCGCCGGTGGGGAAGTCGGGCGCCGGTACCTTCTCGATCAGCTCGTCGATCGTGATGTCGGGCTGCTCGAGAACGGCGAGCGAGGCATCGACCACCTCGCCGAGATTGTGCGGCGGGATATTGGTGGCCATGCCGACCGCAATGCCCGCCGAACCGTTGACCAGCAGGTTGGGCAGCCGGGCCGGCAGCACCGTGGGTTCGTTTTCCTTGCCGTCGTAGTTGGGCTGGAAATCGACGGTTTCCTTGTCGATGTCGGCGAGCAGTTCGCTCGCGATCTTCTCGAGCCGGCACTCGGTGTAGCGCATCGCCGCCGCGTTGTCGCCATCGACCGAGCCGAAATTGCCCTGGCCATCGACCAGCGGGTAGCGCAGGGAGAAGTCCTGCGCCATCCGCACCAGGGTGTCGTAGATCGCGGAATCGCCATGCGGATGGTATTTCCCCATGACTTCACCGACGACCCGGGCGCATTTCACATAGGGCCGGTTCCAGACGTTGCTCGACTCGTACATCGCGAAGAGCACACGCCGGTGCACCGGCTTGAGGCCATCGCGCACATCGGGCAGCGCCCTGCCGACGATCACGCTCATGGCGTAATCGAGGTAGGAGCGTCGCATCTCCTCCTCGAGGCTGATCGGCAAGGTTTCCTTGGCGAATGGATCCATCGGCGGGGCTTCTCTGTCAGGGAATTCGAGTGAGAAAGCTCGGTGATACTTGAGCAGCTAAACCTTTGAATTCTATCATTTGACGCCGATTCCTCCGGAGGGGCGCCTACGCGCATCGCATGCCTGACGAAACCCTTGTGATCGCCCCCGCCTGGCTCGCCCGGGTCGAGCCGGGCTTCGATGTCGAGACCGGCATGGCGGTCGTCGTCCAGGCGGACCGCATCGCCGCCATCGAACCGGTGGAGCAGGCAAGGGCCGCCCATCCGCAAGCCGCGTTCATCGACCTGCCCGACCATCTGCTCTGCCCCGGCTTCGTGAACCTGCATTGCCATGCCGCCATGACGCTGCTGCGCGGCACCGGCGACGACCTCCCGCTGGAGCGCTGGCTGGGGGAGCGGATCTGGCCGATCGAGGGCCAGCTGATGTCGCCCGAGTTCGTCCACGACGGCGCCCTGCTCGCCTGCCATGAACTCCTGCTGGGCGGCGTCACCTGCCTCAACGACATGTACTTCTTCCCGGAGTCGCTGCTGCAGGCGGCCCGCGCGCTGGGCATGCGAGCGTGCGCCGGCATCGTCGTCATCGATTTCCCGAGCGCCTGGGGCAGCGGTCCGGACGACTACCTGGCCAGGGGCCTGGCGATACGCGATCGCTGGCTCGACGATCCCCTGGTCGGCTTCGCCCTGGCGCCGCACGCACCCTACACGGTCGGTGACGACGCGCTACGCCGGGTCGCCACCCTGTCGCGCGAGCTCCAGCTTCCCGTCCACATCCATGTGCACGAAACGGCCCAGGAGGTCGCGCGCAGCGTTGCGGCGCATGGCTGTCGCCCGCTCGAGCGCCTGCATCGGCTGGGGCTGCTCGGCCCGGACCTGATCGCGGTGCACGCCGTGCATCTCGATGCCACCGAGATCGCCCTGCTTGCAGCGCATTCGGCGAGCGTCGCGCATTGCCCGCATTCGAACCTGAAACTCGGCAGCGGCATCGCGCCGATCGCCGAACTGCTCGATGCCGGCGTCAACATCGGCCTGGGCACCGACGGCGCAGCCAGCAACAACCGGCTCGATGTGTTGCACGAAGCACACACTGCAGCGATGCTCGCCAAGGGGGCGAGTGGGCGCGCCGAGGTGTTCCCGGCGCGCGCGGTTCTCGAGGCGATGACGCTGGGCGGCGCGCGTGCACTGGGGATGGAGAACGAAATCGGCTCGATCCGGACCGGCAAACAGGCCGATCTGGTGGCCGTGGATTTGGGCGCGCCAGAATCGCGTCCCGTTTTCGACCCGATTTCTCACTTGATCTATACGGCCGGAAGGGAGCATGTTGCCGATGTCTGGATCGCCGGACACCATGTTGTTCGCAAGCGACAACTAGCCGCTAAGAACGGCAGGACGGCCCTCTCCGACGTAGTTGGTCGGATCGGGGTGTGGCAGAATCGAATCAGTAGGATTCTGTCGGGTACTGCTGCATCCTGAGGCGTGGCGCGTGCCGGCGATATGGATTTCTAACCCAGAATCGTTCCGTTCCTAGCGAGGAGAAACATGAACAAACCGGTCAAAATGGCTCATCTGATCGCGACCGCCGTTTTTGCTGCGGCTTCGACCGCCGCGGTTGCGCAGACGGGCAATGGTGGCTATGTCGGCAGCCCCGACCAGCAAGTCGTGGTCGATCCGTTCGGCCTTTGCTGGCGTACCTCGGCCTGGACCCCGGCATCCGCCAACCAGGACTGCGACGCCGACCTGCTGCCGAAGCCGGCGCCCGCGCCGGCCCCGCCCCCGCCCCCGCCGGCTCCTGCCCCGGCTCCCGCCCCGGCTCCGGTGCCCGCACCGCAGGCCGAGAAGGTCACCTTCGCGGCCGACGCGTTCTTCGATTTCGACAAGAGCGCGCTCAAGCCCGAAGGCGAGGCCCGCCTCAACGACCTGGTCTCCAAGATCCAGGACATGACCCTCGAGGTCGTGATCGCCGTCGGTCACACCGACAGCATCGGCGCGGCTGACTACAACCAGCGCCTGTCGGTGCGTCGTGCCGAGTCGGTCAAGAGCTACCTGGTCGGCCAGGGCATCGAGGCCAACCGCATCTACACGGAAGGCAAGGGCGAGAGCCAGCCGATCGCGTCGAACCAGACGCGCGATGGCCGCGCCAAGAACCGCCGCGTGGAGATCGAGGTGGTCGGTACCCGCATGCGCTGATGCGCAGTTCGGCACGGGCTTCGGCCCGTGGCGCACGAAGCCCCGCCCAGGCGGGGCTTTTTTTCGACCAGCGCCTGCCCGCTCCTTTCCTTCCGGTCGCCTAGAATGGACCGGCGGCCACCGGCATCCCGTGCCGGTGCCCAACCGAGGATTCGAATGAGCGAAATCGTCCGTGCGGCCGGCGTGTCCAACGTGGATGCGGCCGAGCTCGAGAAATTCCAGGCGATCGCCGCCAACTGGTGGGATCCGGATTCGGAGTTCGCCCCCCTGCACCGGATCAATCCGCTGCGCCTGGCCTGGATCGACCGGATCGCGCCGCTGGCCGAGCAGCGGGTGCTCGACGTCGGCTGCGGTGGCGGCATCCTCTCGGAAGCCATGGCATCGAAGGGCGCGAAGGTCACCGGCATCGATCTCGCGCAGGCCTCGCTGCAGGTCGCGGAGCTGCACAAGTTCGAAAGCGGCGTGGCGGTCGACTATCGCTGCATTGCGGTCGAAGCCCTCGCCGAGGAGGCGCCGGCGCAGTTCGACGTCGTCACCTGCATGGAGATGCTCGAGCATGTGCCCGACCCGGCCTCGGTGATCGGCGCCTGCGCGACGCTCGTGCGGCCCGGCGGCCATGTGTTTCTTTCGACCATCAACCGCAATCCGAAGGCCTTCCTGCACGCGATCATCGGCGCCGAGTACCTGCTGCGCCTGCTGCCGCGCGGAACCCACCAGTTCGACCGCTTCCTCAAGCCGTCCGAAATCGCATCGGCGGCGCGTCGCCACCGGCTCGAAGCGCTGGAGACCTGCGGGATCACGTACAACCCGCTGACGAAAGCCTACAGCCTCGCGCCCGACGACACCTCGGTGAACTACATGATGGCGTTTCGCCGGCCACTGGACTGACGGAGCGAGGCATGGCTTTCCCTGGACCCGCGCCGCGGGCGATGCTCTTCGATCTCGACGGCACCCTGGCCGATACCGCCGCCGACCTGGCGGCGGCGGTCAACGCCATGCGCGTTGCACGCAAGCAGGCGCCGATGCCGGTCGCCGACTTGCGCGGCTTCGCATCGATGGGCGCTCGCGGCCTGCTCGGCAAGGGCTTCGGCATCAGTCCCGAGGCGCCCGAGTACGCATCGCTGCGCGACGAATTCCTCGCGAACTACGAAGCCGCGATGCTGGTCCACACCCGTCTCTTCGATGGCATGGCCGAAGTGCTCGATGCCATCGAAAGCGCCGGCATGCGCTGGGGCGTGGTCAGCAACAAGGTCGAGCGCTATGTGCGCCCCATCGTTGCCGGCCTGGGACTGGCGTCGCGCTGCGGCTGTACCGTCGGCGGGGACAGCACGCCGGCGCCCAAGCCCGATCCGGCGCCGCTGCTGCTGGGGGCGAAACTGGTCGATGTCGCTCCGGCCGAGTGCATCTACGTCGGCGACGACCATCGCGACGTGATCGCCGGTCGTGCCGCCGGCATGCGCACGATCGCCGCCGCCTACGGCTATTGCAGCGGCGGGCCGCCCCCGCAGCAGTGGGGCGCGGACCACCTCATCGAATCGGTTCCGGAGCTGCTGCGCTTCGTGCGCTGATTCCGACGCGTACCCATACGGGTTCGCATTCGATTGCAGAACAAGGCGCGGCGCCGAAGACAGTGCGCTTGCACGGCAAGGCGCCCCAACGCAGTCATGCGATTGAATGCGAAGCCGTATCAGGGGGCGACCGTCCGCGCCAGCCAATCGGCGAGCTCATCGAGCGTGCCGGCCACCGCGACATCGAAGGCGGCCACCGCGCTGGCCGCATCGGCCTGGGCGACCGGCGCATCCCGGCTGAAGTCCTCGCGCCCGAGGATGCGACGCGTCGCCACCTCGAGTAGCTCGACCGAGAACGCCACCCGGACGACGCCGGGCTCCACGGCGGCATCATGGTAGAAATCCTTCACCACGATACGCAGGTACAGCTGCGCCCGCGTACCGCCACCGACCGTACCAACATCGGCGAACAGCTTCCGATCGCGCAGATTCCGTTCGACGATGCGCGCAAGCCGCTCGTCCACCGGCTCGGTCCAGCTCGCGAACTGGTAGTAGGCGCGCTGGGCGGGCGCCCTGGAAAACGCGATCGCCACGGCCTCGTAGAACGAGGAGCCCGCCAGCACGTCGATCCACAGGCTGCGCGGATCGGTCCGGGGCGCGGGCTCGGCGGTCGGCGGCATCGCCAGCTCGTACCAGGTCCGCGGCGTCGGGTCGCCCGGCCCGATCGAAATGCAGCCGGCCAACGCGGCGGCGACGGCGATGCCCGCCAGGCCCTTGGCGAAGCCACGGACGAGCCGGCCCGTATCGACCACCCTGTGCATCATGCGCCCCTTCCGATGGCCCGCATCATTGCGACTTCTCCCCGGGGCCGAGCTGGCGGGGCCCGGGGCCGAGGACCGCGCCGCGGGGATCGCCGAGCTGCTCGGCGGTGCGCGACAGCATGGCCGCCGCCGCCCGCATGTCGCGCGCTGTCAGCGAGAGCTCGGCCAGGGCGTCGGCCGACACCTGCTCGGCGGTTTCACCGATATCGCGCGTCGTCGCGCCGATGTCGCGGGTGGCCTCGCCGAAACCGGCGATCGCCGCCCTCGCCTCGTCGGCGGCCTCGCGCAGCTCGACCAGGGTGCGCCCTCCCTCGTTGAGCACCATGCGGGCGTCGCCGGTGAGCGGCCCGACCTGCACGGTGAATGCATCGGCCGCCGCGCCGATCCGCTGGCTGGTGCGTTCGAGCTCCTGCAGGGTCGCGTCCAGCGAGGCGACGACCGAATCGACATGCCCCATGCGGGCAACCATCCCGGTCGAGAGGTCGCGCAGCGCGAGCATGGTGTCGGAGAAGGCCTGGCGGTTGGCAGGCGTGAGCATGCTGTTGAGGTTGGCCAGCGCGGATTCGGCCGTGATGACCAGGCGGTTGGCCGATTCCGCGATCTGGTCGAGATCGGAGGTGCCCTCCGCGATCACCGGATAGGTCTCGCCGGGTGGAACCTCGGTGAGCGGCGGGCCAGGAACGCCCGGCGTCTCGAGATTGATGCGGGCGATGCCGGTGAGCAGGTTGCGGGCCACGATGGCGCTCGTGTTCTGGCTCACCGGCGTCGCGCGCTCCACCCGGACGCGAACATGGACCACGTTGATGTTCTCGCGCTCGATGGTGAAGGCCTCGACCCGACCCACCTTGATGCCGCGCATGTTGACGTCGCCGCCGATCTGCAGCCCCTCGAGCGACTGGCGTTCGAACCTGATGATGTAGTTCTGGTAGTCGGACGCCACACCGGTATGCGAGAGCCAGAGCACCGCGAAGCCGAGGGCAAGCGCCAGGGCAACGATGATCGCGCCGATGAGGGTATGTCGGGATTCGGGTTCCATGGGCTAGCCTGCCTCGCGGTCGCCATCAGGCGCCCGCGTACTGAAGTAGTCGCGAATCCAGGGATGGTCGACCCGCCGTACTTCCTCGAGTGTACCGTCGGCGATCAGCC
>Ga0172382_10003037_pt1 | contig 27029 bp, 26 predicted proteins | sample Leawel138RmetaG_FD_122245 | JGI IMG/M metagenome (GOLD analysis project Ga0172382, IMG submission 122245) | Leachate microbial communities from a municipal landfill in Southern Ontario, Canada - Leachate well 138R metaG | ecosystem: Engineered > Solid waste > Landfill > Unclassified | place...
CAGAGGGGGTGAGAAAGGTTTGAGGTTTCCCAATCCTCCTGACACAGGGCCCTCGAGCGTCCCGAATCGGGGTGTTATCGACCCGCTGAGACACCCGGTATACCACTCGTTTCCAGCGTGATATCAACGTTTCTAGTGCGGGTCCGGGGTTTGAAAACTGTCTACGCAGGGACCCCAAATGGGAGAGGTTCAAACCCTCGACAAGAGTCTCCACTCTTTGTCCGGGTTGAACCTCTCCCTGTTTCTCCGCTTCGGCCTCGCGCCAGTGAGGATTTGCGCCATACGAGCGCAACAACTTGATGAGAACACCTTTGCCCTTTGAATTGAACACCGCCATAAAGAGGGGTGTGTTGCCGAAACGGTTCTCCAAATCGATGGTTGCACCAGCTCTTGAGGAGAGCTGCCGCAACCGAGAGGGACCACGCTTGCGCTGCAAAATGTAGCGGAGTAAATCCTTCCTCGTTCTGGGCATCAGGGAAATTCCACTTGAAAGTAATTCGCGAGCAACAGCCAGATTGTCACGGTGCAACGCCTGCATGTTGACCCGAGCGATCATGTCACGCTGCGCGCAGAAAACCCAGGGTTTCCGAACCTCGTGTTGCCCGAGCTGAGTGAGATGATGGTGTGGGGCGTCGTCACGTTCATCATTAGCCCGGCCTCATGATGTCGGTGGCTCGAGGTACGGCTGAAAATCAGCCGCTGAGACTGCGAAGCGGCTCGAATTAGACGAACCACTTGAAGGGTGTGCGGTAGTGATTGACTCAGACGAATTGGTCTACCGGTCGCGAGTGCGGGGATGCCTGCTCGGCGGGGCGATCGGTGATGCGCTTGGTGGCCCTGTCGAGTTCTGGAACGCGCAGCGGATTCTCGAAGCCTGTGGCGAGGATGGTGTGACCGAGTATCTTCCCGAGATTATCGACGGCGAGACTCGGTACGGGCTGATTACTGATGATACGCAGATGACGTTGTTTACGGTTGAAGGTATGATTCGTGCGGGGTTTCGTACTGACCGCGGCTTAGGCCTCACGGTCGCGGTCACGCATCACGCGTATGACCGGTGGCTCGACACGCAGCTCATGCGCGAGCCCGATGGGTCAAAAGATGGCTGGTTGATCAACCAGAAGTGGCTCTATGTCAGGCGCGCCCCTGGCAACACCTGCATATCAGCGTTAATGGATGCGCGATGCGGCGAACGGAAGATCTCGCAATACGGTGGCCAGGCTGAGAATGATTCGAAAGGCTGCGGCGGGGTCATGCGCAGTGCACCATTCGGGCTGTTGCCACCGAGATCTGACGACGCCCTCGGGTGGCAGTTCGATAGCGCGGCTCAAGCGGCATCCTTTACGCACGGTCATCCGACTGCCCAGCTCGCTTCGGGTGCACTCGCCGCGCTTATTGGTGCGATAGTTCTGGGGCAAGAACTTGACGAGGCGGTAAACACGATGATGCGACATCTACACTGTCGCGAACACCATGAAGAGGCTACGCGAGTGCTTCAGCAGGCGATTGATTTGGCGACTGAACCACCCAGCGTTGCGGTGTTGGAGTCGTTGGGTGGCGGGTGGGTAGCTGATGAAGCGTTAGGCATCGCTGTCTACGCAGCGCTGCAGTGCCCCGAGCCAGAGAACATACTCAAGGCGCTCTCGCTCGCGGTCACCCACTCAGGTGATTCTGATTCGACGGGTGCGCTCTGTGGCAACATCCTTGGTGCGCTGCATGGAGAAGAATCGTTGCCGCCGCAGCTGGTGTTTGAGGTTGAAGGTCGGGGCACCATCCTCGAACTTGCAGATGACTTTGTATACGAGTTCACTCGCGGGCATGAACTGCACGGCGAATACGGCCCGTACACACGCTGGACCACACGGTATCCCGGTTGGTGAGCGCATGGCTCGAACCTCCCAGACATTCGCGTTGACCGCATGAGGATTCGCACGGCTTCTTGGCTGCGGAGGTAACGAAACTGCACGCATCGGGGCCTCGGGATGCTTCAGGATCTCGAAAGTACAAAGGCTGCCGGGAGCCTCCGTGCTCTATTCGACGATGCGAGTACCCTCGAACGTCATTGCCTCACGAGTTTCGCCCTCGAGTGTTACCGTCGCAAATCCAGAAATCTGGTGCCTCTTGTCATCTTGCGTTGACCAATCGACCTGCATCGGCATCTCTTTCTCTGTGTCAGCAGCTGCGGTGCAGGTTGCAGAGGCTAGCTCCTCGTCGTAATCGCAGTTCCAGAGCTCATCATCGCTCGTGAGAATCGTGAGTGTGGTGAGGCTCGTCTTCGTAATGTCGAAAACTCCGTCTGCCGGGGGCGCACCCCAGATGTAGTCCTGGACAGTCACTTCGTAACGACCGGTGACGACATCAATCGGGGTAACGTACCCACCGCTTGCTCTGTCGTCTAACGAGAGGCCACCGCCGACGCGACCATCAGCGGTGGTTGTCATGCATCCCGAAAGTCCTGCGATGGCGACGCATGCAACGAGCAACCCGACGGCTGCGCGGGGGAGCGGAATGTGCCGCATTGTGATGCTCTGTTGTGCGAGTCTGACGAATGACAGGAGCCGAGATGACATCTCTCAAGCCTAGCAATAGCCGACGGTGCGAGTGACGTCTCGTGCAGGGTGCTTGCGGCACCCTGCAGTGCATATTCGTTACATCAGCAATGTCCCCACTTCCGAACCAGAGTCCTCTTCTGAGGTGAGTTTGGGTTGGAATCAGAGCCCACTTCCGGCTCAAACTCACCGCGGAGGGGTGAAGACGGAGGGTGGATCGGGTAGCGGGACGAGTGGTCATGCCGTTCAGGCCGGTGTGCACCGCGATCGTGAAGCGCCTCAGATCGGGTGCTGGGCCGTGTAGAGACGTACCGATTTCTCAACTGCCGGAGTCTCTCACCGAGAAATTGCCCGGATCAGGTTGGGCCCATCGCTGCTCAGCGGTGCCACAGGGTAGACGAACAGGTCATCGGCGAGGGGCGCCGCTGCCGCCGGCACAGCCTGCACGAGGGCGTGATCGCCGGTGAAGTGTGGGTCGATCCACTTGGCCACACACTCGTCGGCGAGGAACACGGGCATTCGGTCGCGCAGAGGCCGCATCACGCCGGCCGAGTCACGGGTCAGGATCGTGGCCGTGAGGTGCCACCCGCGGTCATCGTCGGCTCAGGGCTCGTGCTACCACTACATCAGCCCCGCGAAGGTGAAGGTTTTCTCTGGGCCAAAGATCGCGTGCGGAACTCGTGCGCTCTTCCGGCCTCTCCACTCGTAGAAGCCTGAGACGGGTATCTCGCAGCGGCGGTACTGCACTGCCGGATGCGCTGACACCGTTGCGCGGTGCACACCAACGGATTCGTCTTTGAACGAGCAGGAAACTAACCACAAGCAAGCTGCATCGCACGGACCGGTGGAAAGGCGAGCATCACGAACGGGCGTAGTCTGGAAGCTATGAGCTCAGGGAAAAAGACTGTCATTTGGACTGTCAGCGTCGCCATTCTCGGGGCCGTCGCGGGTGCCCTCATCGGCGCAGCACTGGCATTGCCCGGCATGGGGCCAACGGGCGTCGGCTGTGTGGTCGGGGCGGCGATCGGCTACCTCATCGGTCTCCCCAGGGGCGACTGACCCGGCCACGTTCCCACCAGTTCGGGAATGCTACCTTGCCCGACACGGTTGCACTGATCATGCGGTCCGTCGATGTCGTCGTGATCGGCGCAGGGCAGGCCGGTCTCTCTGCGGCCTACCACCTTCAGCACCGCGGCTTCTCCCCTGTCACGCGAGCCGCGGACCACGAGCGAACCTTCGTCGTGCTCGACGCGGAACAGGCGCCCGGCGGTGCGTGGCAGCACAGGTGGCGATCCCTCACCATGAACACCGTCAACGGGATCCATGAACTCCCTGGCTTTCCCGTACCACCTGCCACCCCTGACGCAGTGAGCCGCGAGGTTCTCCCCCAGTATTTCGCGGCGTATGAGGAACGTTTCGAGCTTGATGTGCAGCGACCCGTACGGGTCAGCTCCGTCCGGTACCCATCGACCCCAGGCATGAGCGGCACCGGGCTCATCGTGGACTCCCTCGACCAGCGTGGGTCGCCGGTAACATTGCACGCGCGCTATGTCATCAATGCGACCGGCACCTGGACGCGCCCCTTCTGGCCAACGGTACCCGGGCAAGAACGCTTCCGAGGGCGTCAACTCCACGTTCACGATTACGTTTCCGCGGAGGAATTTCGGGGCAAGCGCGTCGTGATCGTGGGAGCAGGGATCTCCGCAACCCAGCTCCTCGAAGAGGTTTCCCGGGTCACAGAAACCCTCTGGGTGACACGGCGCGAGCCCGAGTGGGTAGACCGCTTCACCGACGGCTCCATCATTGCCTCACTCGCCGAGGTTGAGGAACGAACGCGAAAGGGCCTCCCCCCGCAGAGCGTGGTTCGAGTGACCGGAATGCATCGGACGCCGTGGATCGAACGCGCTCAGGCACGTGGCGCGCTCAATCTCGGGTACGGTGCCTCCCAGTCGACCGTCGGTGCGAATCGAGCCGGTCGCGACGCGGTCCGAGCCATTCTCGCTGAGGATCGTACAATGATCACCGAAATCGACGAGGGTACCCTCATCTCTCACTAGGCGAGGTCGACTCCAAACATTTCTGCCGTCGCGCGCGCGGAAGGAGTGCCGGCGTCACGATCCGCACCGTGTGCGAGGAGCACAGCAATCGTCTCAGCGTGGCGTTTGAATACTGCACCGGCAAGCGGCGTCTGCCCCCGATCATTCGGGCGGTTCACGTCAGCTCCGTGCGTGGCGAGCATAGCGACAAGGTCGGCGTGCCCGTGATAGGAGGCGAGCATGAGCAGCGTATCGCCGCTCGATGTCGTCAGATCGACCGGCGCGCCCTGCTCGACCGCACTGATCACGAAGGCTGTGTCTCCCGTTCGGGCGGCGTCGAAGAGACGGTGAGCGAACTCGAGAACATCGTCGGGAAGTGCTTCGCTGGGTTCAGACATGGGTCAAGTATCCCCCAACCGTTCGCGCCGCTCCGCTTCCTGTGCGTCACGGAGCTCGGCTGTCGCAGCACGCAGGCGCTCCTCCGCCTGCTGCCGACGTCGCTGCGCAAGAGTTCGGGCGCCAAAACGTTCATGCACCCGGTCACGCTGCTCCGCAGTCGCGGTAATGATGTAACTCGAGGCGACGAGAATCACCTGCGAGGAGAGGTTAAACCAGATGAGCAGGGCAACGAGCGTCGCGAATGAGGCGAGCAACGGGTTCGCCGTCGCCCCGCGCACGAACAGGCCCGACAGCTCCTGCAGAACCGTGAGCCCAATCCCTCCAATGAGCGCACCGAACCAGAGTGCTCGGGCCGGCGGACGAACCCCTGAGAGAACGCGAAACACGAGCGCGATCGCAAGCGTGTCGATCACGAGCACAATCGCGATCCCGAACACTCGAGTCAGGACGCGGGCGACTATGTTTCCGTCTGAAACCCCAAGCCAGTCGTTCACCGCACCGATGCCAGCTCCACCAATCACGCTGGCTGCGGCTGCCACGCCGAGCAGGCCACCGAACCCCACCGCGACCAACATGTTACGCAGCAGGACCCACAGGAAAAGGGTGTCATCGCTGAACTCGTCGGCGAGCACCCTGATCGCGGTGCGCAGACTTCCGACCGCGCTGATGGCTGCGGCCACCAGGCCGATGAGCGAGAACACACCGACGACCGAGAAACCGATTGGAGCACCGATATTCGTCGGGTCAACAATCCGTCCAATGCCCGGTACCACCGATTCGAGCGCTTCGGTCAGGGCAGCCATCACGTCTGGATTGCCACTCATCCACAACGCTACGACTGAGAAACCGAGCAACACAGCCGCAAACACGCTGAAAAGCGCACGGTAGGTGATGCTGTCTGCAAGCATCGGGCCACGACGTTCGTTGTAGCGTAAGATCGCGCGAACGATTCGCAGCTGCAATGCCCGAGAGATCACTCGTTGCACGAGCCGCGTGAGCTCTCGCCTCGGCGGTTCAAGTCTGTGCCCCGTTTCGCTCATGTCTCCAGCCTACGAGCCGCCGATCAGGCTGCTCCAGAGCTTGACAATAGTTCAAAGACGTGACGGAGTCTCGGTACCACTCACCAACCGGTCGACAACACCCGGTCGAGCTGCGCCACGATGAAGTCGGCACTTTCGGCCGTGAGACACAGTGGCGGCTTCACCTTCAACACATTCGAGCGCTCGGAGGTGGGGAGCACAATGACGCCAAGCTCTCGCAACCGCTCGCAAATCGCTGCCGTTTCAGCGTCCGCAGGGGTCATCGTTTCACGATCACGCACGAGTTCGACCCCCAGGTACAGACCTTGCCCGTGCACCGGTCCGATCATCTCGTGCCGCTTGCTGAGCTCTCGAAAGCCCGCGGTGAGACGCGCGCCGATGTCGTGGGCGTTCCCCTGCAGCCCCTCGGCAGCCATGGCGTCGAGCACCGCGATTCCCACCTGGCAACTCAGCGGATTACCACCCGCTGAGGAGAAGAACTGCCCCTGCGACGCCAGTGCATCAGCGACGCGCTTGGAGGTGATGACACCGCCGATCGGAAAGCCGTTGCCCATCGGCTTCGCGATCGTGATGATGTCAGGAATCACGCCTGACTGTTCGAACCCCCAAAACGTTGAACCCATTCGACCGAACCCGACCTGCACTTCGTCTGCGATGCAGAGCCCTCCGGCAGCTCGTACCCCGGCATACGCTGCGGAGAGGTACCCGTCAGGCAGGAGCACGCCACCGGCGTTCCCGAGGACCGACTCACAGATGAATCCTGCGACTGGTCGACGATCTGTCTCAAGGCGTTCCAAATCCCGCACGAGATGAGCAGCGTATTCCGGTCCGGTGGCGTCACCGCGGTACGTACCGCGATATCGATTCGGCACATCTGCAACGTGTACCCAGTCGGGGCGGCTCTCGAGGGCGTGCGGGTTGTCGAAGGCGCTCGTCGTCACGGCGTCGCTCGCCATCGTCCAGCCGTGGTACGCCTCCCGCAGTGCAACGATCGTGCGCCGACCCGTCGCCGCCTGCGCCAGACGGAGCGCCAGATCGACCGCTTCCGAGCCGCTGTTCACAAGCAGCACCGTGTCGAGTCCCGAACCAGCCGGCAGGAGTTCGAGCAGCCGCTCGCTGTATTCCGCGAGCCCGCGGTAGAGGAAACGCGAGTTGGTGTTGAGCAACCGGATCTGCCGGTCCACGGCATCGGCAACGGCCGGGTGGCCGTGACCGAGACCCGTGACGTTGTTCACCACGTCAATATAGCTCCGGCCAGTTGTATCGATCAGGTGATGCCGCCAACCGCGCTCGACCTGCATCGGCCGCTCGTAGTACCGTTCCTGCGCACTCGCGAAAATCCGTTCACGGCGCGCCTGCTCATCATCTGATTCATCTCGCTGCGCGCTCTCAGGAAGCCCGAGGAGGGGTGAGGGATCCGGAGCGAAGCGTCGCCACGCCGCCACAAGCTCGGGGACGATCAGGCGCGCACGACCGGGCTCTGAGCGGTGCGCACCGGCGTCGGGCAGCAGCGGCGCATCGGCACGGCGCAGCCCGAAGCGGAGCGGCCGCGGTGCATGTGACGCCGCGAGAGTGCCAATCGGCGCTCCCGACTCCACCACACTGTCGCTCACTATCAGCGGTTCGACCCCCTCAATTTCGAAGAGCCACTCCCCAAGATCGATCACCGCCCCGTGCGCGTTGGGTGTGCGTGCCGTTCCAAGCAGTGGCGCACATACGGCAACCTCGGCTCCCGCGGGCAGCCACACTTCGACGTCCAGCGGCCAGGTCGCAGCCGCATCCACGGAATCGACGACGGTGCGTGTGAGCCGATAACCGCCGTAGGGCAGCACCGCGGCTGCGGCTCCACCCGCGAATGCGTCTTCGACGAGCCGCGCTTCTGCGTCTGCCTCCTGCCAGACTCCCCCGGCGAGCGCAGCGGACTCGACGCCCGCGTCGATGATCTCGACCGACCCGTCAAGGCTTGGAATGACTGAACGCAGTGGCGCCACGGGGTGCAGGGGCTCCGGGAGAGCGAGCAGCCGGAGCCCCTCGCCTGCTGGGCGGCCGGCGAAGCCCAATCGTGCGAGCACTGCTTCGGTGGCAACCGCGAGCGGCACAGCCGTTGCGGCGTCAAAAATCGCCTGTTCCCCGGCAATTCGTTCACGCGCGTACGCATTATCGCCATCGATGGCGACCTGCCGCCATCCGCTCGCGACGAGCAACGCCGACCGCAGCACGATCAGCGGCCACACTGCCCGTGCCTCCGCCGCATCGAGCCGCGCCGCACGGTGAAACGCAGCAACGGTTTCGAGCACTCGGAGGGGGCGTGCCGGCTCATGGTGCAGCATCGATGACGCGGTGACGGCGAGTTCTGCAACCCGCCAGCCGTTGCCAAGGTCGCCGAGGTCGAGGATCGTCCGCGGGTGCACGCGTGCATCATCCCCGTATGCGCCGACCACGTTGTCATCCGTGAGGTCGCCGTGGATCGCTTGAACCGGCAATCTTTCGCGGATGGGCTGGAGCGCCGCATCGGCGTTCCGCGCCGCATGCAGCACTCGGGCCCTCAGCCCGCCATCCGTGATCGCGGGCGCGAGTCGAAGCGTCTCATCGAATGCCTCGCGCATGTCCCAGATATTGGGGCGGTCGAGCCCGGGGTGGCTGAGCTTTGCGAGCGCCTGTACGGATGCTGCGGCAAGCGCACCGAATTCCGCGAGCACGACCGGGGCGAGGTAACCGGCGTCCACCATCGGCTCACCGTCCGCAAACTCGCTTCGACGCACCGCGAAGCCGTGCCACCGCTGGGTCAGTTCACCGTTCGTGCCCGGCAGCACCGCCGGGCACGAGAGCCCAGCGTCACGGTAGGCGGCGATGGCAGCGTGCTGTGCCTCCCGCGCCTCCTCTGGGAAGACGGGATGGTCGATCCGCAGCACGCTGCGCCCACCACGCGCATCAGTCAGGAGGTAGTTGCGATCCTGATTACTTCCGAGTTCAGTCGCGCGGACTTCGATTCCGTAGCATTCCGAGGCGATTTTTTCGGCATCGGCTGCCGAGACGTCGGGGCGCACGAGCCCGCCACTGTGCTGGTCGTTCACCAAATCCTCCATCCGTCGGCGATGAAACGATTATCCTCCGACCCGCGCTCGCAGTTCGGGTGCGAGCGCAGTGAATGCGCGGGTGCGATGCGACACCGCGTTCTTTTCCTCGGGGTCGAGTTCTGCCGCGGACCGCTGCTCGCCCTCCGGCTGGAAGATCGGGTCGTACCCGAACCCGTGATCGCCACGCGGGGTCCTGAGGAGTCGTCCGCGCCACGTACCTCGCACCGCGAGTTCCGTGCTCACCGCATCGGCCGCGGGAATCGCGATCGCAGCAGCACACACGAAGCTCGCTGCACGATGCTCGTCAGCGACATCGGTGAGCTGACGCAGGAGCAGGTTGAGGTTTGCCAGGTCATCGTGGTCCGGCCCGCTCCAGCGTGCGGAGAAGATTCCGGGGCAACCGTTCAGGATCTCGACCGCAATTCCGGAGTCGTCGGCGATGGCCGGCAGACCGGTGTGTTCGGCGGCGGCACGAGCCTTGAGGAGCGCATTCTCTTCGAATGAGTGCCCGTCCTCGACTGGTTCGGGGCCGGTGTACCCGATGAGTTCGATGCCGGGTACGAGCGGCCCGAGGATGCGACGCAGTTCCTCAAGCTTGTGCGTGTTGTGGGAGGCGAGAACCACCTGTGCCACGGTCAGCGACCCTCGGCTAACACGGACTGCTGGAGCGCCGTGAGTTCGGCAGTGCTTGCAACGGCGAGGTTCAGCAGTGCGTCGAGTTCGTCACGACGGAAGGGCACACCCTCGGCGGTGCCCTGCACCTCGACGAAATCCCCAGAGCCGGTGACAACGACGTTCATGTCGGTCTCGGCTCGAACGTCCTCGAGGTAGTTGAGGTCGCTCACCGGGTGGCCGTCGACGATCCCAACCGACACCGCGGCGACACTGTCGCGAAGCGGTGCGGCGTTCCGCGCGAGGTGACCGGCGGCGCGGGCCCATTCGACGGCATCCGCGAGCGCGACGTAGGCGCCCGTGATGGAAGCGGTGCGGGTGCCGCCGTCGGCCTGTAGCACGTCGCAGTCGATGACGAGGGTGTTCTCGCCCAGAGCCTTCGTGTCGATCACCGCGCGCAGGCTACGGCCGATGAGTCGCGAGATCTCGTGCGTGCGTCCGCCGATCTTGCCGCGCACCGATTCTCGCTGCATTCGCTCGTTCGTCGAACGGGGAAGCATCGCGTACTCGGCGGTCACCCAGCCGGTGCCCTTTCCGGCGAGCCACCGGGGCACGCCCGGCGTGAACGACGCAGTGCAAAGCACTCGGGTGTTGCCGAAGGAGATGAGCGCACTCCCCTCTGCCTGCGCGCTCCAGTTTCGCTCGATCGTGATGTGCCGCAGTTCACCCGGTGCGCGCCCGTCGGCGCGGGAGAAGTCGTTCATCAAATTCCTCTCGTTCTCATTTGAATCCGTTCAGCCGGGCAGTCGGATCGTACCCGTCGCGAGCGGTTCCACGGTCGTAATGTCGATGCCGAGCATGCGCTGGGCGAGATCGACGAACCCCCGGGTGTCTGCCCCGGTAGCCTCGTATCGGACGCTGGGGTGGCCAGCGGTAGCGGAACGCAGCAGGCCGCGCTCCGTGAGGACTCGATACACCTCGTTCGCGGTCTCGATGTCGCTGGACACGAGCGCGACATCGGGGCCCACCACCTGGCTCAGCGCTCCCCGGAGGAACGGGTAGTGCGTACATCCGAGCACGAGCGTGTCGATCCCCTGTTCAAGGAGCGGCGCAAGGTACCCCTCCGCCGTCTCGAGCACCTCTGCGCCGCTGGTTTTCCCCGCTTCGACGAGTTCGACAAAGCGCGGGCAGGCCGCCGAGGTCAGTCGAATTTCCGGGCGCATGGAGAACAGATCATCGTAGGCGCGCGACTGGATCGTCCCTTGCGTGCCGATGAGCCCGACGCGCTGATTCCGGGAGATCGCGGCCGCGCTGCGGACGGTCGGTGCAATCACCTCAACGACGGGCACGTCGTACCGCTCACGCGCATCTCGCAGCACTGCCGCGGAGGCCGTGTTGCAGGCGATCACCAGCATCTTCACGCCCTGCGCGACGAGGTCATCAAGAATTTCCAGGGCGAACCGTCTCACCTCTGCGATTGGTCTCGGGCCGTACGGCGTGCGGGCGGTGTCTCCCACGTAGATCATCGACTCGTTCGGCAGCTGATCCCTGATCGCGCGGGCGACTGTCAAGCCTCCAACGCCCGAGTCGAAGACCCCGATCGGGGCGTCGGAAGAGCGGGCGGTAGTCACCCGACCAGCTTATCGCTCGGCGTCTTAATCCATGTGCTCCGGTGCAGCTCGTTGACCCCCAGTTCAGCGATGCCGGCGTAGTGCGCACGTGCCCCGTACCCCTTGTTCGAGGCCCAGCCGTAGCCGGGGGCCGCAAGATCTGCTTCTCGCATGACCGCATCGCGCGCCACCTTCGCACGGATCGACGCCGCCGCGACGCTCGCGCAGTCGCGATCCGCCCCCACCCGTGTGCGAACGTCGAGCGGTGAGCGCAGCGCCGGCGAGAGCCAGTCGTGTGCGCCGTCAACGATGATCGCGGCGCGGTCCACCGGCACCCCCTGACCGTGCAGGTCCAGCAGGGCACGCCTTGCCGCCGCCCCGAGCATCGCGATGATCCCTTTCGAATCGATTTCCGCGGCGCTTCCGAACCCGACGGCGCCGGCACCCCACTCCGCAACGCGAGGTGCGAGCAGTTCGCGACGTTTCTCACTTAAGAGCTTTGAGTCTCGCAGCCCCTCGGGAAACGCTCCTGCAACGGTGGTGACCACGTGTGCGCCCACGGCGACCGGTCCCGCGATCGCGCCGCGACCGACCTCGTCGATGCCGATCACCGCCGCGTAGCCAGAGGCGAGGAGTTCGCGCTCGACGTCGAGGCTCGGATCCTTCGAGCGCGGCGAGTCAGCCGGCCGCTTCATCGACGCCGGTGAAGGTCGAGTCGGGGCGATTCAGCCAGGTGAAGTGGTCAAGTGGCCAATTGAGCACGAACGCGCGCCCAACAATCTCCTCCTCGGGCACGAAACCCTTCCCCGGCTGGTCTTGGTTGTAGCGAGAATCCTTGCTCTGGTAGCGATTATCCCCCATGACCCAGACGGACCCTTCGGGCACCTCGACCTCGAAATCAAGTGCCGAGGCTCTCGTCTCCCCCTCGGGAATCACAATGTAGGGTTCGTCGATCGGCACACCGTTGACCGTGACTCTCCCGTCAGCATCGCAGCAGGCCACCACGTCGCCCCCGACACCGATCACGCGTTTCACGACGTATTCATTACTCGTATCAGCTGCGAGACCGATCGTTTGCAGCACCCGCTCGAAGGTCGTGGGGTCTGCCGCGCCGCTCGGGTGCAGCCACCCGCCTGGATCCTTGAAGACGACGACGTCACCCCGCTGCACGCCGACAAGATCGGGCACCAGCTGATTGACGAGTATTCGGTCGTTGACCCGCAGCGTCTGCTCCATTGAGACCGAGGGGATGTAGAAGCTTCGCACCAGGAACGTCTTCAGCAGAAATGAAACGACGAAGGCGACGACGAGGATGACAATCAGATCGCGCAGAAATCCGAGAATGCCGCGTCCACGTGATGCTGACTCGCTCATGGGCTCTCCTTTACGGCTTCATCGATGCTCTCACGGAATGCTGCGGACCTGTCGCAGACGCGCACAGTCCTGCACAGACGCTTCAGGCTCCCATCCCTGACGGAGGAGAGCCTGAGAGCGGTGCCGCGATCACGCCACCGTGCTGAAAACGGACGAGGGATCAGTCCTCGCGCTTCTCGCGGATCTTCGCCTTCTTACCGGTCAGACCGCGGAGGTAGTAGAGCTTGGCGCGACGCACATCACCACGGCTCACGATCTCGATCTGGTCGACGGCGGGCGAGTGGATCGGGAACTTACGCTCGACACCCACCTGGAAGCTGATCTTGCGAACGGTGAAGGTCTCTCGCACGCCCTCGCCGTGGCGGGCGATCACGACGCCCTGGAAGATCTGGATACGCGAACGGTTACCCTCGACGATGTTCACGTGTACCTTGACGGTATCGCCGGCGCGGAACTCGGGAATGTCGCTCTTCAGCGAGGCGGCGTCGACGTGGTCGAGCTTCTGCATGTCAGTCTCTCTCTGCGCCCGCCGCAAGTCGGGACACGGAATTTCAGAGTCAAAGGGGTCTGGCTCACGGTTTGTGCGGACCCTCGCGGCAGTACCGCACCGTGGCACAAGGAACTATTATGCCACACTCACCAGGCCCAGGCGACACCGGTCACCTGATACAGGTGAGGAGTACTTACACAAGTTCACAGCGATGCTGCGGACTCGACCGATGCCGCAGACGCGGCGCTCGCGGGTGACGGCACGGAAACCGCCGACGGCACCGAGACGGTGGACGGCGCCGAGGCTGCGGAGGGTGCAGACACTGCCGAGTCTCCCCCGGTCGCGGCCGGAGCTGAGGCCGCGCTCACTGCAGATACGGTGGACGGCGCAGAGACTCCGGTCGCAGCGGACGACGCGTCCGCGGAACCCTGAGGCCCGCTCACTGCCCGCTCTTCGCTGGTCAGCACCCCACCGGGTACGACCGCTCCACTGCCCGTTCTCAGATCCATGGCGTTGGCCACGGCCACGGCGCCGCCGGCGAAAAGCGCCAGACCGACCGCTCCAGTTGCACCGTACGCGACCCACTTCTTCTTCGTCATCTTGCTCATGGTCCGATTCCTTTCGTCTGGGCTCCGCCGGCAAAACCGCTGTCTCGCCGGCCCTTCGACTTCTATCCTTCCGAGCCGAAGTAAGCCCGGGAGTAAGACCGGATGAGAGCGTTCTCATCTTTCGGCTCGTGCGCGAGCTTCCGCGATCGCAAACCTCTTCGCGTCCGCTGCGGGCGGGCCGCCGGCCAGCACAGCCGCTCCGATCGCGAGACTTGCCTCGGTCAGCTCCACCCGTCCCGAATCGCGGGTGGCGAGCGCATGACCGAGCATGTGCACCGCGAAGAATGCCCGCACGACCGGATCGTCACCCCAGCGGGCCATCGCCGCGTCCGCGAAATCGCTCATGGGTCGCCCGCTCGCATTCTCGGTCAGGAGCGCACTCATCACGGCGTGCGCCATGAACGCTGCGGGATCCTCGGCAGGATCGCCGACACCGAGCGTGTCAATGTCGATGACCGCGCTGATCTTCCCGTCGACGAGAAACAGCTGTCCGAGGTGCAGGTCTCCGTGCACCACACGTTGCGGTCGAGCCGACCGCCGTGATCCGAGAACTTCACGAACATCCTCCGCAAGACGTACCGCCTCTGGCAGCGCAGTCAGTCGGGACGCGTACCAGTCGAGCCGGGCCGCGATTCCGGTGGTGGGCTCCGAACTCGACACTCCTGCTATCCGGCTTCGCAGCGCGTCGACGCGGCCCAGCAGCTCCGCGTGCGCACCGCCGCTGCCCGCACCGACCGCATCGACCGCCGGTGAACCAACCGCATCTTCGATGATCAACACACCGTCGGGAGACCACCCGAGCAGCGCAGGAACGGGAAGCCCGGCCTCCTCCGCCGCAGCATGTCGGCTCGCAATCCGCGCTGCGCGACTTGGACGGACGATCTTGACCCACACCCTCCGGCCTTGGGCATCCACGCGGAGCACGGCCCGCCGGCCCGGGCGATACGCGACGAAGACGGGTTCACCCTCACTGTGCACCTCGAGCCGGGTGAGCAGCGCGGTCGCCGCACCGTGAAACGCAACGGGTGCGAGACCGGGCAAGTACGGATCGGCGGGATGCAGCCAGATCCTCACCTCTGGGGCGACCGGGTTGCCCAGCACGAGCCCGGTCTCATGAGCGACCGGTGACCCTGAGGTATCGACGCAATACCGCAGCGGAACGGCGCCCGCATGCTCGCACACGTCGAATGACGTTACGGATCCTGGCCCGAGCGGCTCCCTGCCGGCAAAAGTCACACGTTCAGATGGCACGCCCAGTGCATCGAGCAGCAGAGCCCGCTCATCGTGCGCCGTGTCTTCCACCATGTCATCCATTGCAGCACGAGGCCGGCCTGATCGCACCCCTGCACCAGTGAGATCTCTCTTATGTTTCCCATATTGGCCCCCGCAGCACCCGGTTCGGCCGGATACTGGAGGTGTGGAACACGAGAACGCCGCATCGAGACCGAGACGAGGTCTCTCGCTTTCAGTGCGCACTCGTATCGTCACCGTGATCACGATCGTCACCACACTGGGCTTGCTCGCGGTTGGCGTATCCGTCTACCTCGTTGAGCGCCACCGCATCCTTGAACAGGTCGATGACCGACTGAGCGCGAACCTCGAATCAGCCCGATACCTCATCGAAACGGGCCCCGACGAGAGAGGTGCCTGGACTTCCTCAACTGCGGCGTTAACCGCCGTCGTCGAACGCATGAGCCCCGACGACAACACCGGCGCACTGGGCATGGCCGAGGGCCGGATCACAACGGTGCCGGGGGTCGAACTCGACCTCGCGCTCGACGGCGAGCATGACTTCGCCGCACACGTCGAACGCACACGACACGACGATGGCCCCACCATCGGCACCTACGCGGAAGCGGGAGTGGTCTGGCGCTACCTCGCAGCCCCGATCGCTGTGCCCGGGTCCCCAGACCCGAGCGAAGTCGTCTTCGTGATGGTGTACGACGTCGAGGCGGAACTCGGTGAGTTCAACGCAGCAGCCCGCGCCTTCATCATCGCATCGGTCGCGGTCGTCGCGGTGGTGGCGGCGGCCGGCACCCTCGTCGCCACGAGGCTCCTCAGGCCGCTCCGACACATGCGTGAGATCGCCGAACGAGTGTCCGAGCGATCCCTCGACGAACGAATCCCCGCCGTCGGAAACGACGACGTCGCCGATCTTGCAGAAACCATGAATCGCATGCTCGATCGACTCGACAGTGCCCTCGACTCACAGCGTCAATTGCTCAGCGATGTTGGACATGAGCTGAAGACCCCCATCACGATCGTGCGCGGTCACGTCGAACTCATGGACCCGGAGAACCCCACGGACGCCCGCGATACCCAGGCGCTCGCCGCAGATGAGCTTGAACGCATGTCGCAGCTCATCGAGGATCTCTCGGCCGCAGCGGCACTCCACGGCCCACGCCCCGTGCAGACCGCACCTGTCGACGTCGCCGATCTGGTTGTACAGATCGAACGGAAGGCGAGCGCCCTGAGTGGCGCGCACGTGCGTCTCGGCAGCATCGCGCAGGGCGTTGTGGACCTCGACGCCGGACGAATCACGCAGGCCATGCTGCAGCTCGTGCAGAACGCCCTCACTCACGGAGGCGGGCAGATCGAGATCGGAAGCAGAACAATCCCGGGGCGCCTCGAACTGTGGGTGCGGGATTACGGCCCGGGTGTTCCCGATCATGTGAAACAACGCATCTTCGAGCGATTCACTCGGGGCGCCGACGCCCAGACCCGCACCGGGAGCGGCCTCGGTCTCAGCATCGTTCGCGTGATCGCCCGGGCCCACGGCGGCGACATTCGAGTCGTGGACGCCGAGGGCGGAGGCGCCCTGTTTATTATCACGGTGCCGAGAACCGACGACGCGGCGGATTCCTCCATATTCGTCTCGCCGCAGAACAAAGGAGATTGAGGCATGGCATCGATCCTGATCGCTGACGACGAGCCACGCATTGCGGGGTTCGTCGAGAAGGGCCTCAAGGCTGCGGGGTTCGCGACTCGCGTCGTGGCGAACGGGGATGACGCGCTGCAGTTCGCGCTGACCGATGAGTTCGATCTCATGGTGCTCGACGTCAATATGCCCGGCTTGAACGGCTTCGAGGTGTTGGAGCGGCTGCGCGGATCCGGTTCGACGCTTCCGGTCGTGATGCTCACTGCACGCACTGAACTCCAAGACACGATCACGGGTTTGGAGGGCGGGGCGGACGATTATCTTGGCAAGCCGTTCCATTTCGATGAGCTGCTCGCTCGCATTCGACTGCGGATCCGCTCGGAAGACACCGTCGCAGTTTCGGACCCCCAAGTCGGCGACCTGCGCCTTGATCTGCGCTCACGCCGAGCACATGTCGGTGACCGGGTGGTCGAACTCTCGGCGCGCGAATTCACGCTTGCTGAGGAGCTCATTCGCAATGCCGGTCAGGTGCTCAGCCGGGAGCAACTGCTCAGCAGGGTGTGGGGCTTCGATTTCGACCCGGGCTCGAACGTGGTGGACGTCTATATCGGGTACCTTCGGCAAAAACTCGGGCCCGAACGCATCGAAACGGTGCGCGGGATGGGGTACCGGCTCTCAGTTTGATGACGCCGCACGCGGCCTCCTATGTCTGACAGGTGGGGCACCAATAGAGTTTTCGGGCGCCAAACTCTTCCAGCAGAATGCTCGTGCCGCATCGTTTGCACGGCGTTCCCTCGAGTTTGTAGACCCAGTGCCGCTCATCCCGCTCGGTGAGAGCCCGGTCGTAGGCTTCTCCCGTCAACCCGTCGATCGTGATCATCTGTCCGACCGTGATCCCGGTGTGGAGCAGTTCGGCCCAATCGTCCCAGAGCGCCTCCAGCACCGTGCGTTCGAGCGCATTCGCAGGAGTGTGCGGGTCGATCCCCGCCCGGAAGAGCATCTCCGCACGATAGACGTTCCCGATCCCGGCGATCACGGACTGGTCCATGAGCACGAGCCCGATCGGCGTCCGTTTCGCGTGAGCACGGTCTACGAACCGTCGCCGTTCTGCGGGGGTGTTCGCATTCGCGGGATCTGGTCCGAGCCGCTGCACCACCGCATCGACTTCCGGGGGCGACAACACCTCGCACACCGTCGGTCCGCGCAGATCTGCGACCACCGTTTCTCCGAGCAGCCGTACCCGCACCTGGCCGACAGGCTCGGGCGGGAATGCACCGGTCACCGGGACCGCACGATCATGCTCCGCCATACGCACGCGGGTGCGCCGGGGCGCCCCGATCGATGCCACCGAGTCCTCGCCGTCTCGATCGACGACGCCAGCCATACCCGTCTGCCCGAGCCTGCCTCGGCCGAACTTCGTCGCGTGGATCTGGATCGACGGGTCGACGCGCACGTCGCCCGCGAAATCCCATGCACCGTAGATTCCGAGGTGAACGCGAAGCCAGTGATCGCCTTCGAACTCGAGAAACATCTGTTTCCCAACGGCACGCGCATCGAGCATCTGCCGTCCGCTGAGCAGAGCAGCACCCTGCGCGAATCGCCCCTGTGGGCTCGTCACCTGGGGCGCGATGCCCACAAAGTTGGTGCCGAACTGGCGGGCAATGCGATGGACGGAATGACCCTCGGGCATTACAGTGTGTCGACCTGCTTCCCAGCTATCGTGCCGGTGCGCTCGTACTCACCGAGCTGGCCGATGCGTCGTACGTGCCGATCATCCCCGGGGAAGGGTGTCGCGATGAAGAGGTCGATGAACCGCATCGCTTCCTCGACGGTGTGCTGGCGAGCACCGATCGAAATGACGTTTGCGTTGTTGTGCTCGCGGGCAAGCAGCGCCGTCGAGTCGTTCCACACAAGAGCCGCACGGATTCCTTCGACCTTGTTGGCGGCCATCTGTTCTCCATTACCCGAACCACCGAACACGACACCGAGGGCTTCCACCCCGGCTTTCGTGTCGCGGGCGACACCGACTGCGGCATTGATACAGAATGAGGGGTAGTCGTCGAGCGCATCGTATTCCGCGGGACCGTGATCGATCACCTCGTGCCCTTGCTCGCGCAGGTGCTGTTGCAACTGCTGACTGAATTCAAGGCCGGCATGGTCGGTGGCGACGTGGATACGCATGGCGTCGATCCTATCGGGATCAGAACTGTGGACCGACGGTGCGGCCTCGCTTGAGTTCAAAGAAGCCCGGCACGCTCGCCGCCTGCACGATCCCGTCCCAGAGGTTCAGCGCGTCCTGCCCGCTGGGGGCCGGCGTGACCACGGGCCCAAAGAAGGCGACACCATTCACGGAGATGATCGGCACTCCCACATCGGGCCCCGCAATTTCCAGCGCGTGGTCGGTGTTCGCGCGAAGCTGGGTGTCGCTCAGCTCCTCATCGGCAGCGGCGGCGAGGCCGCCCGGCAGGCCCGCAGCCTCGAGCGACTCAGCGATGATCGCGTCGTAGTCATCACGGGCACCAGGATGCAGCCGTGTGCCCAGCTGAGTGTAAAGCGTCCCAACGACTTCCTCACCATGTGCAACCCGGGCAGCCTCGATTACACGGCCCATACGCTGGCCCTGACGATGGCCTTCCGCGTGCGAACCCGCATCCTGACCCTCATTGATGATTGCGAGACTGATCGGGTGCCATGCAACCTCGAATCCGCGGGTCTCGGCGACCTCGGAGACCCATCGACTCGTCATCCAGCACCAGGGGCAGATGGGATCGAACCAGAATTCGACGTCAGGCTTACCGTGAGGGGTCGTTGCTTCGCTCATAGCTTCAGCGTAGCCATAGCTCCCCGGAATAGGCTTGAGGCTATTGGAGTGTTACCCCCGACCGTCAGGAGTGCGTCAGTGCCAGGAACGAATCTCACCCGCGTCGAATCCCGCGAGCGCGCGAGCGTCGTCCAGACCCACAGCTACGAGATCGACCTGGATCTCACGACGGGTCCGGACACCTTCGCGGCGCGCACCACCGTGAGGTTCTCAAGTAGTGAGGGTTCCGAAACCTTCATCGATCTGATCGCCGAGTCGGTCGAGCGGGTCGATCTGAACGGAGTCGCGCTCGACTCAGCGGCAGTTTTCGACGACTCCCGGGTGCGACTTTCCGGGCTCGCGGCGGAGAACACGCTCACGATCGAGTCGACGCAGCAGTACACGAACACGGGCGAGGGGCTCCACCGCTTCGTCGACCCTGCAGACGGCGAAGTGTACCTGTACACCCAGTTCGAGGTGCCCGACGCGCGACGGGTGTTCCCCGTCTTCGAACAGCCCGATCTCAAGGCAACATTCCAGTTCACGGTCACCGCACCCGCACGGTGGGAGATCGTGAGCAATCAGCCGACACCAGAACCGAGCCTCATCGGCAACCGTGCGGGCGAGGCGCTTGCGACCTGGCGATTCGAGCCCACTCCGGTGATGTCGAGCTATATCACCGCGCTCATCGCCGGCCCGTACCACGTGGTGCGCTCAGAACTCACCAGCACGGACGGGCGTTCGATCCCGCTTGGACTCTTCTGCCGCGCCTCACTCGCCGAGCATCTCGACGCAGAGTACCTGTTCGAGAAGACGCGCCAGGGGTTCGCCTTCTTCGAGTCCGAGTTCGATTACCCTTACCCGTTCGAAAAGTACGACCAGCTCTTCGTTCCCGAGTTCAATGCCGGCGCGATGGAAAACATCGGTGCAGTCACCTTCACCGAGGCATACGTGTTCCGCAGTCAGGTGACCGACGCGATGCGGGAGCGCCGTGTCGTCACAATTCTGCATGAGCTCGCCCACATGTGGTTCGGTGATCTCGTCACGATGCGCTGGTGGAACGATTTGTGGCTCAACGAGTCGTTCGCCGAGTACATGTCGACGCTTGCGACGGCCGAAGCCACTGAGTGGTCGGAGTGCTGGACCACCTTCGTCGCCTCAGAGAAGTCGTGGGCCTATCGGCAGGATCAGCTGCCCTCGACCCACCCGATCGTTGCACCGATCCGAGACCTGGAAGATGTGCTCGTAAACTTCGACGGCATCACCTACGCGAAGGGCGCCTCGGTACTCAAGCAGCTCGTCGCCTGGGTCGGTCGGCGGCCGTTCATGCGCGGCGTGCACGACTATTTTGAGAAGCACCACCACGCCAACACCGAGCTCACCGACCTGCTCGTCGAGCTCGAGGCGCAATCGGGTCGCGACCTCACGAAGTGGTCGGAACTGTGGCTGGAAACCGCGGGCGTCAACACGCTCCGCCCGGTGTTCGATCTCGACGCGGAGGGCCGCTACACGAGCTTCGCGATCGAGCAGAGCGCTAACTCCGAATATCCCACGCTCCGTCCGCACCGCATCGCCGTCGGCCTGTACGGGGAGATCGAGGGATCCCTCACCCGCGTGCATCGCGTAGAGCTCGACATCGACGGCCCAATTACGACGGTCCCAGAACTCGTCGGAGTCTCGCAGCCTGCGCTCCTCCTCCTCAACGACGACGACCTCAGCTACGCCAAGATCCGCTTGGACGAGCGTTCTCACTGCACCGCTGCGGAGAGCCTCGGTCACATGAACGATTCGCTCGCCCGCGCCCTCGTATGGGGGACGCTGTGGGACGCGACGCGCGACGGCGAGTTTCCTGCCTCACGATTCATCGACATTGTGCTCCGCCACATCGACCGGGAAAAGGCGTCGACGACGCTGCGCACCCTACTCCAGCAAGTCGTGCTGGCCGCATCGAGTTACGTGGCACCGGAGCGTCGCCGCGCAGCACTGGAGCGGGTCGCGGATGCGCTCTGGCAGTTTGCCGTCAATGCTCCGGCTGGTTCAGACCGCCAGTTTCAGTTCGTTCGCGTGTTCGGGCAGCTCGCATCGAGCGACGCCCACCTCGACACCGTCACGGCACTCCTCGCAGGCGACACCGCGCTCGAAGGTCTCGACATCGACACCGATCTCGGTTGGGAGCTCCTCATCGCTCTCGCCGCGGGTGGACGGGCCTCGGTGGAGGACATCGATCGGGCCCTGGACGGCGACCGGACCGCGACCGGCGAACAGTCTGCAGCCCACGCACGCGCCGCGCTCCCAACGCCCGACGCAAAACGAACGGCTTGGGCATCGGTCTTCGATGCCGCCGGCGCATCGAACCTGATTATCCGTTCAACCGGCATCGGCTTCCTACGCGCGGATGACCGAGAGCTGCTCGCGATGTTCGTTGACGACTACTTCTCCGCGCTCCTGCCCGTCTGGGAATCCCGCAGCTACTCGATCGCGGAGGAACTCATCGATGGCTTCTTCCCGTCACCGCTCGCGAGCGAGGCGCTCGCGACGGCGACGCGCAACTGGCTTGACCAGTACATGGATGCTCCCGCCGCACTCCGACGCCTCGTCATCGAGAATCTCGCTGGTGTCGACCGCGCGCTTCTTGCACAACAGGCCGACCGTGCCGCAGCGCCAGATGGAACGGTCGTCTGAGTGGACGGAATCGACGCCGTAGAGGAAGCCGTGGGGAACGCTTTCGCCGCGTTCTACGCGGCCTGGCAGCAGCCGATTCACGTTGCGATCATCATCGTCGGGGCGGTGCTCGTGAACTGGCTGCTGCGTCGGCTCCTGACGCGGACCGTCAACCAGATCGTGCGCGGCGTCAAAAAGTCGCAGGATGTGGATGCTACCTCCGAGATTCAGGCGGCCCCCTACGTGAATGCGCGGGCCGTACAGCGCACGCGCACCCTCGGCACGGTCGGACGCGCGATCATCACGTGGACCATCGTGGTGATCGCACTGATCCTCATCCTCGGCCAACTCGGCGTAAATCTCGCCGCCCTGCTCACCTCCGCGGGGATCGTGGCGGCGGGGCTCGCATTCGGTGCTCAGAACATCGTCAAGGACATACTCAACGGCATCTTCATGGTGTTCGAGGATCAGCTCGGCATCGGCGATATCGTGACGATCGGTGAGGTCTCCGGCACGGTGGAGGACGTCGGCATCCGCGTCACCCAGGTGCGGGCATTGGACGGCACCCTGTGGTTCGTACGCAATGGTGAGATTCTCACGCTCGGGAACTCGTCGCAGGGGTGGGGCCGCGCCCTCATCGACATCACAGTGCACGCAGACACCGACCTGCAAAAGGCCGAGTCAGTCACCCTTGAAGCGGCACGGACACTGCTCACGAACCCGGAAACCGCGCGAAAGGTTACCGGCCAGCCAGAGGTATGGGGTGTGGAGAGCACGTTCGGGGATCGAACCACGCTGCGGCTCGCTATGCGCACCCGTCCCGAAGCCCAGTGGGCAGTGCAGCGGGCATTGCGTGCCGCACTGAAACAGAAATTTGAGGAAAACCACATCCGTCTCGCAGCGGAACTCCCCCGATTCCCAGGAGGCCAAGCATGACCCCGCAAAATCCCTCGAACACGAACCCTGATTCCGGCCCGCGCATCACGCTTCGTGCATCCGAGACCGGAGCCGCCGTCACCGACACCGTCTGGTCGCAGGTGGGCGGGACCGAGACCTTCGAACGTCTCGTTCAGGCCTTCTACCGCGGTGTGAAAGAAGACCCCGACCTCGCCCCCATGTACCCGCAAGACGACTGGGAGGGCGCGATCTGGCGGTTGCGCACGTTTCTCGAGCAGTACTGGGGCGGACCGACGACCTATTCGGAGAATCGTGGCCACCCGCGCCTGCGAATGCGTCACGCGGCGTTTCCGATCACCCCGCACGCGAGGGATCGCTGGCTGCACCACATGAATTCCGCACTCGACGAGATCGCGCTTCCCCCGATGCACGACGCTGCGTTCCGAGACTATGTCGAGAGAGCGGCCCACGCGATGGTGAACCGGTTCGAATAGGCCACACCCACAACCGGGATCATAATTTCCGAAGCAGAGAAATATTGGACTATTTCACCCCCACAAAGTGGGGAAACCCACCCTTCTGATGCCCCAAAGTGGAAGTAGTCCAACTGGTTCACACTGAACGTGAGCCAGCCGAACTCACGCAAAGGAAGTCCCATGACTGCGTTCCAGAACGACATCGAAGCCGTCGAGGCACTGAAAGAAGCACACGGCTCAAGCTGGGATGCGATCAACCCGGAGTACGTCGCTCGCATGCGGGCGCAGAACCGGTTCAAGACCGGCCTGGAGATCGCCCAGTACACGGCGGACATCATGCGTCGCGACATGACGGAGTACGACGCCGACACCTCCCTGTACACTCAGTCACTCGGCGTGTGGCACGGCTTCATCGGTCAGCAGAAGATGATCTCCATCAAGAAGCACCTCAAGAACACGAACAAGCGTTACCTCTACCTCTCAGGTTGGATGGTTGCTGCGCTTCGTTCCGAGTTCGGACCGCTGCCTGACCAGTCGATGCACGAGAAGACCTCTGTCCCGGCGCTGATCGAGGAGCTCTCCACGTTCCTCCGTCAGGCAGACGCCCGTGAACTCGACCTGCTCTTCACGCAGCTCGATGAGGCACGGAGCGCGGGAGACGAGACCGCGGTCGAGTTCATCCAGTCGCAGATCGAAAATTTCGAAACGCACGTCGTTCCGATTATCGCCGATATCGATGCCGGCTTCGGCAACCCCGAGGCGACCTACCTCCTCGCGAAGAAGATGATCGAGGCTGGCGCCTGCGCCATCCAGATCGAGAACCAGGTCTCCGATGAGAAGCAGTGTGGTCACCAGGACGGCAAGGTCACCGTTCCGCACGAGGACTTCATCGCGAAGCTGACCGCGGTTCGCTACGCCTTCCTCGAGCTCGGAATCGACAACGGCATCATCGTCGCACGCACCGACTCGCTCGGCGCAGGCCTCACCCAGAAGCTCGCCGTCACGAATGCGCCTGGCGACCTCGGCGACCAGTACAACTCTTTCCTCGACGTCGAGGAAATCTCGGAGACCGATCTCGGCAACGGCGACGTCGTCATCAAGCGTGACGGCAAGCTACTCCGGCCGAAGCGTCTCGCGAGCAACCTCTACCAGTTCCGCAAGGGCACGGGTGAGGATCGAGTCATCCTCGACTGCATCACCTCGCTGCGCAACGGCGCCGACCTGCTGTGGATCGAGACCGAGAAGCCGCACGTGGAGCAGATCGCCAGCATGGTGGACCGCATCCGCGAGGAGATCCCGAACGCGAAGCTCGTCTACAACAACAGCCCGTCGTTCAACTGGACGCTGAACTTCCGTCAGCAGGCCTACGACCTGCTCGTGGAGCAGGGCAAGGATGTCTCCGCATACGATCGCGACAAGCTGATGAGCGCCGAGTACGACAGCACCGAGCTCGCCCAGCTCGCCGACGAGAAGATCCGCACCTTCCAACGGGACGGTTCTGCTCGCGCCGGCATCTTCCACCACCTCATCACCCTACCCACCTACCACACGGCTGCGCTGTCGACCGACAACCTCGCCAAGGGCTACTTCGGTGACGAGGGCATGCTCACCTACGTCCGCGACGTGCAGCGCCGCGAGATCCGTGAGGGGATCGCGACGGTGCGCCACCAGAACATGGCGGGCAGCGACATCGGCGACAACCACAAGGAGTACTTCGCCGGGGATGCAGCGCTCAAGGCGGGCGGCAAGGACAACACGATGAACCAGTTCGCTTAATATTCCCGAGTCAGTGAGGGGGTTCGGCTTCGGCCGGGCCCCGTCACTGCGTTGGGCTCGGAGTCGTAGCGCACGCGCGCAGCGGTGTAACCTGGTCTGGTTGCCTCCGTAGCTCAGTGGATAGAGCAGCGGCCTTCTAATCCGCGTGTCGCAAGTTCGATTCTTGCCGGGGGCGCTGAATCAGGTGCAGAGCATCGCTCTGCACGTTCAGAGCCCCGTGCCGCCCACGGCGGCAGCCCACGGAGCAAAGCCAGGGGCAGGGCGCTGAATCAGGTGCAGAGCATCGCTCTGCACGTTCAGAGCCCCGTGCCGCCCACGGCGGCAGCCCAACGGAGCGAAGCGAGGGGCAGGGCGCTCTTGGATCTCGATAGGATCGGGACCGTGCCCACAGCTTCTCGACGCCCCCGCCTGCCGTTCGAGGTGTGGGCGTTGGTCGCCGGCGCGTTCGCCGTGGCGCTCGGATACGGTGTCGTCGCTCCGGCGATCCCTCAGTTCGCGCTCGAGTTCAACGTCTCTCAGTTCGCCGCTTCAGCGATCGTCAGTGCGTTCGCACTGATGCGACTTGTGTCTGCTCCGCTCGCGGGGTGGATGATCTCCCGGCTGGGTGAGCGCACGACGTACACCACCGGCATCCTCATCGTCGCGCTGTCAACGGGGGCTGCCGCTCTCGCCGCGAACTACCCGCAGCTGCTCATCTTGAGGGGTGCCGGCGGGGTCGGCTCGGCAATGTTCAGCGTCGCCGCCACCGCGCTGCTCGCAAAGGTGAGCCCCGTCGATTCCCGTGGTCGCGTTGCGAGTCTCAACGCCGCGGGTTTCCTTCTCGGCGGGCTCCTGGGCCCGGTGTTCGGTGGCATCGTCGCGACATTTGGCCTCCGAGCCCCCTTCGTCTTCTATTTTCTCACCCTGCTCGCTGCTGCCGCAGTGGTCGCCGTCGCGCTCCGTTCATCGACGCTCGCCGCAGCACCCACGAACGCGCGAGTCGAGCATGACGCACTCTCGTTGCGGGACGCGCTTCGCGGCTCGCATTTCCGCTCGCTGCTGCTGTCCGTGTTCGCCTTCGGTTGGGCATCATTTGGCGTACGCATATCGGTTATCCCGATCTTTGTGGCGGTCGTGTTCGATGGCGACGCGGCGGACGCCGCATGGGTGCTCGCGGGGTATGCCGCCGGTAACGCGGCGCTGATTTTTCCGTCCGGTCGCTGGAACGACAAGGCCGGACGCAAACCTCTGCTCGTTATCGGGCTCGCCGTGCTTGCCGCGAGTTACCTGGTGTTCCCGCTCTCACCATCGATGTGGGCGGCGATCGGGATCATGGCGGTCGCGGGCGCTGGGTCCGCGCTCGTGAACCCCGGCCAGCAGGCGGTCCTCGCGGATGTTCTCGACCGCCGCCGCGGTGGAAACGTGGTCGCCGCTTATTCGATGATGAGCGACCTTGGCGGCGTGCTCGGCCCGCTCATCGCTGGGGCGCTCCTCGACCTGGCAGGGTTCGACTGGGCGTTCGCCCTCACGGCCGCCCTGCTTCTCGTTGCGCTCGTCGGTTGGCTCTTCGTTCCCGAGAGCCGGAAGGCTCGCTCGAACCCGTCGCCCGCGCAATGAATCGGGCTTCAGCCTTCGAGGTGATCAACCCCCGGCATCCAGGTGAGGCCGGGCTCGCCCCAGCCGTTCTTCCGCTTCGCCTTCTGTGCGCCACGGTTTTCCGGGTGGACGAGTCGGTCCACGTACAGCAGCCCTTCGAGGTGATCGAAC
>Ga0172382_10003040_pt1 | contig 27022 bp, 26 predicted proteins | sample Leawel138RmetaG_FD_122245 | JGI IMG/M metagenome (GOLD analysis project Ga0172382, IMG submission 122245) | Leachate microbial communities from a municipal landfill in Southern Ontario, Canada - Leachate well 138R metaG | ecosystem: Engineered > Solid waste > Landfill > Unclassified | place...
CGTGCCGGGCGCTGCCAATGCGGTTGGCCAGCACCCCGGCAAATGGCAGGTCCGGCTGGAACGTCGCCAGCCCATGGGCCAGCGCACCAAAGGTCTGGGCCATGGCCGCACCGTCGATCACCGCCATGATTGGCACACCAAAGCGCCGGGACAGATCCGCCGCCGAGGGCGTGCCATCGAACAGTCCCATGACACCCTCGATCAGGATCAGGTCCGACTCCTGCGCCGCCTGCCACAGCAGCCGGCGGCTCTCCTCTTCCCCGACCATCCACAGGTCCAGTTGATACACCGGCTGGCCGCTGGCCCGCTGCAGGATCATCGGGTCGAGAAAATCCGGCCCGCACTTGAACACCCGCACCCGCTTGCCGTTACGGCTGTGCAGCCGGGCCAGCGCGGCGGTGACGGTAGTCTTGCCCTGCCCCGAGGCAGGCGCGGCGATCAGCATTGCCGGACATTGTGCGTTCATCAGAACTCCACTCCCTTCTGCGCCTTGATACCCGCCTTGAAGGCATGCTTGACCACGCCCATCTCGGTCACCGTATCAGCCGCCTCGACCAGTCCCGGCGGCGCACCGCGCCCCGTCACCACCACATGCTGGTGGCGCGGGCGCGCGGCGATATCGGCCAGCACCTGGTCCAGCTGCACATAACTATATTTGAGAGCGATATTCAGCTCGTCGAGAATCACCAGTGCCACACTCTCATCGCGCATCAGCTCCACCGCCACCGCCCAGGCCGCCTGCGCCTTGGCGATATCGTCCTGGCGGTCCTGGGTTTCCCAGGTGAAACCGGCGCCCATTACGTGATAACGCACCTGTTCCGGGAAACGCCGGAAGAAATGCTCCTCGCCGGTACTGGCAGCCCCCTTGATGAACTGGACGATGCCAATCTGCATGTCATGACCCAGGGCACGCGCAGCCATGCCGAAGGCGGAACTGCTCTTGCCCTTGCCGTTGCCGGTCAGCACCAGCAGCAGCCCGCGCTCCTCACGGGCCTGGGCGATCTTCTCATCGACCACCGCCTTCTTGCGCTGCATGCGCTGGCGGTGGCGCTCATCCCGTTCGGTGGACTCGCTCATACCTTGCCACCCTCGGCAACCCGCTGGCGGGCCAGCAGCTGCCAGCCGATGTAGAGCGCCGCAGCGATGGCCACATAGAAGGCCAGCGAGCCGAGGTACTTGGGATAATAGGTTGCCAGGCGCTCGATGGTGCCGAGCAGGGTCGGGTCGGGATAACGCCCCGACAACCAGTAGAAACCGCCGCTGGAAAAGCTCTGGCAGACCAGCGCGCTGGCGGCCATGGTCCCCGCCAGCACCAGCAGACTGGTTGGCTGCTCACGATGCCAGCCAGCGTATAGCCGACCGCCCAGCCACAGCGAGCCATAGGCCGGCAGCAGCATCCAGTAGGCGATGGTCATGCAATGGTGCCCGGCATTGCTCCAGCCGACGGTCATGACATCCATGAACACCGCCTGCAGAAACAGCAACGGAAAGGCCCAGCGCGGGCGCAGCAGCACGCCGGCGAGGAAGAACGCCGCCCAGGATGCGCCGGGCAGGTTGACCGTGCTGAAGTGGCTGCCCCGGGTAATGGCCATCAACAGCACCAGAACGATACCTACGGCCAACTGGCCGCGCTTGGATAGTGCCAACATATGTCATCCTCCTGTGGATGTGGTCCTGCTGTTACAAGGGTTGATAACGCACCGTCAGATAGCCGGCACGACCCGGCTGCTGGTAGCTGGCAGCGGTCTCGTAATCGGTATCGAACAGGTTGCTGATACGCGCCTGCAGCCGCCAGGCATGGCTGAGCCAGTACTCGGCGCGCAGGTCGACGGTGTTGTAGCCGTGCAGCTCGATGGTATTGGCCGCGTTATCCCAACGCCGGCCCTCGGCATGCAGGCTGGCACCGACGCCAATGCGGCCAAAGCGGCGATCTACGTCCAGGTTGAACATCTGTTCGGCGCGGCGCCGCAGCAGATTTCCCTCCCCCGAGCGGTTGGCAGGATCCTGCAGAGTCAGGTTGCTGTTCCAGTCCCACCCCAGCCAGTGGCTGGCAATCTCGAACTCAACGCCCTGGATCACTGCCTTATCCACGTTCTCTGATAAGGAGATATTCTCATCGACTTTTACAGTGGAAATCAGATCGTCCACTTCATTGCGGAACAGGTTGACCGCCCAGTTACCCCAGTCATGCTCGCCATGCAGTCCGGTCTCGATATTGCGCGAGGTTTCTTCCTTGATATCCGGATTGCCGTAGCCCGGGTAGTACAACTGATTGAAAGTCGGCGCCTTGAACGCGGTGCCATAGCTGACCACCCATTGCAGGCTTTCGGTCAAAGTCAGGCCATAGGCAATGCTGCCGGTGTTGTAGCGACCGAACTGTTCATTGTCATCATGACGCAGGCTCATCTGCCATTCATGCACGCCATGTTGTCCCAGATACTGGGCGTAGTAGCCCTTGTTGGTACGGCGGTTCTCCCTGTAGGCCACGCTACTGCCGACCTCATCGGTCAGGTGGTCGAAACCCAGGGTCAGCAGATGGCCGGGGGCAAGATCGATATCGTTCTGCCAGCCCAGGCTGTCGCGCCGGGTATCGAAGCGGCTGTTGAAGGCGCTGCCATTGAAGGTGTCGTTCTTGTCCTCGCTGCGCGCCGCCTGCAGCGTCACCCGCCAGGGTTCTATCGGTGAGAAACGGGCATTGAGGCCATGGGCTTTCAACGTCGAGTCGTTATTGGACTTGTAGCCCTGGTCGAAGTCGTTGTGCGAATGGGATTCCAGCACATGACCTTCCAGCTCCAGACCATTGTCGAAGCGATAGCCGGCGCGCAGGTTGCCGGAGAGTTCACGGTAACCATCGTTATCCGGGTCCCCCTTGCCAGGCCGGGCATCGATGCCCCGGGTGGACAGGCTGGTCACCGCCGCGCTGTACCAGCCTTGCCCGATCCCGCCGGAGACCCCGGCACTGCCCTCATGATGGTTGCGGCTGCCGGCAGTGAGCGACATCCACGGCTTGGGATCACCGCCGGCTCCACGCTTGGTGAAGATCTGGATCACCCCGCCAATGGCTTCGGAGCCATACAGGCTGGAGCGTGGTCCACGCACGATCTCGATACGCTCGATCTGCTCGATGGGCAGATTGTGCAACGCAGCACTTCCACTGGTCACCGAGCCAATACGCACGCCATCGATCAGCACCAGCACATGGTCACTGCTGCTGCCGCGAATGCCAACGGTGCTGGACTTGCCCGCGCCACCATTGTTGACGATGCTCAGCGATGGGGTGCGCCGCAGCAGATCCAGCATATCGGTCGGCTGCAGGCGCTGGATGGCGCGCTGGTCCAGTCGTGTTACTGCGCCCAGGTTGGCCCCCAGGGACTGTCCGGTGCGCGTGGCGGTAACAACCTGGTTGTCCAGGGAAAGGGATTCGGCATGGGAAAAACCGGCAGTGGCCATCAGGGCCAGCGCCAGGGAGGTGCGTGCAGACGTCATCGGTGCTCCGTCGCCGTACTCACCCGTACGGCATGGCTGGTTATGCAGTCGGCGAACGGAGTTGGGGAGACGGTTCCAGACACAGCATGAAACGCTACACCCGCAGAGCCCGCCGCACTGCTGTGACATGCGACAGGCCGGTCTCCGGGCTCATGAGTGGATAATGCCTATCCGATGATTCGACCTTCCCGTGCAGGCACAGTGGTCACTCTGAATCATCCGCCAGGACGCACCTAGAGGTGGCTGGCACTCATTTACCGTTGCGGGGGCAGCGCCGGAATAGTCTGAAATATCAAGACGCACCGGCTTCCCAGTTTCACCCACCAGCCGAGCTGGTGGACACCTGAAGCAGGCGAAAGGTTAGGAGTTTTCGCTGGGGAAGTAAAGCGGCAGACCACCGTGTCCATGGGTTTCCTGGGGGCTGGTACCTCCCAGGAAACCCTGTCTCCAGTTGAGCCGGAATTCGATCAATCCGGCAGGGCGTAGGCGATCACATAATCGCCACGGTCAGGCGATACCCGCGCGCCGCCGGCGGTGATGACGATGTACTGCTTGCCGCTGTGCGGTGACACATAGGTCATCGGGCCGGCCTGGCTACCCACCGGCAGACGGGACTTCCAGATTTCCCTGCCGGTATAGCTGTCGAAGGCCCGCAGGTAATAATCCTGAGTGCCGGCGAAGAACAGCAAGCCGGTCTCGGTAGCCAGCGATGGCCCCAGGGTCGGCATGCCCACCGGAATCGGCAGGCGCATCTTGATCCCCATCGGGCCGGTGTCGCGTACCGTGCCCACCGGTACCTGCCAGACCAGCTCGCGGGTCTTCAGGTCGATGGCCGACATGGTGCCGAATGGCGGCTTCTGGCAGGGAATGCCGAGCGGCGACAGGAAGCGTTCACGCATGGCGCCATAGGGCGTGCCTTCCATCGGCACGATACCCATCTCGATCCCACTGGCGTCAGCCGGAATGTCCTCACGCGGCAGCATGTAGTTGGCCAGCCCCAGACGCATGTCGTTGACGAACATGTAGCTGGTAGTCGGATCCACCGCCACACTGCCCCAGTTCATGCCGCCCAGCGAACCGGGATACTGCAACGCGCGATCCAGGCCCGGCGGGGTGTATACACCCTCATGGCGCATACCGGCGAACTGGATACGACACACCAACTGGTCCAGCAGGGTCGCGCCCCACATATCCGACTCCACCAGCGTCTCGTTACCGATCGACGGCATGCCCACCGAGAACGGCTGGGTTGGTGCATAGCGCTCCCCTTCCAGATTGCCGGCAGGCACCGGCCGCTCTTCCACCTCGGCAATCGGCTCGCCGGTCACCCGGTTGAGCAGGAATATTTCTCCCTGCTTGGTCACCTGGGCCACTGCCGGCACACTACCGCCCTGTTCGTCCGGGATGTCGTACAGCAGCGGCTGGGCCGGCAGGTCGAAGTCCCAGATATCATGGTGGGTCATCTGATAGTGCCAACGCACCCGACCGGTCTGCACCTCGACCGCGACCAGCGAGGAACTGTACAGATCATCCAGCTCGGTGCGCTGGCCAGCCCAGAAGTCTGGAGTGGTGTTGCCGGTAGGCAGGTAGATCAGCCCCAGCTCGGCATCATAGGACATTGCCGACCAGACGTTGGGCGTACCCAGGGTATAGGTCTCGCCTGCCGGCGGGCGGCGGGTGGTGTCCGGATTGCCCGGATCCCAGGCCCAGACCAGGTCGCCGCTGCGCACATCATAAGCGCGCACCACGCCCGGCGGCTCACCCACGTAGAAGTTGTCGGCCACACGGCCGCCGACCACCACCAGCTCACCGGCCACCAATGGCGTGGAGGTCTGCTGATAGAAGCCATCCTTCACCTCGCCCATATCGACCTTGAGATCGACGGTGCCATTGTCACCGAAGTCGGCGCAGAACTCCCCGGTTTCGGCATTGATGGCAAGCAGGCGGGCATCCCCGGTGGGAAGGAACAGTCGGCGCTGACAACGGGCTGCCGGGCTGTCGCCCGTCTCGCCGGCCAGGGTGCTGGCGCCCTCCTCGGCAAAATAGCCCAGGCCACGGCAACGCTGCCAGACCGGAGCGTGCCCTTCAGGATCAAACATCCAGCGCGGCTCACCAGCGTCCACATCCAGAGCGAAGACCTTGCCGTAGGCATTGCAGTAGTACAGGGTATCGCCGACCTGCAGAGGTGTATTCTGGTCTTCGGCACCGGAGCCGGTGCTTTCCGGCAGTTCCCCGGTACGGAAGGTCCAGGCCACCTCCAGCTGCGTGACATTCTCCGGCGTGATCTGGTCCAGTGCGGCAAAACGGTCACCATGGGTGGTGTTGCCCCAGTGCATCCAATCAGTCTGCTCGACACCGTCGGCCAGGGGCGTGCGTACCGGGTCACGGGTGGCCAGCTGGCTGTTCATTGGAATGAACATGGCGGCAAAGGTGGCGACCACGCCTACCAGCATGATGACCGGCACCACCACCGCGCTCCGTCCCGGCAGTTCGCCAGTGCGGCGCACCATCGAGGGATAGATGAAAGCGATGACCAGCCCCATCACCGCCAGCATGTACAGGCGCGACACCAGCGGCCAGAATTCGAAACCCGCATCCCAGATAGCCCAGACTGCCGATAGCAGGAAAACCAGGGCGAACAGCAGGGCTCCGGATGTACGTCCTCTTGCAATCAGTATCCCGGCAACCAATATGGCCACACCCGCCGGCAGGTAATACCAACTGCCACCCAGCGTCACCAGATAGCCACCACCCAGAGCCAGCACCAGCCCGACCAGTGCGCAGGCCAACCCGACAATCACCGTGAACGCTTTCAAGAGTGTCGCCCCTTTCAGTTCATTGTTGAAAGTGGATCGCATCAGCCTGATCCACGCTGACACCATTATAGACATCGATCAGCGCCAGAGCCGGATTGACTTTGCCACCATGTCAGGGTTGAAAATGCTCCCAGTTCAAACCTCCAGGGAGTACCCCACCATGAGTTCCATCGAATTGGATGTACAGGAAATGACCTGCAACAACTGCGTCAAGCATGTTACCGAAGCACTGACCGCGGTGGCCGGCGTCAATGGCATCGAGGTTGATCTCGGCAGCGGTCGGGTCAAGGTCGACGGGCAGGCTGACAGCCAGACGTTGATTGCTGCACTGGACGAAGCCGGCTACCCCGCTGCCGTCGCCAGCGCGGCCAAGGCCCATGACGGTCACACCACCTGCTGCGGCGGCTGTCACTGAGTTCACCCCATAGCAAAACAGAGGATCACATCATGCATGCCAGATTACGCTTCGTCGCGCTGACCGCCCTGCTGCTCGGCGGCATCGCCCAGGCTGCCGACAGCCTGACCATCGACGTCCACCGCGACGTCAACTGCGGCTGCTGCAAGGACTGGATCAAGCACCTGGAAAGCAATGGTTTCAGCGTCAATGATCATGTCGAGCCGAACATGGCTACGGTAAAACAGGAACTGGGCGTGCCGCCACGCCTGGGCTCCTGCCATACCGCAGTGATCGGCGGCCAGTTCGTCGAAGGTCATGTGCCAGCGGAGCAGATCCTCGCCCTGCAGGCGCGCCCGGATCTGCTGGGCATAGCTGTGCCGGGAATGCCGATGGGCTCGCCTGGCATGGAGTATGGTGATCGACAGGATCCCTATCAGGTAGTGGGGCTGACCAAGGGCGGGGATCTGGAGGTTGTTGCCGAGTATCCGGGCAACTGATCCCGCAGAAAGCAGAAAGCCCCTGAATCTTTCGATCAGGGGCTTTCTCGTATATGGCGCAGCGGACGGGACTCGAACCCGCGACCCCCGGCGTGACAGGCCGGTATTCTAACCAACTGAACTACCGCTGCGCATCTGTCTGACGGCAGGGTAGTCACCGAGGTGGCGGGCCTGTCATCGAACCAGGCGCGCATTGTAAATGTTTGCCCGCCCAAGTCAAGCCATATTGCACCTCATATAGCCAGTCGCAACTGCCCTGCAACCTGCTCGATCCATTGCGACGCCACCCCGGCCCGCTCGGCAAATTCCGGCCAACGCGCCACGCTGGCACGCACCTCGGCCACGATGGTTTCCGCCCGCCCACGCTTGAGACCGGCGCTTTTGCCGCAGGCGTTGAAATCTGCCAGGGTAAAACCATCGCGCTTGCCGCTCATCGACATCTGATGCATCGCCGTCCATGCGCCCTGGGGGTTGTAGCTGTAGGTAACGTCAAAGGCCGGCGACAGCCTCCAGGCACCACGACGGTCCATCAGAAAGGCGATGTTCTTGACGTGATCGTCCTGGTTGCGGGCGATGATATTGAAGGCCATCCGGCGAAACTGCTCCTCCAACGCCTGCATCGGCAGACCCAGGCGGCGAATCACCAGCAGCGCCTGCTCGTAGGAATGCGCGCCGGCCTGGTTGAAATCATAATGCGCCAGCGCGCATAACGATTGCATGTGCAGCTTGCCACCGTCCTCGGTGCGATCGAAACGCCGCGTCATGAAATGCCGGCGGCCACCCTCCTCCAGCAAGCGGCACTCACTCATGTCGATACCGGCAGCACAGGCCATCAGATAATAGGCATACTCGATCGCACAGTACCCCTGCGGGTCATCCAGCTCCCGGTCACGGTTACCCGCCACCCCATCGAACTTGAGCAGCCAGTACTCAAAGCCCTCTCCCGCCGCCACCTGACCGGAGCGAACTTCATTGGTAGTCGGATGCCAGGCAATCACGGCCTTGGCCCTGGCCCCGCCGGCAGAGGTACCCACGCGCAGAATATCCTTGAGTGCCGCAGCCTTCCCGGCATCGGCGAAGGATGTCGCAAGGTCATTGCGATTGGCCAACACATCGGATGCCAGAGCCACCAGCGCCTCGATATCCACCCGTCCCGACTGCTGGTGGCGCGGCCCGCTCATAGGTATGAACTCCAGCGCCCCCATCCCCCGGCTACCGGTATAGCAAAGCCGCTCCACCGCATTGAAACTCTCCGGGGTCCGCCCCTGCGCCGCCAGCCAGGCGTTGATCAAAGCGTTGCCGAACTTGTCCGGCAGGCTGTCGGCAAGCAGGCCAGGCAAGCCATGGAAAGTCTGCCTGGCCAGTTCAGGGAAACGGTAGACCCGACTGGACAAGGGCATGACCAGGGGGGATAGCTGGATGTCACTGGTGACGAAGGCAGGATCGTACTGAAAGCTCGCTACCTCCTCGCCATCCGCGAGCGACACCGCACCGATGGTCCGCCCCCACAATCGTACCTCGGCCAGGGTAGTCATGATTCATCCCCCCACTGCCATGCCGCATCCGGTTGCTGAATGCCGGCCGGCGCCGCGGGGCGCACCCGCTGTGGAACCTTACCCTTGCCTCGCAGCAGCGCCATGGGGCTGGGTCCCTGCTCGGGGAGCAGCTGGTCCAGACCATGAAGGAGTCCCAGCACCCGCAGAATACGGATGAAGCTGGTCAACTGGGTGGATGCACCGGCCTCCAGCCGCTCCAGGGTACGTTTTGATACCCCGGCCTGCTCAGCCAGCATGGCCTGGGTATACCCCATGTCCAAACGCTGCCGAGCGATCCGGCTACCCAACTCAGCCAGAATCGCCTCATCTGAAAGCATCCCCTGAATACCCATCTCGTCCATCCAGTCGAATAGTTATCAAAAACTCTTTTATTTCGCCATATATGACGAAATAAAAACCAGATATGTAATCATAGTCGACAATAGCAAAAACACCCAACCTCCCATGAAATACTCGCCATATATGACGATTTATTCCAAAAATACGCCATAAGTCGTCTAAAGAGACGAATAAAATTAAATACTCATGCGCCGCGCCGCTCCCCGATGGATTTGCCATCCTGCCAGCAGTTAACCATGCTGTAACCAAGACCCTCATATAAAAGGAATCTGGAGATGTCTCTCACTGGCTGGATCTTTGTATTGATCATTCTCGCCACTGTCATTGGCGGCCTGTACATGCTGCGCAAGACCGCCAACAGGATGCCGATCGGCAAGGAGCAGATGAAACGCATCAAAGCGCGCCAGGCTGAACTGGAAGCACAGGAAAGAAGGGAGAAGCAGCGCGAGTGAAGACTCGTCACAGACCGGAACAGACACCGGCGCGGTTGTGATGAGGTGGCAACAGACCCTAGAATGCGTTTCTCAAATTCCACGCCCCGTAACAGGTAGCCCCAACGCATGGTCAATTCACTGCAAGCCCAGCTGCTCAAAGCCGGACTGGTCGATGAAAAGAAACTCAAGCAGGCCCAGCGCGCCAAGAAGAAGGCTGCGAAGAACACCCCCGAGAAGGTGCACGACACCGCCGCTGCGGTGGAGAAGGCACGTGCCGAGAAAGCCGAGCGTGACCGCCAGTTGAACCTGCAGCGCCAGGAAGAAGCCGCCCGCCGCGAACGCGAGGCCCAGGCCAAGCAATTGATCGAACAGGCCAAGCTGGATCGTACCGGTGGCGAAACCGCCTATCAGTTCGTGGCCAAGAACAAGATCAAGAAGATCTATGTCACTGACGAACAATTCGCCAAACTCAGCCGTGGCAAGCTGGGCATTGTCCGCCTGTCTGGCCACTTCGAACTCATCCCCCTCGATGTAGCGGAGAAGGTAGCCGAACGCGCACCGCATTGGCCGGTAATCATCGCCAAGGTGGAAGCTGAGCAAGCCGATGAGGACGATCCCTATGCGGACTTCAAGGTGCCTGACGACCTGATGTGGTAACCCTTCACCCGACCTGATGGAGCCCAGCATGGACCAGGCCGCCCCTGCCCCGCACCCTGGCGGTGACCGCAGCCCCTGGTCCGTATTCCTGATCTTCCTGCGCCTGGGCCTGACTTCCTTCGGCGGACCCATCGCCCACCTGGGCTATTTCCGCGACGAGTTCGTGGTGCGCCGGCAATGGCTGTCAGAACGCAGTTATGCCGATCTGGTTGCCCTGTGTCAGTTTCTACCCGGACCAGCCAGCAGCCAGGTCGGCCTGGCCCTGGGCCTTTCCCGAGCGGGCTATGCTGGCGCCCTGGCGGCCTGGGTCGGCTTCACCCTGCCCTCGGCCCTGGCACTGATCCTGTTCGCCATGACTCTGACCCAATATGGCGATCCCGGCTCGGGTGCGCTCCAGGGACTCAAGGTGGTCGCCGTTGCCGTAGTTGCCCAGGCGGTTTGGGGTATGGCGCGCACCCTGTGTCCCGACCCGCTGCGCATGACCATCATGGCTGGCGCCGCAACGGCGGTACTGCTGGTCTCCACGCTGTGGATCCAGGTTGCGGTCTTGCTGGCAGCGGGACTGCTGGGGCTGGCGCTGATAAGCCCCGGCAGTCGCGGCGAACCGGACATCCAGCCCGTGCGGGTCAGCCGACGCGGCGGCAGCCTGGCACTGGGGCTGTTCCTGATACTGCTGCTCGGCCTGCCGCTGCTGACAGCGTTGCTGCCGAGCCAGACACTGGCAATTATCGACAGCTTCTATCGGGTCGGGTCCCTGGTTTTCGGGGGCGGACACGTGGTCCTGCCCTTGTTGCAGGCGGAGACGGTTGACTCAGGCTGGGTCGCTGCGGACACCTTCCTGGTCGGCTACGGCGCAGCCCAGGCGATACCCGGCCCACTGTTCACCTTCGCAGGCTTTCTGGGTGCCGCCATGGACACCGGCATGCCCAGCTGGATCAATGGCATCATCTGCCTGCTGGCAATCTTCGCGCCATCATTTCTGCTGGTAATCGGAGTGCTTCCATTCTGGGAGCAACTGCGTCACAGCGCCCGGGCCCAGGCCGCCCTGGCCGGGGTGAACGCAGCAGTGGTCGGGCTGCTACTGGCCGCACTGTATCAGCCGATGTGGACCAGCAGCATCCTCGGGCCAAGGGACTTCGTCCTGGCCCTCGGAGCATTGATCGCGCTGGTATTCTGGAAGCTGCCGCCGTGGCTGGTGGTGCTGGCCACGGCGGCAGGAGGATGGATCCTGGGCGGATAGCCGAAAGCGTCAGTCCCCGCCTTCCTGCTCGTCATCCTCCTCCTCGGTTTCCGATGGTTCGTCGACCTGACTGTCGTCCACCAGGCTGGCATCATCGCGCAGCTGTTGCTGCCTGTTGCGCTCGTCTTCGCTGGCGGTTTCCGGGCAATCCAGCGGCAGCATGAAGGTATCAGACACATCAATCAGACCGATATGCTCGATGGTGCGCCGGCCGAGCAGCACGGGATAGGTCATGTCGCTGCGATCACGCAGGGAAAACTGCTCCTCATAGATCCGGTTGCCGATGCACATGCGCATCTTCACTACCGGCCGATAGTCCTCACCGCCGGCACCGCGTACGGTGATCTGGCGATATACCGGACGTTCGAAGTTCATGGTCACACGCTTGCCGGTATCGGCGTCCTTCACTTCGACGTCATAGCGCACCCACCTCTTGCCCTCGCGGGTAAAGCGCTCGAGATTCACCGCATGCATGGACGAGGTCAGCGCCCCGGAGTCCACCTTGACCTTCACCGCGGTCTGCTCGGGCAGAATCAATCCCTTCTCGATCCAGCCCACCACCACCTTGCCGGTGAGGTCCTCCGACATGACAGCATCAGCAGGCGGCTCGATGGCCTCCTGCGTAGCGGCAAATACACCGGGGGATACTGCCGCTGTGCTCAACAGGGCCGCGAGGGACAGGCTCTTGATAGATAACTGCATAAAATATCCTTTAGGAAACAAACGGATAGACCGGGGCGAGGGAAGAAAGTGCCGTACGCATTGAATTTCCGCGGCAATTTAACACGCTGTCACCCCATTCGGAAGGTCGCCCGGACAGACGACGGAGGCAAGCGATAACGCCAAACCCCAGTAGTAGATTCATCAGATGAATAATGGCTCATTGACACTGGCCAGCCAGCAAAGAAATACTCCAGTATTACGCCGCTTGGTCGATAACGCTTAAAGGTAGGTTCTCAAGTAGACCGTAGTTACTAATAAAAGATCGCGGAGATCAACAATGGATTTGTTACGTCGGATACGCATTAGCCAGAGGATATGGCTGATCCTAATCGTTGCCCTCGCCAGCCTGCTGGTTCTGACCTTCATTTCTCTCGATCATCTGCGTAAAGAGATCCATACCGCCGAGATCACCAAGGCCACCCATCTGGTGCAAACCGCCCACAGTCTCATGGCCGCCTACCACGCCAAGGAACTCAGCGGTGAGCTGAGCCCCGAACAGGCCCGCCATCAGGCATTGGAAACGCTACGCGGCCTGCGCTATGACGGCAATGAGTACTTCTGGGTCAACGACATGAACTACGTCATGCTCATGCACCCCTTCGCCCCCGAAACCGAAGGCGTCGATCTCAGCACCCTGGGCCGGAACGGTTCGCCCAATGTCATCAAGGAGATGGCCGACCTGGCCCGCAGCCAGGGTACCGGCCACTACGAATACAACTGGGTCAAGCCAGGCGACAAGGTCGGTGAGAGCGATCCAGTACGTCGTCTGTCCGCCTTCACCCACTTCAAACCCTGGGATTACATGATCGGCACCGGCATCATCCTCACCGATGTGCAGGCCAAGATCCGCACGCAGGTATTCTGGGCACTGAGCGTCGTCACGGTCATCATGCTGATCATGATCGGTATCCTTTATGTCATCGCCCGCAGCATTACCCAGCCACTGAATCTGGTGGTCCAGGCCATGGGGGATATAGCCAATGGCGAAGGCGACCTGACCCGCACACTGAACGGCGACGCGCGAGACGAACTGTCACTGCTCGCCCGACACTTCAATACCTTCACCGGCAACCTGCGCAAGCTGATCGGCCAACTGGGCGATGGCGCCAACCAGATGATCAGCGCCAGCCAGCAACTGGACCAGATCAGCAATGCCAGTCTCGTTGGCATGACCCGCCAGTCCGAGCGCATGGAGCTCATGGCCACGGCGATCAACGAGATCACCTACGGCGTGCAGGACGTAGCGCAGAATGCCAACGCCGCTGCGCAGGAAGTGGAGAGTGCCAACGAGGGCGCCGACTTCGGTCGTGTGCAGGTGGAAAAGACCATTGAGCAGATCAACCACCTGTCCGGCAGCGTGAATACCGCCGTCGCCCATATGGAAACCCTGTCGGCCGACGCCAATGAAATCGCCACGGTACTGGATGTGATCCGCGCCATCGCCGAACAGACCAACCTGCTGGCGCTGAATGCTGCCATCGAGGCTGCCCGCGCTGGCGAAATGGGCCGCGGCTTCGCCGTGGTGGCCGATGAAGTACGCAACCTCGCCCAGCGCACCCAGAAGTCCACCGAGGAAATCCACGGCATGATCACTCGTCTGCAGAACAATACGCAGTCGGTGGTGCATGTCATCAATGAGAGCAGCCGCTATTCCGAGCTCAGCGTCGAGCAGGTCAATGCCGCTGGGCAGTCACTGGAGCAGATCGCCCAGTCCATGCAGCACCTGGTAGCACTGAATGCCTCCATCGCCAGCGCCACCACCCAGCAATCCACCGTGGTGGAGGACGTCAACCGCAACGTGACCGAAGCCGCCGAACTGGCAAGGGAAACCACCGATGGCGCGCAGCAGACCGCCCAGGCCAGCGAACACCTGGCCCGGATCGGTCAGCAGATCAGCAGCCTGCTGGGCCGCTTCAAGATCTGAAGGGGAGGCAATCCAGTGCTCCGAGCCAGTGGATTGCCGCGCCCTTCGGGCTCGCAATGACGACGGAGAACGTAGGCAAAATAACATTACGCCCCCTCGTCATTGCGAACCGCGAAGCGGTGAAGCAATCCACGGGCTCGGAGTAGCCGACACTCCTCCCTCAACCGCCCTGCAACCGCTCCATATCGATATCCACCAGTAGCAGATGGCGGCTGTCGTCGATGAACAGTCCCGAGGTCATGCAGTACTGATTGGTGGTGGCATCGCGGTAGCGGCTGGACAGGATCACTCGGCTGTCCTCGCCGGATTCGGCCAGGATGCGGTAGAAATAGGGACGCCAGGACCAGTTGTGGTCGAGGTAGCGTGGGTCCTGCTGCCAGCGTTCACCGGTCCACTCGTAGTTCGGCGAGATCTGCGTGCCATAGGCATCGCAGAGGAAGAAGCGCAGCAGCCAGGGGTACTCCGTCGGGGCCGGCAAGGCATTCGGCTTGGCGCCCTTCTCCAGCCAGCGACGCAACTGGGCGAACAGACTCGCCAGCGAGGTGCGTAGCTCCAGCAGTCGCGTCCGTTCAGCCAGCTTGGCCTCCACATAATGATCTCGCAGACGCGAGAATACCGGCTGCACTGCATCTGCCGGCAGGAAATTCTCCGCCGCTGCACCAAACAGGAACCCCTGGACATAACGCGCGCCACAATCCAGTGCAAAGTGCAGGTGCTCTTCGGTCTCGATGCCCTCGGCCATGATCCAGCAACCACTTTTCTCGGCCATCAGGGCCAGCGACTTGACGAAATCCGAGCTGTTACTGTTACCGCGGGTGGCCTGGTGCAGCAACTGGATATCCAGCTTGAGAAAATCCGGGGCCAAGGCGATCACCTGGTCGAGCATCGAATAACCGGTACCGAAGTCATCCACCGCCACCCGAATCCCGGATTCGCGGTAGCGCCGCACCACCTCGCGCAACCGCTCCAGGTCGCCCTGCAAACCGGTGATCTCGAATACCACCTGCTCAGCGGACAGACCGATTTCCTCCAGCAGTACCAGGCTCGGCAGCGGCTCGTTCGGGTCCACCTGGGCAAGCCACAGCGGCGAGATATTCAGCGTAATGAAGCCATTGGGCGTGTCCCGAAAACGCTCCAGCGCCATGCGCCGGACCGTACGATCAAGATCCAGCAATGCCAGCTGGTCCACCTGCGGATCGGTGAACAGCGGGCCGGCACTGATGACTTCACCTTCCTCGTTGCGCAGTCGAGCCAGGGCCTCGTATCCGGCGATGCGCCCGGTCGCAGTATCGATCAGTGGCTGGTAGTACGGCAGCGGTTGTCCTTCGAACACAGCAAAGTCTCCAGTTCAGATAGCTGACACAGATTATGCAAGATTGTCGCCAGAAAGATACCAACGGCGGTACTGAATGGCACTGGTCACGCTCTACACCGTCATCCTCGGCGCAGGCCGGACGAGGTGGGAGAGCGAAGGATGATCCGTTCCTCCCATAAATTTTGACAGGCATTCAGGCATCCGGCAGAGTACGCGCCCTCTCCTATCGTTCTGTGCAAGTGAAGTCATTTTCAAACAGGAAGCAACCATGAATGCAGTGGTCGTTGCAGTTGCAGTAATGCTGGTTCTCAGTCTGTGCCGCGTGCACGTGGTAGTAGCCTTGATCATCGGCGCGGTGACCGGCGGTCTGCTCGGCGGCCTGAGCCTGGACGCCACGCTGCAGGCCTTTCAGGATGGACTCGGCAAGGGCGCTACGGTGGCGCTCAGCTATGCCCTGCTGGGCGCCTTTGCCGTTGCCATCGCCAAGTCCGGCACCGCCCATGCCCTGGCGGACCGCGCTCTGCACATGATCGACGGCCAGCGTGGGGGCAATACCGGCAAGCTGCGCCTCATGCTGTTGCTGATGCTGCTGGCAGCCGCCATGGCCTCACAGAATATCCTGCCGATCCATATCGCCTTCATCCCGCTGCTGATCCCGCCGCTGCTATTCGTCATGAACAAGTTGCACCTGGATCGCCGCCTGGTCGCCTGCATCCTGACCTTCGGCCTGATCACCCCCTACATGTTCCTGCCGGTGGGCTTCGGCGCGATCTTCCTGAACAACATCCTGCTGGCCAATGTCCGGGACAGCGGCCTGGATACTGCCGGCATCAATGTCATGCACGCCATGGCCCTGCCGGCGCTGGGCATGCTGTTCGGCCTGCTGGTGGCCTTCTTCAGCTACCGCAAGCGCCGCGATTATGCTGTCGCTGGCGTGGCCGGCGGCGAGTCGCCGGAGAAGGTGGTATATACGCCGAAAACCCTGCTGGTGGCACTGGTTGCCGTGATTGCCGCCTTCGGCATCCAGCTCTGGCTGGACTCGATGATCATCGGCGCGCTGGCCGGCTTCGTGGTGTTCTCGCTGTCCGGTGTGGTGCGCTGGCGTGAGACCGACGACCTGTTCACCGAAGGCATGAAGATGATGGCCATGATCGGTTTCATCATGATCGCCGCCAACGGCTTCGCATCGGTAATGCAGGCTACCGGTCATATCGAAAGCATGGTCACCAGCTCGGCGGCCTACATCGGTGACAACAAGGCACTGGCAGCCCTGCTCATGCTGGTGGTCGGCCTGCTGATCACCCTGGGTATCGGCTCCTCATTCTCCACCGTCCCCATCATCGCCGCGATCTACGTACCACTGGCCATGCACCTGGGCTTCAGCCCGCTGGCCATCGTTTCGCTGGTCGGCACCGCCGCCGCCCTCGGCGACGCCGGCTCCCCCGCCTCCGATTCAACCCTGGGGCCGACCGCCGGGCTGAACGTCGATGGCCGGCACAACCATATCTGGGACACCGTGGTACCGACCTTCCTGCATTACAACCTGCCGCTGATCGCCTTCGGCTGGGTGGCGGCGATGGTACTCTGAGGCAACGGCTGAATTTGCTCTCATCGAACTGGCGCTCGACGCTCCCAGCGAAGCACAGTGGGCTCAGGCGCGAGTCACCCCTCGCCCCTTGTGGGGCGAAAGCGGAAAAAGCGAAGCATTGCTTCGCCCGCTTGAGCGCCCTAAGCTCTGCGAAGGGCCGGGGCGCGGAGCGGGGGCTGGGGGAGAGGGGAAAGCGGCAGGCTCACCCGCACCGCCAGCCCACCCAATTCGCTATCCCCCAACGCCAGCTCACCACCATACACCTCGACCAGATCACCAACGATCGCCAAGCCCAGGCCGTGGCCGGTAACGCTTTCATCCAGCCGCGTGCCCCGGCGCAGTACCTTCTCCCGATCCTCGCGCGTGATCCCTGGCCCATCGTCCTGCACCCGCAGGAGCAACGCCTGCGGGCTCATCTGCCAATCCAGGCGCACCCTGCCCCTGGCCCATTTACAGGCGTTATCCAGCAGATTGCCCAGCAATTCCAGCATGTCCTCACGCTCGAAGGGCCAATCCTGCGCCTGCGCCGCCGGGTGCTCGATCTGCACCCGCTGGCCGTGGATCTGACGCAGGGAGTCGAGCAACCAGTGCAGGTCCTGCTGCGGATTGAAGCGCTTGCCGGCCTGGCTTTCCGGCGCCAGCCGCGAGCGCTGCAGGGCTCGCTCCAGCTGACCGCGAATCTCCTGCAATTGCGCGGCGATGGCGGTCTTGTCGGCCTGGTCGAGATCGGTCTGGGCCAACAGACTCTCGCTGACCGCCAGCGGCGTTTTCAGGGCATGCCCCAGATCACCAACACCCTTGCGTGAACGCTGGATAATCTGCTCGACCTGCGCGCCCAGATGATTGATCTCCTGCACCAGTGGCAGCAACTCCTGGGGCACATTGTCACTGAGCACCAGGCGCTGGCCGGCATGCCACTCGGCCAGTTCATCCCGCGTGCGGTGCAGCGGGCGCAAGGCGCGACGCAGCAGCCCCTGCTGGATCAACAGGCTGACCAGCACCGCCAGCGCGCCCAGCCCCCAGAGCCACAGCCGGGCCTGGGCAAAGGCCTGCAGCAGCGGCAGGTAATCCATCGCCACGCTGATGCGCACCGGCTCGCCGAGCTTGTCGAAGGTGCCGGAGCGCACCAGCAGTTGCTGTCCCGCCGGGCCCGGCACCAGGGTATTGTGCAGATCGTCGGCATCCAGCGGCAGGCGCTGGTCCCACAAAGAGCGGGAACGCCAGCGTTCGCTGGTCTGCACCACGAAATAGCGGCCTGAAAAAGGCCGCTGATAATCCGGACTGACCCGGCGCAGATCCAGATACAGCCCGGTCGGGGACGGGGTCAGTGCCGCCAGCAGTGCATCGGTCTCGCGCTGCAGGTCGGTGCTCAGGTAATCACGCAGGGCCCGGTCGAACAGCCAGATACCACCCTGACCGACCAGCATCACGGTCAACAGCAGTACCGCCAGCAGCCCGCCGCCGAGCTGGCGGCCAATCGAATTCACGATGGCAGCCCCACCAGCACATAACCCTGGCCGCGCCGGGTCTCGATTGCCTGCTTGCCCAGCTTGCGGCGCAGGTGGTTGATCTGCACCTCGATCACATTGGAATCGCGCTCGGCCTCGTAATCGTACAGATGCTCGGCCAGCCGCGCCTTGGACACCAGTTGTCCGGCGTGCAGCATGAAACAGCGCAGCAGGCGGAATTCGCTGGCAGACAGTTGTGTGGTCTCCAGCCCCTCGCCGGAAACCTGCTGGCTGGCCTCGTCGAGGACCAAGCCTGCTGCCCGCAGCTGGTTCTGCGGCTCCCGGCCATGACTGCGGCGCAGCAGGCCCTGGATACGCAGCAGTAGCTCCTCGGGATGGAAAGGCTTGCTCAGGTAGTCATCGGCCCCGGCACGCAGCCCCTCGACGCGGTCGGTCCAACTGCCGCGTGCGGTGAGGATCAACACCGGCATGCCCAGCCCCTGCTCGCGCCAGCTCTGCAGCACTTCCAGGCCGCCGCGCCCGGGCAGGCCCAGGTCAAGAATGCACAGGTCATAGCTTTCCTGCTCACCGAGCAGTTGCACGTCGCGGCCATCGGTGCGCCAATCGACCGCATAACCGGCTTGGCGCAGGCTGCTGCACAGCGTGTCGGCCAGGGCAATATTGTCTTCGGCAAGCAACAGCCGCATCAGTCATCCTCATCCACATCGAGCAACCCGCCGGTCACGGCATCGTATTCCAATTCCAGCACCCGCCGATCATGGGTGACTATTTCCAGCTCGTAAATATAGCGTCCATCGTCATACTCGAGTTCAGCCTCGAGAAAACGCCCCGGGTAACGCCCCAGGGCATCGTCGATCAAGGACTGCAGCGGCAGGATCACACCCCGTTCGGTCAACGCCAGGGCCTGATCCTGATCGATGTCCTCAGCGGCGCTCAGCGGTGCCCAGCCCAGCAGCAGGCCAAAACACAGCCAGCCGCACAGGGCGGCTGGCTTCAAGACAGACCTGAAATCAGTCATCTTGCTCGGTTTTGAGCACTTCGCCGGTCGCGGCATCGATATCGATGTCCCAGTCGGTACCATCATCGGCACGGACATCCAGCTTGTAGATGTAACGTCCATATTCGTGCTCCAGATCACGATCGGTGATCCGACCAGGCTTGACCGACAGCGCCTTTTCTTCCAGGCTTTCCAGCGATTTGATCTTGCCCTCTTCGATCAGCCGGGTCGCTTCGGCAGAGCTGACGTCATCGTCAGCGAACACCGCGGCAGAACCCATGCTCAGAAGTGCAGCGCAAGACAGTGCAATAAGTTTTTTCATATCATGAAGCTCCGTTGTTTGAACACAACTGAATGGTAGACCGGGAAACTGAATTCAACCTTAAAACAAGCTGAATCCAGGCTTAATGCCAGGGTTTGTTCCCGGTCACCTGATTCACCTTTGGAACACCATGACTGCAATTCATATTCACGAACCGGCCCTGACCATTCGCGCCGGCACCCGGGCGTTGCAGCATATTCGCAGCGCCGGCCTGCAACCAGCCGATGTCCATCTGATTCCCGGCGCGGCGGGTGGCCCCAAGGCGCTGGGCATCCAGGGCCTGGACATCGCCCTGTTCGGCGACTGGCTGCCCCAGGCCCCGCAACCACGCAGCCTGATCGGTGCCTCCATCGGCAGTTGGCGGTTTGCCAGTGTCTGTCTGCCGGATCCGGTAGCCGGCTTGCAGCGCCTGGGTGAACTCTATACCCAGCAACGCTTTCCCAAGGGCATCAGCGTGGCCGAAATCAGCCGGCGCTGCGCGCAGATGCTCGATCAGCTGCTACAGGACCAGGAGCAGCACATCCTGGGCAATCCGCTGTATCACCTCAATATCATGGTGGTGAAAAGCCTGCGCCTGCTGCAGCATGATCACCCGTCACGCCTGGGGCTCGGGCTCGGCGGTGTCGCCGGCAGCAACCTGCTCGGTCGGCGCCATCTCAAGCGCTGGTTCGAACGGGTCATATTGCATGACGAACGCCTGCTGCCACCGTTGGACGAGCTGCAGGATTTCGTCACCAGTTACGTCACGCTGAATACCGACAACCTGCGCCCGGCGCTGCTGGCATCCGGCTCGATTCCCATGGTGATGCAGGCGGTCACCGACATTCCCGGCGCCAGCCAGGGCGTCTACCGCGACGGCGGCCTGCTCGACTACCACCTCGACCTGCCCTGGCGCGCTCCCGGCGTGGTGCTGTACCCGCATTTCATCGACCGGGTGGTGCCGGGCTGGTTCGACAAGGCACTGCCCTGGCGCAAGGCCAATGCCGGACAGATCGCCGACGTGCTCCTGCTGGCACCCTCTCCGGCCTATCTCGCCCGCCTGCCCCACGGCAAGCTGCCGGACCGGCGCGATTATCGCCGCTTCATCCGGGACGATCAGGGACGGGAAAACTACTGGCGCCGGGCGATGGCGGAAAGTCAGCGCCTGGGTGATGAGTTTCTGGAACTGGTCAGCAGCGGACGGTTGCAGGATCGTGTGCAAGCTATGTAATAGCGCCCGCTCACCCCGATATCCTCAGTGATCCAGCACCCGACGGGCGCTGTTGAAGCTGCGCTGCCAGTAACTGGTCTGCAGGTCATCTATCCGCACCTTGCCCCCGGTGCTGGGTGCGTGCAGAAAACGCCCGTCACCCACATAGATACCCGCATGATCGACCCGCTTGCCACTGGTGGCGAACAGCAGCAGATCACCGGGGCGCAGCGCCTTGGCCGGTGCCTTGCCCGGTAGCTGGCTCAACCCTGCCGTAGTGCGTGGCAGGCTCAGGCCCGCGGTTTCACGGAAGACGTAGTTGATCAGGCCGCTGCAATCGAACCCCACCTCCGGACTGTTACCGCCCCAGCGGTACGGCGTACCGACCAGCGTGAAGGCATGGAACAGCAGGTCATCGTTATAGCTGGAGGCCGCAGCGGAGGGTGTTTCCGGCATTGGAGCGTAGGCTGGGGCTGGCGGCGATTGCGGCGCACTGGCGCACCCGGCCAGCACAGCCAGTGACAATACCAGGAGCAAGTGAATAGCACGCATGCCACAGCCTCAGCGAGAATACTCGCTAACCTTGCCCTGACAAGGAGTTGAGGTCAAGTCTTGAGGTGAAGGTTCAGGCTATGCCCGTAACCTGTTAATGATTCACGGTAAAGGCCAGCATGGCCGATAACTGGCCCATTGACCGACCACTTTCATCAGCCAATTGATTGAAGGCTTTCTGCACCGTCGCCAGGTCCCGCTGGCTGGTGGCGGTGGGCCGATCCAGCACGCCCATGCCCGTGAGCGCCGTCAGCACATCCCCAGTCGTGACGAAAGTATCCTTACCCACCATGCGCAAGAAGCGCGGCACCGACAGCCCACCGAGCTGATTACCGCGTTTCGCCAGCAATCGCCAGAGGCCGACGATATCCTCGCCCGGCCAGTCGGCGATCAGATTACCCATGCTGCCGTATTCCCGGTTCAGGTCGAGCACCATCTGGGCATTGCGCGGCACGCTGCGCAGCTTGGCCAGGTGCCGGATCAGCCGCTTGTCCTGCATCAACCGCTCGATATGCTCGGCGCTCATCAGCACCACCTTGTGCGGATCGAAGCCGAAGAACACCTCCTCGAATGCCGGCCAGCGCGCATCCACCACACTGTGCTTGAGGCCGGCACGGAAGACCCGCAAGGCAATGTTGGACAGATAGCGGTCATCGCTCAGGGCCCGTAACTCCTCGGCTGGACGCGCTATCGGCAGGCGCGCCTCCAGCGCCTGGCGTGAGCCAAAGCGGTTCAGACAGTACTCTTCAAGCCAACGGTAATCACGCATGGGGTCGCCTTTCAGGTTGCCGGAGCGGTTCAGAGATTCATCACATTGACAAAGCGCGGTGTCGCGCTGGTATCCACCTTCAGGCTGGCGAAATCGAACAGGCTGGCATCGGCCAGCTGCGAGGGCTGTACATTGCGCAGCGAGCGGAAGATATTTTCCACCCGGCCCGGGGTTTCCCGTTCCCAGGCCTGCAGCATCTGCTTGACCACCTGACGCTGCAGGTTTTCCTGCGAGCCGCACAGGTTGCAGGGGATGATCGGAAATTCGCGCAGCTGCGCGTACGCCTCGATATCGCTCTCGTTGCAGTAGGCCAACGGGCGAATGACCACATTGCGGCCATCATCGGAGCGCAGCTTGGGCGGCATGGCCTTGAGGTTGCCACCATGGAACATGTTCAGGAAGAAGGTCTCGACGATATCGTCACGATGGTGCCCCAGGGCCATCTTGGTCGCACCGATCTCATCGGCGAAGGTATACAGGTTGCCCCGGCGCAGACGCGAACACAGCGAACAGGTGGTCTTGCCCTCCGGCACCTTCTCCTTGACGATCGAATAGGTATCACGCTCAAGGATGTGATAGGCGATGCCCAGTTCCTCCAGATAGGCCGGCAACACCTCCTCGGGAAAGCCCGGTTGCTTCTGGTCCATGTTCACCGCAACCAGCTCGAAGCGGATCGGCGCCACCTTCTGCAGATGCAGCAGCATGTCCAGCAGCGTATAGCTGTCCTTGCCACCTGACAGGCACACCATGATCTTGTCACCGTCCTCGATCATGTTGTAATCAGTGACCGCCTCGGCGGTCAGGCGGCGCAGACGCTTCTGCAGTTTGTTCTGGTTGACGCTCAGGCTGGACATGATGGGATCCGGGATGCTCAAAAGGCTGCATTCTACCGGGAATCGAGTCGTATAAAAACAAAGCGCCGTCGAACCGACGGCGTGTAGCGGTAGCCGGGGCAATGCTCCCGCAACCCCGGCGCAGTGGAATGTCTAACGCAGGTAGATCGGCCCGATGCCCAGCCCCCAGAAGATCACGGCGGTAGCCATCATGCCCACCAGCACCACCAGGCCCACGGCCAGGATCGAGCTGGAGAACAGGAAGCCCTCTTCCGTCGGGATCTCCATGAAGATCGGAATCCCCTGATAGAGCAGATATACCGTGTAGCAAATCGCCACCGTGCCTACCGTCATCGCCAACCACAGGTTCGGGTAAAGCGCCGCCAGGCCGGCAATGAACAGCGGCGTCGCGGTATAGGCAGCAAAGATGACGCATTCACTCAGGGTCGGGCTGGAATCGTAGGTGCGCGACATCCAGTGAATGAAGGCCCCCATGATCGCTACCCCGGCCAGCATCGCCAGCCATGTCAGGAAGGTCATCTGCAAGGCACTGGCCTGGGTGAGTCTGACCGGTTCCAGTGTGCCTATGGTCCAACCGACCTGGGTGGTGCCAATATAGGCGGAAACCGCGGGAATCGCGGCAAGTATCAGCACATGGACCAGGTACATCGGTCCGATGCGTGCCTCGCCGTCCTTGATGGTTCTCCAGGCACGGTTGGGATTGATGAAAAGCCCCACTACGTTGTTGATCATGGTCTGCCCTCCTGATTTGTTATTGTCCTGCGCTCCATCGATACCGAGTCGCAGGCAGAAGGTGCGACATACTGTCGCAGCGATCTTGTCCTTGACTATAGTTAAATCCCGATTAAATAAAACCCGCGTCATTAGAACCATTGGCAATATCACACCATATTGTGATAGCGATTAAAAATCATCACCATCCCATCGCACACCGCTTCACCCTCACCCGCCCGGCACCAGACCTGAAAATGTCACTTCCCGGCAACCGGAACGCCATTCAGCTGTCATGTGCGGCCCGTATCAATGGGCCACCCAATACATCAAGGAATAGGATGCACATGAACAAATGGTTTGCGGTCAGCACTCTGGCCATGTCCGTCGCTCTGGCTGGCTGCCTGGGCAATAGCAGCAGTAGCAACAGGGATAATGGTGGCCCGGCCGACCCCACGCCGATCAATATCGAGCTGAGCAAGCTGGGGCGCTATTCCAGCGGTGTATTCGGTGCCAGTGCAGCGGAGATTCCCGCCTTCGATCCGGTCAACCAGCGCATATTCATCGTCAACGCCCAATCCGGCGCGGTTGATGTGCTGGACGCGGCGGATCCGGCCAACCCGACGTTCATCGAGTCGCTGGTCACCTCCGTTCCGTCTGCCACCATCAACAGTGTCGCCTGGCATGATGGGCTGCTCGCCGTGGCCGTTGAAGCCTCCCCCAAGACCAGCCCCGGAGCCGTCGAGCTGTACGACGCCACCAGCCTGGTGCTGCTCGACAGTGCCCCGGTCGGCGCTCTGCCGGACATGGTCACCTTCACCCCCGATGGCAAATACGTGCTCACAGCCAACGAAGGCGAGCCGAGCGATGACTACTCGATCGATCCCGAAGGCTCGGTCAGCATCATCGAAGTGCTCGAGGACCGAACCGGTTTCGGCACCAATCGCACCGCCGGCTTCGCCCACTTCGAGTCCCGGAAACAGGAACTGATCGCCAAGAGGGTACGCATCTACGGCCCCGCCGACAACAGCCAGCGCTATGGCCACGATAATATCGCCAGCGTCGCCCGGGACATGGAGCCGGAATACATCGCCGTCTCCGACGACAGCGCCACTGCCTGGGTCTCGCTGCAGGAAAACAACGCCTTCGCCAAGCTGGATATCGCCAGCGCCACCATCACTGACATCCTGCCGCTGGGTTACAAGGACTACGGCCAGGAAGGCAACGCCATTGATGCCAGCGACGAAGACGGAGAGAAGGGCGCGCCCCTGCTCAACTTCCAGCTGTGGCCGGGCGTGGTCGGCATGTATCACCCTGACGCCATTGCCAGCTACAGCGTGGATGGCAAGACCTATCTCGTTTCGGCCAACGAAGGTGATGCCCGCGCCTGGGGAGAGGACAACGACGCCTACTGGGGCACTGCTAAAGCGCTACCCGGTGATCGCAGCCAGGGCTTTGTCGAAGAGCTGCGGGTCAAGCACCTGGTCCATCATGAGGGATTTTCCCGCCGCTTCGCCGATGACATGCCGCCACAGCTGTACGACCTCGCCGTCGGTGCCGTACTCGATCCTGAAGTATTCGGCTATTGCGGTGCCGGGCTGAACCCGGGCAAACAGGCGGGTGCGTGCCGGGAGGACGCGGCCAGCCCGGACAATGGTGGTCTGGGTCGCCTGAACATCAGTTGGGTACAGGGCTATCACACCAACGAGGACGGCAGCCCGATCTATCATGATGCCGCTGGTAACCCAACCCCGGGTGCTGACGCCAGCAATGGCTACCTGATGTACCACACACTGTACTCCTATGGCGCCCGCTCCTTCTCCATCTGGGATGAAGACGGCCAGCAGGTATGGGACTCCGGCGACTTCTTCGAGAAGTTCCTGGCCGACCAGAGCGGATTCGAGTGCCGGCTCGGACCGGATCGTAATATCCCCTGCCTCGACTACTTCAACTCCGGTCATGATGAAGGCAATGCGTTCGACAGCCGCAGCGACGCCAAGGGCCCCGAGCCGGAAGGTATAACCCTGGGCCGGATCGGCGAGCAGACCTTCGCCTTTGTCGGTCTCGAGCGCATGGGTGGAGTGATGGTATTCGATATCAGCAACCCGCAGGAGCCGCTGTTCCAGGACTACCTGAACACCCGTGAAAACTGGGTTGACGACCCCGAGGATCTGGCCGATGCCAACCGCCTGGAAGAAGCCGGCGACCTCGGGCCGGAAGGCCTGGTGTTCGTCTCCGCCGAAGACTCGCCCAACGGTGAACCGCTGCTGATCGTCGGCAACGAAGTCAGTGGTACCACGGTCATCTACCAGCTCAATCAATTGGAACGCGCCGCGCAGTAACAGCAAGACCCGCAGGCGCTGTCTCTGGCAGCGCCCGCTCCTGCCAACCTCCCATCTTCCTGCCCACCCCATAGCCGATGGCGGTCGCCAAACCGCACTGCAACGCCCTACACTGAGTGCAATCACTCATCATCGCTGTCATGAGGACGCCATGGCCAGGAAACAACTGCTGGTGGTCGCCCACGCCCCATCGGACAATACCCGCAAGCTGGTGGACGCGGTGCTGCGCGGCGCAACCAGCCCCGATATCGAAAACGTATCCACCCGCTGGGTGGCCCCCCTGCAGGCCACGCCGGAGGATGTGCTGCAGGCCGACGCCATCATCCTCGGTACCACGGAGAATCTCGGCTACATGAGCGGCGCACTGAAGGACTTCTTCGACCGGTGCTATTACCCGGTGCTGGAACAGCAGCAGGGATTGCCCTGCGCCCTGTATATCCGCGCCGGCATGGACGGCACCGGCACCCGCCGCGCCATCGAAAGCATCGTCACCGGCCTGCGCTGGAACTGGGCGCGCGATCCGCTGGTGCTGCGTGGCGACTGGAAGCCCGAGTTCGTCGACGAAGCCGAGGAGCTCGGGTTGTATATGGCCGCGGGGTTGGATAGCGGCATATTCTGAACCAGGGTGGAGCACACCTGCCACTTCGCAGCCACTCGTATCATCGGGGTGGAGCGCCCGCGCTACGCCAGCGAACTCCCCGCCACGGCGCAACACCCGTCGCCGAGCAGGCGCTCGACAACCCGGTGTTATGGATGGCCGGGTTCCATCCCGGCCTGCGGTGTTTCATGCTGCTCTGCTGGTCGAGATGGAACTCGACCTTCCTTTCGGGGCTGTGTTTGGACGC
>Ga0172382_10003042_pt1 | contig 27009 bp, 25 predicted proteins | sample Leawel138RmetaG_FD_122245 | JGI IMG/M metagenome (GOLD analysis project Ga0172382, IMG submission 122245) | Leachate microbial communities from a municipal landfill in Southern Ontario, Canada - Leachate well 138R metaG | ecosystem: Engineered > Solid waste > Landfill > Unclassified | place...
ACCTGGAAGTACCCCAGCGTGGTGCTGCGCGGCGACGACTCGCGCGGCGAGTTCTTCTCGGTGGCGGTGACCAACAACTTCCAGCAGGCGGACACCGGCACCAAGATGATCCACATGGGCAAGAACACCTCAAGCCGCATCGTCTCCAAGGGCATCAGCGCCGGCCGCTCGCACAACAGCTACCGCGGCCTGGTGCGCATCACGCCGGTGGCGGCCAATGCGCGCAACCACACCGAGTGCGACTCGCTGCTGATCGGCCCCAACTGCGGTGCGCACACCTTCCCGTACGTGGAGGGCGGGCGCGACGACGCCATGGTCGAGCACGAGGCCACCACCACCAAGATCTCCGAGGACCGGCTCTTTTACTGCCAGCAGCGCGGCATCGAGCCCGAGCAGGCCACCTCGCTCATCGTGGGCGGCTTCTGCCAGAGCGTCATCGACGAGCTGCCCATGGAGTTTGCGCTGGAAGCCAAGGCGCTGCTCGCCGTATCGCTGGAAGGCGCCGTCGGCTGATGCCGCAGCCCGTCATCACACACGCACATCCAATTTCAATTGCAAGAAACCTGCCATGAACGCATCCCCCCTGCTTGAAGTCAAGGACCTGTCCGTCGAGGTTGGAGGCCATGACGTCCTCAAGTCCATCTCGCTGGACATCCCCACCGGCGAGCTGCACGTCCTGATGGGCGCCAACGGCAGCGGCAAGAGCACGCTGGGCCTGGCGCTGGCCGGCCACCCGCAGTTCCACGTCACCGCCGGCAGCGCAACGCTGGGCGGCAAGGACCTGCTGGCACTGCCGCCCGAAAAGCGCGCGCAGGCCGGCCTGTTCCTGTCGTTCCAGGCGCCGCCCGAGATCCCGGGCGTCCGCAACGCGGTCTTCGTTCGCACCGCGCTGAACGCCGTGCGCGAGGCGCGCGGCGAAACCCCGCTGGACGGCTTTGACTTCCTCAAGAGCGCGCGCGGCCAGTCCGCCGAGCTGGGACTGCCCAAGGCCATGCTCAACCGGCCGGTCAACGACGGCTTTTCCGGCGGCGAGCGCAAGCGCAACGAGCTCCTGCAGCTGGCGCTGCTCAAGCCCAGGCTGGCCATCCTCGATGAAATCGACTCCGGGCTGGACGTGGATGGCGTGCGCGCGGTCACCAAGCTGGTTGCCAACCTGCGCAGCCAGGGCATGTCGTTCCTGATCATCTCGCACTACCTGCAGATGATAGAGGCACTGGAGCCGGACGCCGTGCACAGGCTGGACGAGGGCCGCATCGCCGAGCAGGGCGGCCTGGCGCTGGCCGAGCGCATCGCCGAGACCGGCTACGCCAGGGAAGCGCCGGCAACCGCGGAGGCCTGAACCATGAATGCAACCAATGAGGCCGGACTCCCGATCATGGCCGCGCGCGAACGGCTCGCGGTCATGGGCTGGATCCCGCCCCGCTCCGAATATTTCCACCACGTGCCGCCACCGGCAGCAGACGTGTGGCTGGGCGAAGCCGAAGGTGCTGCATCGGCCGCCGCCCCGGCCGCAGACGCGCGGGACGGCTGGCAGCTGGACATCGCCGATGATGCGTCGCGGGCCCGCGTGGACGTGCAATGGCTCGACGCCGCGGACCCGGCGCAACGCAAGACGCTGTTCAGCGACACCCGCGCGCCGGGCGACAGCCACCAGGACCGCTTTGTCTGGGCGCACCGGGCGCTGTGCCAGCACGGCCTGCGCCTGCAGGTCGGCAGCGGCCACGCAGCAGCGGCCGATGCAGCCGCGGCGCCCGTGCGCCTGGCCCTGCACCGCAGCGCGCTGGCCCGCGTGGAAGCACCCACGTTGATTGTTGACGTGGCGCCGGGCACGCAGTGCGTGCTCATGGAAACGCATGACAGCGGCAGCGTGGACGCGCTGGCGCAGAACCTGCAGATCCACGTACGGGTCGGCCGCGGCGCGCGCATGCAGCACCTGCGCGTCGTGACGCCGCAGGCAGACAGCCGCATGGCGCACCAGATCCACGTCGACGTGGCCGGGCACGGCCGCTACGACCAGATCCTGATTGGCAACGGCAGCAGCTACCACCAGCAGCGCACCGAACTCACGCTGGACAGCGCCGACGCGCAGGCTTACACCGGCGCGGCACTGTGCATCTCCGGGCAGAACACGCTGGACCAGCAGGTCGAAGCGCTGCACGGCGCCGAGCGGACGCTGAGCGACATGCAGACGCTGATGCTGGGCAGCGGCCGCGCGCGCGGCGCGGTCAACATCATGACGCGCATGGGCCGCGGCGTCCGCGACGCCCGCACCGTGCAGATGATGCGCGGCATCCCCACCGGCGGCGGCCAGCCCCGCATCACGCTGCGGCCACACATGGAAATCTGCCATGATGCGGTCGAGGCCGAGCATGGCGCCACCTGGGGCTCGTTGCCCGAGGACGCGCTCTTTTACGCGCGCCAACGCGGGCTGAGCGAGCAGACCGCGCGCGCACTCATCGTGCAGGGCATGCTGAGGGCGCAGCTGGCGCACGTGCTGGACGACGACATGGACCTGATTGCGTTGCTGGGACTGGAGCAGTACCTGGAAACCGCCGTTGCAACGCACCTGGCGGCAGAAACGCGCAAGGCCGGAGCCGCAGCGTGAACGACGCCGTTGCAACCGCCATCCTGGGCGACGCCGTGCTCGATCCACGCGAAGTGGCCCGGCAGTTTCCCGTGCTTGAACAAAGCGTGCACGGCAAGCCGCTGGCCTACCTGGACAACGCGGCAACCACGCAGACTCCCGCGGCCGTACTGGACGCGATGCGGCGCTTCGAGCAGCATGACCGGGCCAACATCCACCGCGGCGTGCACACGCTGAGCCAGCGCGCCACCGACGCGTTCGAGGCGGCGCGCGCCACGGTCAAGCGCCTGGTCGGCGCCGACGGGCGGCACGAGCTCATCTTCACCTCCGGCACCACCGACGCGCTCAACCTGCTTGCGCAGGGCATGGTCCTTGCCCCCGAGGGCGAACCGCTGCTGCGCGCAGGAGACGAGATCATCGTCAGCGGGCTGGAGCACCATGCCAACCTGATTCCCTGGCAGCAGGCTGCCCGTCGCGCCGGCGCCAGCCTGCGCATACTCAAGCCCGACGCCGAAGGCCGCATCCACGTGCAAGACCTGCGCGCGCTGCTCTCCAATCACACGCGGGTGCTGGCAATCACGCAATGCGCCAACGCCACCGGCTATTGCCCACCGCTGCGCGAGCTGCTCGCCGTTGCCGCCGACGCCGGCGCGATCACCGTGATCGATGCGGCGCAGTCGGTCGGGCACGGCCAGCTGGACGTGGCTGCGCTGGGCTGCGACTTCGCTGCCTTCTCGGCGCACAAGATGTACGGGCCCATGGGCACGGGCGCGCTGGTGGGCCGGCGCGACCTGCTGGAGCGCCTGGCGCCGCTGCGCTTTGGCGGCGACATGGTCGATACCGTCTCGTTCGAGGAAGCCACGTTTGCCGACCTCCCGGCCCGGCTGGAAGGCGGGACGCCCAACGTGGGCGGCATCGTCGGCATGGCCGCTGCCGCCCGCTACGTGGCCGACCTGAACGCGCATGGCCTGTCCGCGCACCTGGCCGCGCTGCGCGCGCATGGCGTGGAAGGGCTGCGGCAGATACCCGGCCTGCGCATCCTCAACCCGGACGCAGCCGAGGCCGAGGCCATCATCTCCTTTGTCTCCGACAACGTGCACCCGCATGACATCGGCACGCTGCTGGACGAGGCCGGGGTGGCGGTGCGCACCGGACACCACTGCGCGCAGCCGCTGATGCGCCACCTGGGCATCGTGGCAACCACGCGGGCGTCTTTTGCCGCGTACAACACGCACCAGCAGGTCGACCAGCTGATTGCCGGCGTGGCCAGCGCCATCAAATTCTTTCAGTAAATCCAGGCATGAGCGCTGAAACCGAGCTGTATCGCGAAGTCGTGGTCGAGCACAAGCGCGCGCCGCGCAACTTCGGCCAGTTGCCGCACCCCACGCACCAGGCGCGTGGCCGCAACCCCTCCTGCGGCGACGAGATCAACGTCCAGCTTCAGGTGGACGACGGACACATCCACGACATCCGCTTCGACGGCGTGGGTTGCGCCATCTGCATCGCGTCCGCGTCGCTCATGACCGAAGCCATCAAGGGCGATACCGTCAGCAGCGCGCTGGACCTGCAGCGGCACTTCCGCTCGGCCATGACCGGCCGGGAGGACGTGGACGAGGACGTGCTGGGCAAGCTGATCAGCCTGCAGGCCGTCAGGAACTACCCCAGCCGCATCAAGTGCGCGCTGCTGGGCTGGCACGCGCTGGCGCATGCACTCAACGACAGCGGCAGCGACACAACCATCTGAGGTACGCCATGAGAACCCGCGAACCCACCCTCATCCGCCGCCAGGTCACGGTCGAGCTGATCCCCGAGGGCCACCGTTTCGAGCTGCCCGAGGGCACGCAGGCCGAGATCACGCAGGCGCTGGGGTCCAGCTTCACCCTGTACGTCGAAGGCCGGCTGGTGCGGCTGGCGGGAGAAGACGCAGACGCCATCGGCAAGGACGTGCCCCTGCACCCCGGGCACGACGTCGCGCACGACGCCAGCGACGAGGAAATCCGCGAGCTGGTCTGGGAAACCCTGATGACGTGTTACGACCCGGAAATCCCGGTCAACATCGTCGACCTGGGACTGATCTACGTCTGCGACATCATGCCCCTGGACGACGACAGCATCTGGGTCTCGATCAAGATGACGCTGACCGCTCCGGGCTGCGGCATGGGCGAGAGCATCGCCAACGAAGTCAAGCAAAAGCTCGGCCGCCTGCCGCGCGTCAACCGGGTCGACGTGGAAGTCGTGTTCGACCCCCCCTGGTCGCGCGAGATGATGTCCGAAGAAGCCGAGCTCATGCTCGGCATGTGATCCGCCAGCCACTGCCTGCAGCTTGCCGCCCAACCTTTGACGCCAAGCCTTCACGCCACATGCGGGGTGGCGCGCATCAACGCCGGCGGCGCAGGACACGCGGCACCTTGAAGCGGATCAACGCCAGGTACGCCAGCACATAGCCCACGACAAACACGGCGCAAAAGCCGATCAGCACCCAGGTTCTGTTCCAGAAGAGAACGGCCGGCACCGCGGTCAGCAGCGTCAGGCCCCAGAGGTAAGGCGAGGTGCGGCTGTTGCGCATGAGCATCGCACGCGCCGCATCATCATCAAACACGCGGCTGACGATGCGCCTGTAGATCAATTGATGGAAATGCAAGGCATCTGCGACGCCTGGCGACACGCCGTGGCGCAGCTTGCGGTACATTGAAAACAGGGTTTCCCAAACTGGATAAATCAGCAGCAGCACCGGAAACCAGGGTGACACCTCGGCGTGTCGCTGCACCAGCGACAGGCTGGCAAGAGCAACGACGATGCCCCACAAATACGCGCCACCATCTCCCGCAAAAACCATGCCGTACGGATAATTCCACACCAGGAACCCCAGCGTTGCCGCTGCGGTGGTCACCATCAGCATGGCCAGCGCCCGGTCATCCACCTGCAAGGCCACGTGCGCCAGCGCCAGGCAGACGACGATGGCCACCATGGCTGCCAGCCCGTTGTAGCCATCGATGATGTTGAACGCGTGCGGCAGGCCGGCCACGGCAACCAACGCAATGGCCGCGCCCAGCCACGGCGCCATCTGCAGCAGCAGATCCAACCCGGGCAGTCCGACGCGTGGTACCGAAAATCCGAACCATGCCACGGCCAGGAGTCCAGCCGTGGCCGTCAAGGCGAGTCTGAAACGGACCGACAGGCGCTGCGTCAAATCTTCGGCAATGCCGCCCAGCACGGCGGGCAGGACAATCACAAGCCACGTGAAGCCCTGCCCGTCAAGGCGCAGGCGCGCTGGGTCGTTGAAAAACGCAGTTTCCACCCATGCCACGAGCCACGCCAAGGCAATGCCAGCCAGCAGCGCGATACCGCCTATGCGCGGCACATTGCCCTCATGAAAGCGTTGCGGCGGGTCGTGGGGGCCACACTCACCAAGGCGGCCAGGCGACCAGCGCACGATGGCGCCCGCTGCAACCAGGGAAACAAGGAAGGCAAGCAGACTCAGCAAAAGCATGCCATGCGCTCAATCATGACGTGACCATCCGGACAAGCGCCTCCAGCATTGTGTCAGCCAGGATGCTTTGCCCTCTGCCCGCGCAGTTGCCCATCTTCTCTGGCGAATGATGCGTGCGGGCACGCCAGCAGCAATGGCCCCGTCCGGTACATCCGAACGCACGACAGCTCCCGCCGCAACCACGGCACCGCGGCCGATGGCAACTCCCTCCAGAATGGTTGCGCCGGCGCCAATCCAGGCGCCATCGCGCACCGTGACCTGCGCGCGGGTGATGCGGTTGCGGGCAATGATGGCGCTGCCTTCGTCAATGGCGTGCCCTGCAGAGAGCAGGCGCACATGGGCACCGATCAGGACATCCTCGCCAATGTCCAGCCCCCCTTCGCCCGACAGATAGCAGCCCACATTGACGATGGTCCGCGCACCAATTTGCAAACCCACCTCGGGCGTGGCCGCAGCGTCGCCCAGCACAAGACGCGTGTGGGCGTAGATGCTGACTTCATCGGCCAGATGGACCGTCCCGCCGGCGCCCCAGCGCATGACCGAAACGCTGGGATCTATCCGGCAAGACCGGCCCAGCACGTCGATACCCGGGTGTCCGGTGCAGACGGCAGGAACGCCCAGCAGGATGCCAGCGCGGTCAGCTGCCACGCGATCCCCCAACGCGGCGCCAAAGCGAACGCAGCGAGCGCCCGAAAAAGCCGTGGTTGCCCAGGGATTCCAGTTTTTCGTGCAGCGTCTGGATCCGCTTGTCCTGTGCAGCAAGCCGCTTGTCCTGTGCAGCAAGCCGCTTGTCCTGTGCAGCAAGCTGCTTGTCCTGTGCAGCAAGCTGCGCAGCCTGCGCGGCGATCTGTTCTGCCGCCTGCTCCTGCTCCCGCGCCTGGTCTGCAATCGTGCGCCTGGCCTCGGCAAAGGCTTTCTGGTGTTCGAGCAACGAGGCGTGCTCCGCTTCATGCCGCATCTGCAACTGGTGCAGCTCATGCCTTGCCTGCCGCGCATCGCAACGCGCCTGCCGGACTCCAGCGGCAAGCGCATCTTCAACCGGCACGGCCACGGCCATCCACTGGTACACGTCCGAGTAGGGGGCCGCCGCTAAAAACTGCTGCAACGTCGCGGGCAACGCTTGCCACTGCCAGACAAATTCGCTGCGCTGCACGCCAACCTCGTTGCCCTCCCAGTGCAACGGCGCCCAACCGTGCTCGTGCAGCAGGCGCTCAAAACTGCGACGCGTGAAAAATTTCAGGTGCGTGCGGTCAAGAACGCCCTTGTCGCCGTATTCAAACAACCCCTGGCACAAGCCGGCAACCACGCCGGCGTAGGCGATATTGGGCATGGAGATGACAAAAGAACACTGCGGTGCTGCGAGCTTGCGCAACGCGCGCAAGACCTGCTCGGGATGCTTCAGATGCTCCAGGACATCGCAGGCCAAAATCGCATCAAATGTGCGGCCGGCCAGTTGTTCGGCCCAGTCATCGCCGTCCAGATCCGCCACGATCACCTGGCAGTCCAGCTCTTGCAGCAAGGCCACGGATTCGGGGTCGTTTTCAACCACCGTGACCGCTTGTCCACGCGCCAGCAGCACCTTGGTCATGGCGCCGGTGCCCGGACCCAGCTCCAGCACAGAGCCCGCGGCCGGCACCTGGCGCAACAGCCGGGCCGGCCAGTCCTCTCCGTCCGGGTCAAACGCGTAGTCGTATCGGTCTATGCCACTGGTCATCGTGAAGTTTCCGGCGCGCGATCGTCTCGCGGCAACGTGTGCCACATCTGCTCCAGCAGCCCCCAGTGCCACCACGCCCAGGGACGGGCACGCACGTCGCGGTCAAGTGTTGAAATCACTTGATCCACGGCTTTCGGCCCATTATCGGGCAAAGGCAAGACCTCAACACGCAACTGATCAGCACGGTCCGAGTACGTGGTGGCTTGCAGCATGGGAACGCCTGCCGCCTGCGCAAGCCGCTCAACGCCCGTGGGCAAGCGCAGGCTGCCATCCAGAAAGCGATGCTCGCGCAAGCGGCCAAATTCGGGCCGCCACGCATCGGCCAGGACAATCCAGGCCTCACCCGCGCGCAGCCCCTGGATGACCGGGCGCAAACTCTGCCGCGTCGTACGCCACTGGCCCCCCGTGACATCGGTAAACAAACGGATCTTGCGCAATAAAAACCTGCGATCGGCGTCTGAAAGATCCGTGTTTTCAAGCACCGGCATGGTCAGGTTGTTCAGCCGCAAACCGCGCCGCGCCAGGGCAACCGGCGCCACCAGCAAGCGGTCAAAATGATTGAGCACGAGGATGAATCCGCTCCCGGATTCGCGCAGCGCCTGCACATGCGCCCAGCCCTGGAGGGCAACTTGCGGGCCACCGGCAGCGCCGATGCGGTCCAGCGCAAAGGCGTCCGTCAGCTCGTGCGCCAGCATGGCAAGGTGCTGGCGCGCCCAGCGCCGGCGCTGCGCAGCATCGGCCAGGGGAAAGACCTGCGCAAACCGCTGCGACAAGAAATCCAGTGTCGCGCGCTGCTGCCGCCGCGGCACGTGGCCGATGCGCGCCGCAAGTTGCCAGCCAACGCGGCGCGGCAGCCGCGACAGCAGCGGCATGCCCCAGGCCACGCGCCAATGGCCGTTCATGCCAGCGGCAGCCACTCGTGGTCCAGCCACACCAGGCCAAAGTCGCGCTTTTTCTGGTTCAGCACGGTAAACGGCTGGATCAGCTCGGCCATGTCAAGCACCTGCAACCCGGAGTCATCGAGCACGTAAACATTCCACAAATACTCCCCCGACAGCAGGGCAAGCCGTGGAAACCGCACCCGGATCCGGTGCACGCCAGGCCCCGAGAGCGGCCGTGCGTCGTCGCGAAACTGCGTGCTGGAGCCAAACACGTTGTCCCTGTCGGCGCGCACGATGGCAAAGCCCACATGAAAGGCGGCGTCAGCGTAGGCCTCGACCTCGATGGCCAGCGTCATGTCCTGGAACGTCTCCACCGCGCCGGGGTTGACGCCACCGGCCGTTTCCACCGTCAGGCCCAGGAACTTGACCATGGGTGCACCCGTCACCGGCGCAGCGGCGGGCGCGTCAGCCTGGGGCGCTGCCTCCTGCGCCGCAGCCGGTGCCTTCCCGGGTGCTGTCGCCGGTCGCAAATGCACGTAGCGGCGCCTCTCGTGCGCTTCGTACGCGGTCACCACGTCCTCGGTGGCGCCCAGCTCGCTGACACGCCCCTCGTGCAGCCAGGCCGCGCGCTGGCACAGGCTGCGCACCTGGTACAGGTTGTGCGAGCAAAACAGCACGGTCGCGCCGCGCTCGCGCAAGCTCAGGATGCGATCCAGGCTCTTTTTCTGGAAGTGCATGTCGCCCACCGAAAGCGCCTCGTCAACAATCAGCACCTGCGGCTCGACAGCCGTGGCCCCGGCAAAGGCCAGCCGCATGAACATGCCCGACGAATACGTCTTCACCGCGCGTCCCAGCGCCTCTTGCGGCAGTTCGGCAAAGTCAACGGCAGCGGCAACAAACGCCCGCATGGCCGCGCCTTCCAGCCCGTGCAGCGCGGCCATGAACCGCAGGTTGTCCCAGCCCGATTCATCGGGGTGGAATCCGGCGCCCAGCTCAAGCAACGCGGCAACGCGCCCCTCGCGCCGGACCATCCCGTGCGTGGGGCGTATGGTGCCGGCGGCAATCTTCAGCAGCGTGCTCTTGCCGGCGCCGTTCTGGCCCACGAGGCCAAAGGTTTCCCCGGCAGCCACCTCAAAATCAACGTCAGCCAGCGCCTTGTGCAGGCGATGCCGCGGCCGCCGCAGGATCCACTCCAGCAGGCGGTCCTGCGGGCGGTCGTAGACGGTGTAGGCTTTTTCAACCTGCTGGAAACGGATGCTCACAACGCCTCGCCCAGCGCCGGCTTCATGGCGCGAAAGAACAGCCAGCCGCCGCCGCCCAGCAAAACCGTCCAGGCCAGCAGCGCCCACGTCGTCGCTGGCGGAACCGCAAGGCCCAGCGCGGCGTGCTGCACGGCCAGGCTCAGGCAGGCGGCCGGGTTGAACATGAACCAGCTGTGAAACCGCTCCGGCACTTGCGACAGCGGGTAGATGATGGGCGTCAGGTAAAACCACAGCTGCAGGAAAAAAGCCACAAACGCGCCCACATCGCGCCACAGGAAATGCGCCATAGCCAGCAGCATCGCCAGCCCCAGCGTGATGATCAGCTGGACCAGAACCAGCGGCGGCAACCAGACCCAGGAAGCGCGCGGCCCCACGCCCTGCGTCACGCACAGCACCAGCAGCAAGGCATAGCCCAGAAACAGCGTCAGCAAGGTGCCGCCAACGGTTACCGCCGGCAGGATTTCTGCCGGCATGGGCTGCTTGCTCAAAAATCCTTCGTAGGCCACCACGCAGCCGACGCCACGGCCCACACCGTCGACAAACGGCAGCCACACGGCCAGCCCGGCCAGCAAGTGCAGCAAATAGCCGTTCTGCGCCGCCAGGCCGGGCACGCGCACGGCAAGGATCTTGCCAAAGAGCACGTAAAAGATGGCCAGCGTGGCCAGCGGCTGGATGATGGCCCACAGCAATCCGAGCGCCGAGCCGGCGTAGCGCGTCTTGTACTCGCGCACCAGCCAGTAGCGCCACAGCACCCACAGGCGGCGCGCCCGGCTGCCGCCTGCAGCCGCAATCGCCGGTGCGGCAACGGTGTGGGCATCGGGTCTCATGGCTGCGTCCTCAACCAGTCCAGCGTGCGCGCCAGCCCCGCGTCAAAGTCAACCGCAGGCTGCCAACCCAGCTGCGCATGCGCGCGGCGGGTATCCAGTACGTTCACCGGCGGGTCAAACGGGCGCCCGGGCTGCCGCTCCTGCGCAATGGCAACACCCAGCAGCCGCTCCAGCGCTGCAATGATGTCGTTGACGCTCAGCCCGCTGCCGGCGCCGATATTGAAAACACGCTCATGGCCCGCGTGCTGCGCGGCCGCGACAAACGCGCGGCCGATATCGCCCGCATAAACAAAGTCGCGCACCACACTGCCATCTCCCCACACGGACAGCGGCAAGCCGTGCAGCGCCCGGTGCGCAAACACGGCAACCACGCCCTGCACGGCATGCGGGCGCTGGCCGGGCCCATACGGGTTGCTCAGCCGCAAGACGCGCTGCGGCAGCCCATGCTGCGCTTCTTCTATGCGCAGGTAATGCTCAATGGCCAGCTTGGTCACGCCGTAGGCGCCCATGGGTAGCGTCGGGTGGGTCTCGGCCAAGGGTACCGATTGCGGCCGCCCGTAAACGGCGCCACCAGAGGATGCAAACAGCAGCCGCGGCCGCGCCTTTTGCTGGCGCAGGCCGTGCAGCAGGCGCAAGCTGCCCAGCAAATTGCCCTGCACGTCGGCCAACGGGTCGGCGCTGGCCGTTGCCGGCACCGTCGTGGAAGCCAGGTGCACCAAGACATCCGCACCACCCGTGCGCGGCCACCAGGATGCCACATCACTGAAGTCTGTCAGCACCTCGCCGGCCAGCCACTCTGCGCTTTCAGCGGGACGGACCGTTACCCTGTCCACCGACCAGACTTCGTTCCCGGCAGCGGCCATGGCCGTGCCCACGTGCCGGCCCAGGAACCCTGCGCCGCCCAGGATCACGCAACGCATCGTGCCGCTTCCCTTGCTGCCTGCAGGCCGGCGTCAAAATCCTGCGCCACCTGCTCCCAGGTCTGTGCGCGCGCAAACGCCTGCGCGCGCGCGGCCAGCGCGCGGCGCCCCGCGTCGTCCGCCAGCAGGCCGCATACCGCGCCGGCCAGCGCCTCGGGCGTGGCGTCGGCCAGCAGCGCCACTTCCTCGTGCAGCAGCCACTCCACGTTGGCGCCGCGGTTGGACACCACGGCGCAGCCGCAGGCCATCAACTCCAGCGGCAGCAGCGACAGGTTGGTGAGTGACAGGACCAGCGCCACATCGCACTGGCTGTACAGGTCGGGCAGCTCGTCGAGTGCCAGCGTGCCGCAATTGAGGTGTTCAAAAGGGATTTTATAGCCTCCCGTGTCCCAACCGGCCAGAATGAAACGCGTATCGGGCATGCGCTGCGCCACCTCGGCCAGCACCAGCAGCCCGAGTTCAAAAGCCCGCCGCGGCGTCGGCGGCCTGGCGTAGAAAAAAACGTGCTTCACGTCCGGCTCGCGCCGCGGCAGCTGCCTGTAGCGGTCCAGCTCGACGCCAAAGCCCACGGCCCGGGCCGGCATGCCGTAGTCCTGCGCCAGCTTGCGCGCAAGCCAGCCACCTGCGGTGATGCCAAAGAATCCGAACCTGTACGTATTTTCGGCCAGCACGTATTCGCTGCCCAGCGGATAGAAAAACGGCTCAAAATCCTGAACAAAATACAGCTTGCACACCGTGCCGTGCAGGGCACGCACCCAGTACGCCGTATCCCAGCTCGTGGCCACCGCAAATTCAGCGGCGGGCAAGTCCTGGTCAGCCAGATACACGGACGCACGCAAGTCAAAAAAATGGGCCCTTATGTCGGCGCGCGCCGCTGCCGCGCTGGCATGCACCGACGGCCGCACGATGACTATGCTGCACGCGTACCCCTTTTGCTCCATGTGCCAGATGGTACGGAAAATATTCAGGTGCCCGCCCGATCCGATGTTGAAATCCGGAACAAACCACAACAAACTGTCTTTTGCCGCCGGCCCGGCAGCCAGCTTGCGCTGCGGCTGGTTGATGAAGGAAAAAGCCCCGAGCACATCGCTGCCGCTCAAATTGCCGGGACCATGCCGCAGGCGCCACCAGACAAGGCTCGCCGTTTGCAGCACGCCCACACGACGCACCAGGCCCAGCACCTGGCGCAGGCGAACGATGGCAGCAGACCTCATGCAGCGCGGGCCTGGCCATGCTGCAACGCCTGGTCGCGCGAAACACGTGCCAGCAGCCAGCGCGGCAGGCGCCTGTGGTGCGTGCCCAGGTACTGCCCGCTCACGCGCGCAAATTCAATGGCGGCCATGTGCGCCGCCTGCCGCAGCCATGGCCAGCCCCGCAGCCCCTCGGCCCGGAGCCAGCGCGCATCACGCACGGTCAAATGCACGGCAGCAGCCAGCGCGCGCAGTACAAAGCGTTGCACGCGGTAATCAAAATACAGGTCAAAAGAGCGCGCCTCGTCAAAATTGCGCTGCAGCGTCTCCCACACGCCAAAGTCATGCGAATGGTAGACCGCCGCCTCCGGCACGAACGCCTTGGCGTACCCGGCCTGGGTCATCGCCAGCGCCCAGCCCTGGTCCTCGGCAAACATCACGTCCGGAAACGGGATCTCCTGCCACACGGCACGCCGCAGGCAGGAATTGTTGTTGGACAGGAAATGCAAAAACTGCCGGTAGCCGGGGTCGCTCGCAAAGCGCTCGGCGTCGTCCAGCCGCGTGATCGTCAGCTGCTGGCCAAAGCCGGCAAAATGCGCGGCCAGCTCGCGCCGGGTGACGGCGCGCGCGCCCGGGTGCGCCAGGTGCGGGCCAAAGGCGCCGGCCACGTCGGGTGCGGAATCGCAGCCGGCCACCAGCGCCGCCAGCCAGCCGCTGCTGGCCGGCCGCGCATCCTGCGTGATGAACACCAGGAAATCGCCAGCGGCCATCGCCGCCATCCGGTTGCGCGTGCGTCCGTGGCCAAAATCGGCCGGCGCCACGGTCTCGACGCGCACACCGCGCGACCGCGCCAGCGCGACCGAGCCATCGCTGGAGCCCGAATCCATGACCAGCACCTCAAACGGCCAGGGCGCCTGCTGCGCCAGCACGGCGTCGAGCACCTCACCCAGCAGCGTACCGCCGTTTTTTACCGGGATCAGCACTGACGCGCGCACGCCAGCCCGGGCAGTTTGCATATCAGTCATGGATCAGGTTGCGCAGCGGCAAACGCACGGTTTCCCAAAAAAAGCCGCATCGCGCAGCGCGCGCCGGTCACCAGAGCAAAACTCGCGCGCGGCCACGGCGACAGAACGGCTGCTTCCGTCGCGCCAGGTGCGCCGCACGCCGGCGCGTCCAATTTCGCCAAAACCGCTCATTTTAGCGGATCAGCCTTGTCAACGTCCCGCCCCATCCCGGAGCACGCGGCGCCCCTGGTCGCCGCAGCCAGACCGCGCTTGCCCGTCCAGATCGGGAGGTCGCCAGGGCGTGTGGCACGCGATCGTGCACGCCACTTGGCCGCGACATGTCAGAATCGTCCAACCGTCCGCCACGCACTCACAAACCATCATGCGCATGCTCGAGCCAGCAAAGACCCTGATCCGCAAGGCCCTTGGCACCCATGCCATCAGGCAGCAGTTGCAATCGATTCACGGTGACCTGCAAACGCGCCTGGATCGCCTGCAGGCCAGCGCGGCAGCCAGCGCAGCTGCAGACACGTCAACGGCAACCGCCGCCACGGTCCGTGAATCCGTCGCCAACGAATACCTGTCGGGCAACGGCATAGAAATCGGTGCTTTTGCATCACCGCTGAAAACACCGTCTCAGGCAAGCGTATCGTACGTTGACCGTTACAACACCGACGAGCTTGAAAAAGAGTTCAATCTGGCCGGGTTGACACCCAGTGACTTTGGATTCGACCCATCCGCGCTCGTCGTCCCGGACATCGTCGACGACGGCGAATCTCTGGCCAAGCTTGGCGACCTGACGCAAGACTTCGTCATTGCCAACCACGTGCTCGAGCACTTCGAAAACCCCGTCAAGGGGTTTGCCAACATGCTCCGGGTGCTCAGGCACGGCGGCTTCCTGTATCTGGCGCTACCTGAAATGGAGCATAGCTTTGACCGCATCCGCCAGCCGACGCCCTTCGCGCACGTCTGGCGCGACTACATCGAAGGCCCGGCCTGGTCGCGCAGGCAGGCCTTTGACGAGTTTGCCCAGGTCTTTGTAGAAAACGGCATGGCCAAGAACCTGTTTGCGCAAAAATCAGGTCAGGAACTGAGGGAATTCACGCAGTATGTTGCGTCCGAGCTCGACCGGGTCAACTTCAGCATTCACTTCCACGCCTGGCGCAAGGTCGACATGATCGAGCTGTTCCTGCAGCTCAAGAGCCGGCTCAAGATCGGTTTTTCCATCGAGCTGATCAAGGCCAGCGGCGACGAAGTCATCTTTGTTTTCAAGAAAATCCCCTACAAGGTTTGCAACCCGCCTGCTGCTTGACGCCTGACACGCTGCCGGCGGCAGCCCCGGCATTGTCGCAAGTACACTACGCTTCATGCTGAGCCGAACCCCCTGCGGGCCAGGATTCGGTTTTTACCGCAAGACCGCGTGGCTCTTCACTGTGATGGCAGTGCTTTATCTGGCGCTGGCGCTGCACGCGCCGCTGGCGGTACGCGGCGACTGGATTCATGATGACGGCCTCTTCATGCAGCTTGCCGTGGACCTCAGCAACGGCAACTGGCTGGGCGCCTACGATAACCGGACGCTGGCCAAGGGACCCGGCTACGCGCTGTTTCTCGCACTGGGCTTTGTGCTCGGCCTTCCGGTCAGCCTGTCGCACGCGCTGCTGCATGTTGCCGCATGCCTGGCGTTTTCAGTGGCCATGCTGCGGCTCAGCCACTCGCGCTGGCTGATGTGGGTGATCTATCTCATCCTGCTGTGGCACCCTGCACTGCTGTACGGACGCGTCGTCCGCGACACGATTTACCCTTCGCAGCTGCTGCTCGTCTGCGCCGGCTTCATCTGCCTGCTGACCGCAATCCGTCAGGGGCATCTGCGCCCATGGGTGGCTGTCGGCACGGGCATCGTGCTCGGATGGTTTTGGCTCACTCGCGAAGAAGGAATCTGGCTGCTGCCCGCGCTGGCGATGTTGGCGATTCTGGCGGTGGGGTGGCAAATCCGTGACCGTCGGGACTGGGCGGGATGGTTGAAGGGGCTGGCCCTCGTTGTCCTTGCGTTTGCTGCGGTCAACCTGGGCAACCGGGCGCTGAACCGGGCCACGTACGGGGTATTTGTCAACACTGAATTCACCGGCGGCGAGTTCAAGCACGCGCTCGCCGTGCTGCAAAGCGTGCAGGTGGGCCCACCCCAACCCTATGTCCCCGTTCCGGAACGAACCCGTGCCGCGATTTACGAGCAAAGCCCGGCGTTTTCCGAGCTGCGCTGGTACCTTGAAAGCAAGGACTCGCCAGGGTATTTCTGGCGGGGTTTTGGCTGCCCGCTCTACCCCAGCAGCTGCGGCGACATGGCCGGTGGCTGGTTCATGTGGGCCTTGCGCGATGCCGTGGCGTATTCTGGTCACTACGACAGCGCAGTGGACGCCAACACCTACTACCGACGCCTGGCCAACGAGGTGCAAGCAGCCTGCCAAAGCGGGGCGCTCAAATGCCGCCGCAGCTGGTTGCAGTTCATGCCGCGGATCACCACCGAGCAATGGCTGCACGCACCAAGGGCAGCGCTGCGCGGCCTCGAGCTGCTCACGTTTCTGCGTGAGAAGCCGGAGGCCGCACTGACCCTGCCCACCGGCCCGCCGGGCTCGCGCCCGGCCGAAGTCAAGCGCGTGCTGGGGCGCCCGCTGACCACACCCATCAACAAGGTAGCGCCGGATGCCAGCCCAGACTGGCAGCATGCGGCCGATCTGCCCCCCAGCCGCATGGCCAAAGCGGCGCGCCATGTACACCAGATCTTCATCAAGATCTACGCCATCGTGCTGCCGCTGCTGACCGTTGGCGGGTTGATCTGTTTTTTTGTCTGGGCGTTCAGACTGTGGCGGCACCGTTCGGCTCAGGACGCCTGGATGTTTGGCGTTGCCCTGGCGCTGTGGGGCCTGCTTGGCACCCGCCTTGCGCTGCTTGTCCTGATCGATATCTCGGCGTTCCCCGGCATCACGCCGTATTACCTGCTCCCTGCTTACGCGCTCTTGTGCGCCGCTGCCGTACTCAGCGTCTACGGCTGCTTTGCCAGAATGCCCGGCAAGCCGGGGCGCATGACCGATGACCTCGCTGCAATGGAAGGTTGAGCCCATGGCCTCCAGCGTCCAGCGTCCAGCGTTGGCGGCACCGTTCGCCGCCCGCTCCCCCGACACTCGGCCCCACGCCTGACGCCTGCCTGCAGCCTGTTTTTGCAAAAAGAACCATACTCACACCATGCTTGAGCTGACCATCCTGATGCCCTGCCTGGACGAGGCAGAAACGCTGGCCACCTGCATCCGCAAGGCCCGCTCGTTCCTTGATCAAAACGCGGTGGACGGCGAGGTCATGATTGCCGACAACGGCAGCACCGATGGCTCGCAAGAGATCGCAAGGCGCGAGGGCGCTGTCGTGGTCGACGTTGCAAAACGCGGATACGGCGCGGCGCTGCTTGGCGGGATCAGGGCATCGCGGGCGCGCTATATCATCATGGGCGACGCCGACGACAGCTACGACTTCACCAACCTGATGCCCTTTGTTGCAAAGCTGCGCCAGGGCGCCGACCTGGTCATGGGCAACCGCTTCAAGGGTGGCATTGCGGACGGCGCCATGCCGTTCTTGCACCGCTGGCTGGGCAACCCCGTCCTGAGCTTTCTGGGCCGCCTGTTTTTCCGCATCCCGGTAGGGGACTTCCACTGCGGCCTGCGCGGGTTCAACCGGCAGCGCATCACCGAGCTGGGGCTGCTCACGCCGGGCATGGAATTTGCCAGCGAGATGGTGGTCAAGTCCGCGCTGTCCGATTACGACATCGCCGAGGTACCCACCACCCTCAGCCCGGACGGGCGCTCCCGCGCGCCGCACCTGCGCACCTGGCGCGACGGCTGGCGCCACCTGCGATTCCTGCTGCTTTTCTCGCCCCGCTACCTGTACCTGGTCCCGGGGCTGGCATTGCTCATCGCCGGCCTGCTGGGCGTGGCCATGCTTTATGCCGGGCCCCGGCAGATCAGCGAAGGCGTGGTGCTGGACATCCACAGCTACATCGCCTTTGTCATGATGGTCATCGCGGGCGTGCAGGTGCTCCTGTTTGGCGCCATCGCCCGCGCCCTGGCCAGCAGCCTGGGCATTCGCCAGCAGGAGCGCCCAACGCTGCGCCCCGTGCGCAGCCTGGAAAACATGCTGCTGCTGGCGCTGGCGCTGTTCCTGTGCGGGGCGGCAGGCGCCATCTGGTGCTTTGGCCGCTGGGCCGCCGCCGATTTCCAGGCCCTTGACTACGGGCAGTTCCTGCACCCGTTCCTGCTGTCACTGGCCGCACTTGTGGTGGCAGCGCAAATGGCGTTTACGTCATTTTTTGCTGCCACCATCTTTGAATTCTTCCGGCATGGCAATACCGCTGATCCATCGCGCTGAGTGGCTGCGCCGGTGGTTCTGGTTCCTGTTTGCCGGAGGCACCGGGTTTGCCCTGTACCTGCTGATCTCCAACACGCTCAATTACTTGCTGGGCGTCAACGCTGCGGTCTCTGCCGCCGTGGGTACGCTGCTGCCGGTCCTGCCGGTGTTTTACATGCAGCACAGGCTGACGTTTCGCAGCCAGCAACGCAAGCGCAAGGCGCTGCCCGCGTACGCGCTGTTGCAGGTGGCCAATGCCGGGTTCGTCGCCGCATTGACCCTGGTCGGCGTGCGCCTCGGACTGCCAGAAGCCCTCGTGTTTGTCATTGCCGGCGCCATGGGCGTGGTGGCCTCGTACATCGTGCAGTCGCGACTTATTTTCAAGGCCGCCTAGCAGCCTGCCGGACCATGGGTGAATCTGCTGCGCCGCTGGCAGAGGCAGTCCATTCCTGCCCGCTCTTTCCGTTGCACAGGTCAACCATGCACTGCGAAACCCGGGAAATCTGGCCCCGTTTGCCCGCCCGGCTCGTGGCCATCGCCAAGGCCCGGCGGGCTGTTGGGGCCATGCCGTGTTGCGGCGCGCGCCCCGCATGAAAATGCGCTCAGCGCCTGGGTACCGGCCCCTACGACCCCGCCTTTTCCTGCGCGGCGTCATCGGAAAACAGCGCCCGCACGGCCTTCTCGTCCAGGGTCACGCCGTACTGCGCAAACAGCTTCTCCTGCACTTGCTCGCGCGCCTGCTGGCGGCACCAGGCTTCGGCCCGTCTTGCGGCTGACGAGCGCACCTCGTCCCAGGTCAGCTGGCGTGCGTTGCGCTTGGCCTGTATGTAAAAGAGATAGCCAAAACTGCCTTCTTGCACCGGCCCCAGCAAATCGCCCTGGCCAGCCGCATCCAGCGCGCGCATCACGGCGCTGTCGCCCTCGAGCTGCACCCAGCCCAGATCGCCCTGAGCGTCCAGCTTGTACACCTGCTCAGCCTGCGCCACCACCTCGTCCAAGGTGGTCTTGCCCTGCGAGATCCGGGTGGCCTGCTCAAAGAGCCAGCTCATGGCTGACTGGCCGCCTATTTTTTGCCCAAGCGGCAGGATGACGCGCGTCAGGCGGGCCGTGGGCGGCAGCACGAAGGCCTCCGGGTGCGCCTCATACCACGCCTTGGCCGCCGCGTCGTCGGCCGGGCGCTCACAAACGGGCGCCACCCGCTTGTAGACAGCAAGCGCGTAGATATCATCAAAGCGGTCATCTCCTGCCTTGCTGCGCCGCTCCACGCCCATCTTGCCGCCTTCCAGCACCAGCGCGCGCGTGAGCGCCATCTCCCTGAGCGCCTCTTCAGCGCCCCAGTAATTCCCGGTCGCTCCCCGCAGGTCCGTGCGCCGGCTCACGTACTTGTCAAGCTCTGAAGACGTGATGGTCTCGCCGTTGGCAAATGTGGCCAATACCTGCGCATGGGCAGCCAAAGGCAGCGCCAGCAGCAACGCACCGGCCGCCGCAAGCCGGCGCAGGCCCAGCACCGAGCGGGCCATGTGAACTATGGATCTTTCAAACATGCGGGGGACCTGTTGTCAGGGATTTGGCAAAGCGGCCTGGCCCGGCTCCCGGACGCTGGCGTTCTCCCACAGCGGGCCGTAGATGACATCGGAAGTTTCGCCGGCGGAGTTGAGAACCAGGACATCCAGTTCGTCGTCGTGATCAAGGTCGATCAGCTGCAAGGTGGTGGAGAACCCGCTGGTTTCAAGCCAGCGCGTCTCCAGGACGCTGCCATCGGCGGCAATGCGCTGCAGATGCAGGAGCTGGTCATCGCCCCAGATGACCATGTCGTCGGCCAGCGGCGCCACCGCCACGGCGCCGGCCGGCCAGCCGGGCAGGTACTGAACCTGGCCGGTGTTCATGTCGATGCGCGCATTGCGACCGCCGGTCTCCAGCGGCACATACAGCCACCGCCCTGAAGGCGAGGGCGCCACCTGGCGCGGCACGGCATCAAAACGGGCCAGCTCGACGGGTGCCCGCTCTGGCGCGTCCAACGCCGCCCACATCACGCGGCCGTCGTCCAGACAGCCCACGGCCAGCCCCTCCTGGCGTTGCCCCGGTGCCTGCGGTACCGGCACCGGATGCCAGGGCGTCGCGCACCAGTCCGCCTCTTGCAGCTCGGCCTGCCCGCTCGAGCGGCTCCACCAGACCCAGCTCACCCGCTTGCCGCTGTAGGGAGTGACCAGCATGCGAACCGCATCCTCGCCCGCATCCAGCACCAGCACGTGGCGAGGCGCAAAACCCACATTGATCTGCTGCTGCAGCGCGAGCACCCCGCCCCGCAGCGAAAAAATATCCAGCCCCTGGGAGCGCTCCACGGCAGCGACGACATGCTCATCGTCCAGCCAGGCTGCCCCGTCCGGGTGATACGCCACGTCGTGCCGCGCCAACACGCTGGCGCTGCGGCCCTGGAGCTGCCAGACCACCACCTCACCGGCGCGGTGGTCGACCAGCGCGGCCCGGCATTGGCCATCGGCACAGCGCGCCTGCCCGCCCCAGGCGACCGGTGTTTCCAGACTCAGGTGCTGCGCACTGCGATCCGCAGCGGCCCGGCCGTCGCCTTCAGCGTCGGGTGCGCTCGCGGCGCAAGCCGCCAGCAGCGCTGCACCGGCCAGGATTGACGCGCGCGCCGCCAAAGAGCGCAATAACTTGTTTTGGATCATGCGTATCCCATGCGAACTTTCTGCTGCAAAACCAACCCTGCACAACCACAAAGAAAGCCGGCAGGCCTCGCGAGGAGCCCTGCCGGCCAAGGCATGTCGAACACCATGTGCGCCTGTTACGTCACGTCAGCACTTGCATCCCCGACGCAACCTGGACACCGTGTTCATGCACCGCTTTTAGGGGGCCGAGGGGGCCGGCGTGTGCAGACCCAGTACCGACTGCACGGCGCCAAAGCCAGGCGCAGCGATCTCGCTGTACGAGAAGACCGAGCCCGTAGTATCAAGATCGGGGGCGGTACCCGTATCCCAGACGATGAAGCCGTCGGTGTAGTCTGCCGGACGACCCGCAATGGTCTCGGGGTTAAAGTTGTCCAGTTCCTCGAACTTGAGTTCAAAGTTGACAGACTTGCGGTTCTGGTTGTCGTCGTACATGTTGACGGTATGCGTGCCGCTCTGGTCACCGGTGGACCACACAAATATCCTCGTGTCGGTACCACCCGGAGCACCGTCGATGTAGTAGTGCATGTAGAGAATGTCGCCAACAGGGGCCGCACCAGCCACCTCGGTCAGGCTGTCCGGACCCATGGTCGACAGATCGCCAGTAATGGTCAGGTCGCCGTCGATCACGGGCGTGTACGCCACGTCGTCATTGGGCACGTCCACCTGGAAGGCATGGCCACCAATCAGGCCTCCTTCGCTGAGCCCGCTGGAATCCGTGCACTCGTCATCGGGACCCGAGGCAAAGACCAGGTAGCCGCGCTTGTTCTCCAGGCCCACGCCCGACTCGCTGCTCCAGATGTACTGGTAGTAGTCGTTGGCGGTCATGGGAAAGCAGCCGTCGGTGACGTGCCCGGAGTCCTGGTCGAAGAAGGTCCACCAGACGCTGGTCGCGTCCCCGGCGTTGGTGATACCGACGGTGGTCGTGTAGCCCACGCCGTTGTGGATCACGTTGGGCACCACAAAGCCGTTGGAAAACGTGCCGGAGGTGTACGCGTTGGCTGCACCGGCGGCCAGCATGGTGGCCGCGGCAACAGCTGTGAGAGCAAGTTTTTTCATTACTAAATTCCTCTTGTCCAAAAATAGGAGGTGTTCCCCGCGTTAGCCACGGGCCTTGACCCACCCGGTGAATCGTTTGGGCTGTGCTCATTCTAAGCGGACGCCGGCGCCATTTGCAATTTTCTGACAGCGCTGCTTGCAAATTTCCAGCAGTCTGTTGTTCAAATGCAACGCGCTGTAAGGGTTTCTTGGCCGGTGGCACGCACCGTCAGCTCACCGGATGACGGATGACAGACGAGCGCGGTCGCTGCGGGCCGTGGATGAAAGCCGCCTGCGGCGGCTGATGAAGGTTTGGCGTCAAGCGTTCAGCGTCCAGCGTGTGCCCACCACGCTCAACGCTCAACCTCCCCATCATGGCGGCGCAGCCGCAATCATTGCAGCCGCGCAGCGGCGCGGTCATCAAGGCGCCAGCGAGGTCATCGGTCATGCGCGTGCGGGTTTGCTGGGCGTCGCGTTTCTGACCAGGAAGGTTGTGCGCCGCGCGGCCTGCGCGCATCGTCAACGCGCGCGATCGAACCACGCGCGGGCGGCGGCCAGGCAAAAGGGCGGCTCGTACAGCCCGTGGTAGGTGCCCCAGGCGGCAGCGTAGCCGGGCGCCGCGGCGTCTTGCGGCGCCGCGGCGGCCTGCGCGCCATGGCGCGCGGCAATTTGCGCGCCCACGTCGACCGACGCCAGGTGGCGCACGCCCTGCGCGCGCCACCTGGCGGCCAGCGGCAACTGATGCACGCGCGGCGGGACGATGCGGTCGCCGTGCGCGCCGCACAGCAGCACGGGCGCGCGGGGTTGCCAGTCCATCAGGCTGTTGGCGCGCGCGGCAACGCGCACGGGCGCGCCGGCGTCGCCCTCCTGCATGACGCGCAGGAAAGCGGGCTGCATCAGCGCATCGCGCGCCTGCGCCGGCGTGCCGCCGGGAAGCAGGCCGGCGGCGATGAGGTCCGCCAGGCTGGCGCCGGGGGCGGGCAGCAGGTTGGCGATGCGCGCCGCGTACGGCGGCCTGAACGCATCAAGCGGTTGTAAATAAATGTCACCGTAGACCTTTTGCCACGACGTGAGCAGGAACGGGACGATGAGCCGGTAGCCGGGCCAGGCCTGGCGCTCCTGCAGCAGCGCGTCCAGGTCGTACAGGCCGGCCAGGTGCGCGGCTGCGGCAATGCGCGGCTGGTTGCCCGCGTCGCTGCTTTCGGCAGCGCGTTGCGCGGCCATGGACGCGTGGCCGCCCTGCGAGTATCCGGCCAGGAACGTGGCCGACACGTCCCGCCCGGCCTCGTCGCCGATCGCCGTGCGCGCCGCGGCCAGCGAGTCCAGCACGGTGCTGGCTTCGGAGCTGGCGTGCAGGTACGGATGAAAGGGGTAGTCCGACCCGGCGTAGCCCAGGTAGTCGGTGGCAACGACGGCGTAGCCCTGCGCCGCAAAGAAAGCCAGCAGCAGCGACGTTTCAAAGTCATCCGTGCTGGCCAGGGTGCGGTTGCGGTCGACCTCGGTGCCCCGCGCGTACGCCAGCAGCGGCAGCTCGCCGGTGCATGCATGCGTTTCTGCCGTTTCCGTGTTGTCCGTCGGCTGCGGCAGCAACAGCGCGGCCGACGCGCTGGCGCCCGGCTCGCCGTGCGCGCCGGGGGTGGCGTACTCCATGGAAAACAGCCTGACCTTGCAGCGCGCGGCGCCGGCCAGCTCGTGCACGCCAAGCGCTTCGGCCACGTCGTCGATCTGCGCGGGCTCCCAGGTTGCCACCAGCACGGGCGGCGCCAGCAGCTGGCCACGCGCCCGGGACGCTTCTGCAGATCCGCCGCTGCAGGCAACCAGAAGAATGAGCATGGCGAGCGCGAGCGCCCGCTGCCCCGCGCGCTGAATCATGTGGCCCGGCACGTGCGCCACCTTATCCTGGCCACAAGGTCGGCGCCTGATGAAAGGATGGGGTCAGGAGCCGCCGGACCGCGTGCCCGGCGCCGCGCCGCGCCGGTGCTCGTGGTACCACAGCCCGTCGACCAGCCGCCAGTGGTCGTGGATCACGCCCTTCTGGTTTCTCATTCGTGCCTGCGGCACGTCAAAGCGGATGCGGACGTCGACCTGCGCCTGGTCGCCGTCGATTTCATGCACGCCGAGGACTTCGGCCTCGTGGTATATGATGCCCCCGCGCTTGACGTAGTCCTGCAGCGTCCAGCGCGGGTCCAGCGACAGCTCGTCCAGCGGCCATGCGGCCAGACGGTCGTTGTCCTTGATGGCGTCCCAATAGGCTCGGGCCCGCTCCAGCAGCGCATCCTCCCCGCTGCCAGCGCCAATGACGCTGCCGCCGCTGGCGCACGCGCCCGCAAGCAGCGCGGCCGCAGTCGAGACACTCGCAAGTAGCCAGCGGCGACGGGTTGGCATGAACATGGAAGGCTCCTTTCAGTGGTGACTTGCTTGCACGGGTGCTGCGCCTGAACCGCCCGATTGTAGAAGCACGCCTGCGCCCGCCCAACCTGTTGCGATCGCCGATGAACGCCGGGCACGCACGCGGCACTCCCTTGGCTCAAACACGGTCGCGGCGTGGGACCTGCCGCCTGCTATGAAATAATTAGCCGTTTGTGCAAATGGTGCAGCGCGTGCATTTTTGCATGATGATCAATCAACTGACAAGGGATCTGGCAGCATGATTCTGGTGACCGGCGGCGCCGGCTTCATAGGCAGCAATTTTGTCCTGGACTGGCTGGCCACGCAGGATGAACCCCTGGTGAACCTGGACAAGCTCACGTACGCGGGCAACCCGGCCAACCTGGCCAGCCTGGCAGATGACGCACGCCACACTTTTGTGCACGGCGACGTCTGCGACGCGGCGCTGCTGCAGCAGCTGCTGCAAGCGCACCAGCCGCGCGCCATCGTGCACTTTGCCGCGGAGAGCCACGTGGACCGCTCCATCCACGGCGCGGCGGACTTTATTGACGCCAACATCATGGGCACGTACCGCCTGCTGGAAGCCGCGCGCGGATACTGGGCTGCGCTGCCGACAGGCAGGCAGGACGCCTTCCGCTTTGTGCACGTCTCCACCGACGAGGTTTATGGCAGCCTGGCTCCCGATGCGCCGGCGTTTGCCGAGGACCACCGCTACGCGCCCAACAGCCCGTACAGCGCCAGCAAGGCCGCAGCTGACCACCTGGTGCGCGCCTGGCACCAGACGTACGGGCTGCCTGTGCTCACCAGCAACTGCTCCAACAACTACGGCCCGTACCAGTTTCCGGAAAAGCTGATCCCGCTGCTGATCCTGAACGCACTGGCAGGCAAGTCGCTGCCCATCTACGGCGACGGCCGGCAGGTGCGCGACTGGTTGTACGTGGGCGACCACTGCAGCGCGATCCGCCGCATCCTGGCCCGCGGCGCGCCGGGGCAGGTGTACAACGTGGGCGGCTGGAATGAAAAGACCAACCTGGAGATCGTGCACGCGGTGTGCGCGCTGCTCGATGCGCTGCGCCCGCGCGCCGACGGCCAGCCGTACGCGCGGCAGCTGCGGCACGTGCAGGACCGCCCCGGCCACGACCGGCGCTACGCCATAGATGCACGCAAGATAGAGCGCGAGCTGGGCTGGCGCCCGGCCGAGACGTTTGAGACCGGAATCCGCAAGACCGTGCAGTGGTACCTGGACCACCCGGACTGGGTCGCGGGCGTGCAAAGCGGCGCGTACCGCGACTGGCTCAGCACGCAGTACGGCGCCACCGACGAAGAGGTTTAGCGAATTGCGTCCAGCGTCCAGCGTCCGGCGTCCGGCCAATAGCGCATGTCCCCCGACGCTCAACGCTTGACGCCAAACCCAGGTAGATGTGCAAACTGTAATATGCAGGTGGCCGAAGTTCGCACGACGCGGCATGTCGGTTGTACCGCTGGACGATGAACAGGCAGCTTGATCGCGCAGGATGCAGACGGCAAAAAACACATGAAGATACTGCTGCTGGGAAAGACCGGCCAGGTGGGCTGGGAGCTGCAGCGCAGCCTGGCGCCGCTGGGCGTGGTGACCGCGCTGGACCGCCGCGGCACGGATGCGCTGTGCGGTGACCTGCTGGACCCGGACGGGCTGGCAGCCACGGTACGCAAGCTGCAGCCGCAGGTGATCGTCAATGCCGCGGCGTACACGGCGGTGGACCAGGCCGAGAGCGAGCCCGAGGTGGCCGCGCGTGCCAACGCCGAGGCGCCGGCGGCGCTGGCGCGCGAGGCGGCCGCCTGCGGCGCCTTGCTGGTGCACTACAGCACCGACTACGTGTTTGACGGCAGCGGCAGCGCGCCCTGGCGCGAGGACGATGCGCCCGGCCCGCTCAACGTGTACGGCCGCACCAAGCTGGCGGGCGAGCAGGCGATTGCCGGTTCCGGCTGCCGCCACCTGATGCTGCGCACCGGCTGGGTCTACGCCGCGCACGGCCACAACTTTGCCAAGACCATGCTGCGGCTGGCGCGCGAGCGCGAGCGGCTGACCGTGGTGGATGACCAGTGGGGCGCGCCGGTGGGCGCCGAGCTGCTGGCCGACGTGACCGCGCAGCTGCTGCCGCGGGTGCTGGCCGACCCGGGCAAGGCGGGCACCTACCACGTGGCGGCGGCGGGCGAGACCAGCTGGCATGCCTACGCGCAGCACGTGGTGGATTTTGCGCGCCAGTTGCCCGGCGCCGGTGACTTCAGGATCCGCGAGATCGTGCCCATCCCGTCCAGCGACTATCCGCTGCCGGCACGCAGGCCGCACAATTCAAGGCTGGATACCGGCAAGCTGCGCGCAACCTTTGGCCTGACGCTGCCGCCGTGGCAGGCTGGCGTGCAGCGCATGCTGACGGAAATCACATGACGGATCAGATGATCCTAGAATCCGCAGTTGACCGCTTATTTTCTTTGGCAGCTATTTGTCATTGCTCGAATTTTTGCGTTTTTCAATGAACACCCATCAGGTGAAGACGCTATGCGCCTGATCGCACAGCACTGGACGCGCCATGCTGCGTTGCTCCGCCTTGCAGACAGTAGTCTGCGGCGTTGTCGCGTCTTGCCTGACACGCCCATCGCT